>Ga0209501_10001522_pt1 | contig 25518 bp, 24 predicted proteins | sample ArcticOcean_MG_C_4_FD_187434 | JGI IMG/M metagenome (GOLD analysis project Ga0209501, IMG submission 187434) | Marine microbial communities from western Arctic Ocean - ArcticOcean_MG_CB4_134 (SPAdes) (version 2) | ecosystem: Environmental > Aquatic > Marine > Oceanic | place: Arctic Ocean...
ATGTCCTAGCAATGCATACGGTATTGAGAACACGATCCGTTTAATGAGAATCTGCAGAGAGTATAGCGCAATGCTGTATGGATTCTCTGACGGGACACACACCTACGAAGAAAGTCGTGACCTAATGAAGAAGATGTACAGCTTAGCAGATGCTCCAATAGCATCTAGTCTTCGTACGCGAACGAGAGATATGCTTTCTGCATGGACAGAGGGAGACCAAGAAGGTTGGATAGTTGCCGTGGAGTCAATGACTCCAATCTGCGTAATGGAGAAAGATATCAGATTGAGCCAATAGCCATTTGGAATCTAACCTGTAAAAGTCAAACCTACACCGTCATGAATGATAGTACATCGTGACACCACTATGATGGGCGTGTACTCCACATTAAAAAAGGCGTTACGTACCGTTCGGTACTATTAAAAAAGAGGTGGGGTAATGACGGTACATTTGCTATACGTCTAACCCACATTAAAAAAGAGAGTTGTTATGGGTAAGGCACGAAAGGATCATTGGCTTATTGCCCAGGGGTACAGGACAACTACTATCCCCCCTATCGTGACGTGGTACTTGATCGACAAGAACACTGGCATGGAGCGTGAACTTAGAGGGCGTACTGATGATTACACGCTGAACCTTTATCGGGGTAAAGGCTATGTTCTAGATAAGAAGTACCTTGATCCTCAGCTATGGAATGAGTTGGAGTATGGGGATAACCGCCCTATCGTGACCGTAGAGCCACCTGAACATTCAGGTACGACTCCAAGCCAAGGCTATCAGAGGGGTTGTAGGAGAGAGGGATTTCTGGCAAGGAACTCCATCGGAATTGGTAGCCCTTATTGGTTCTCGGAAAGAGGGTATACCAAAGGATGCAATCAGGTTATCCACCGAGATCATGAAGCCCCACATCACCAATGGTCTGAAGTCCTATGGTATAACAGTGAATCGTAAGCGTCTGTAACCAAGAGATTGCTTCAGCTACAAAGTATTACACCGTAAGGAGGGGTAATGTTACTCTAATATCCTTTACTGCTCCGGAAGTGCTTATGAACTCTTTAGTAAAGGTATTCCTAGTTCAAAATAACGAGTAATATTGAACCTGTTAACAATAAAGTACCCAATAATTCACTTGTGGTAAACCTTTGTCGGAAGACAAAGAGGGTAATGCCAAGTGCAAATAGCAACTCTGATTGTCCTACTGCGCGTACTGGTGCTACGGTATGTAGGGCAAATGCCCCAAACCATCCTATTGTTGAAATCGAAGCAAAAAATCCGGCAAGTAATCCTATTTTCCATAAGCGTAACGTAGCTTTGAGCTCTGATCGACGGTAGATGTATAGGTAGATTCCCATACCAAGTGCTTGACCCGCTATCGAAATGGCTGCTGCGGTCGCAGCCCGGAACAAAAAGTCTTGTTCCGGGAGACTATTTACGGCTACTCGGAAGCAGATTACGCTTGTTGCCAGAGTGCTGGCAGCGAGTAGGCCAAGTAACGTCGCGGTGGATCGTAGGCTGATCTGGACTTCTCTCACCGAAAATCCATTTCCTCTGAGAGATAAGATGACTACTGCTATCATCCCCATTACAATTGCCGCTGCGAATTGAAGGTTGATTACCGCCGCAAAGAAAAGTGCCTCAAGTATTGCAACCAAGAGCACTTCGGTTTTTGAAAATGCGATACCCACCAAGAAATTCTTATAGCTGAATAGACGTATAAGGCATACAGTGAATAATATCTGTGAGAATGCTCCTGCAGTTACCCAGAACGCGAATTGCAAATTGGGTTCTGGTACAGCATGATCAAAATTCAGAAAGATAAGTAAAAACCAAATCCAGGCGAATGGCACAGCATATATGAACCTAATCGATGATGCGCCGTAATCACCTAATGGCCCCTTCATCTTTCGCTGGATTGCCGTTCTGATTGTTTGCGAGGCTGCAGCCAGCAAAGTGATGGGAATCCATAGATCCATGTATTGATCCTCTCGGCTTTACCCCAGTGATCCTCGTGGGATTCTAATTAATAGACTACATGCTTTAGTAGAATATGGTAGCACTGTATTTGGTCTACTGCGAATATCTTTGGAAATAGACAAGTGTGGATATAATGTGAGCATTGTGAAGATTAAGTCCATGCGGCTACTTCTCCTCTCCACGGCAATATCGTTACACTGCACAAAATATAGCTTTTTGTCCTCTTTTCATGATCGTCTGGAAACTTTGCCAGCTTCGTTAATATAGTGAGTAATCAGAGTCTTGCTGTTGTTTTTATCTATCACCTCTTTCAAAGCCAACTTGGAGATTCTTGAATCTAGCCGTAGCACAGTACCGATTGCCACATAAAGGACATCCACTGCCTCATTAGCGATTCGTTCCTCATTTTCATTTAGAATAGAGTGCTTTAGTTCGCTGACTTCTTCAGTCTGAATAGGTATACGACTAAGGAGTTCTTCTCGTGTCGTTTTACCGGTTATTCCAAAGCGGTCATGAAATGACTGAACCGATTCAGAAAGTTGAGAGATTAGACTTTGTATCTCAATGGTTGTCATAGTGACTCCTATCTATGATTAAATTTGTGTTCTTGAATCTCTCTGCCCAAAGATGAAATATCTGGATCGACATGGAAGTCAAATTCCTTCCTAGGGTAATCGAACCTCACCCCGAAACTCCAACCTGCGGCGATTAGGAATCCCATGGGGTAATCTAACAGTAAGAATCAAATCTGCATTATCATGACACCTGAAGGACCTTAAGGTTGAACTTATTGGCTAGCCCGAGATCACTTCTGATGGGTAGCTATACTCGCCACCTAAGAGCTGGATTTTATTGAAGTTCTCAAAGATGTAATCGATTCCCACCGCCTGGGGATCAAACACGTCGACCCAGGAGCAGTCATGGTACCAGCTTCCGTTCAGAATCTTCTCTTCAGATAACACCCCTAGGTCTATCATCAGTACTATTGCAGCACTCTGGACATAAGCGTTCTCCAGACCCATTCCGGGGTCTCCCTGTAGATCCTGATAAGCGCGCTTGAGCACCTTTTGACGATGATCATCTCGACCTTCAACCTTTGCTGCCATGTAGACTCCGAAGTAGTCAGCGGTACCCTCTGCGAACCAGCGACGGTTACCTAGATCATCCTCGCTACGACCTGGAGCGTTAGTAGCACAGCCGTTCAGAAGATAATTTGAAAGACCGTGGTAGGTCTCGTGAAAAAAGATCTCGGTTGCAGTGGTTTTGTCTTGCGTTGGGGTTCGCGCATATATGGACGAGCGGGACTTTAGGCAAGGGCCTGGTGCCGTGGCCACGTCAGCGCCCCCTCGAATATAGAGATCAATCACCCGAGCTCCATCACTGAATTCCCTTCTCTCAGCATCGCTACAACCCTCGAGGCTCGTTTGCCAATTGACAAAAGTTGCGACTGCTTCATTAACCTTAGCAGGGCTAAGCGTATGCTCATGTTCGCTAAAACGCGCCCCGTCAAACAGCTGAGGATCAGGCTCATCATCTACCGGTAACCCGATTGGCCAGATAAGCCCAAGGAAGTCCGTTGGTGGATCCTGCATCTCCCCAACAGCCAGCTCCACCCAGGACTGGACCTCTGCGCTCGAGATTTCAGCATCAAAACTGATGCCAAGTCTGGTTGGCCCGCGCGGCGTAGGCTTAGCTGTCGGAACCGGAGTAGCCGTCGCTGAAACCGAAGTTGCTGTCGATGGAACCGGAGTAGCCGTCGCTGAAATCGTGGTAGGTGCGCTAGGAACTGGTTGCTCAGTACTCGAACACCCAGTCATGAGCAAGGTGATAAGGAGCAAACTTAATAGCAGATAAATAGGTCTCATAGCAGCCTCTCTACAGGATTATCTTACCTCAAGCCCTACCGATGGACAATCTCCCCCTCGACAATTTGGCTTGCATAGGATTACGTCATCAGGTATAAATGCCGTCAGAGGTTTGTGTGGGCTTGCATCTACAGTTCTCATAGCACCTAATTTGCAAACAGGAGGTCACAAGTTCGAGTCTTGTATCGCCCACCACCCTTTTTAAATGCAAATCAGCCCCCTGACAGGGATCAGGGGGCTGATTCTTTTTGGGTTTTACTGCAATGTTTACTGCAATATCTTGGAAATTAAACTTCTAGCGGATTTACATGGAGCATCTTCCCTTTTTTGTTTTTAGGGAGTTACTACCACCCCCCCCCCTTCCCCGTCACAACTTGGCACAGATGAATAGACAAGATGTGCCTTCCTTGATAACTTGCGTTAAAAGGAAATGCTATGAATAAGTTTAGGTTGATCCTCTTCTCGGCAATGCTCCTACTGCTGACGATGGGCTGTGGTATTAGTTCAGAAGATGTCGATGCTACAGTTGAAGCAAAGGTTGAAGCAAGAATCGCAAGCATGGCAACACCGACACCACTTCCTCCAACAGCAACCCCCTACGTTGTGTTCGTTACAGCAACCCCGATAGTTGTGATCGTTACACCTACGCCTACTCCCATGCCTACCACCACGCCTACTCCCATGCCTACCACCATGCCTACCACCATGCCTACTCCCATGCCTACCACCATGCCTACTCCCATGCCTACTCCCATGCCTACCACCATGCCTACTCCCATGCCTACTCCCATGCCTACCACCATGCCTACTCCCTATACTCCTCTTACTATTGCAGACCTGAAGAAACGGCTGACTTTCGTTTTTGAAACGAATCCCGTAACTGTAAGCAATATAACCGTATATGGAAAAACTACCCGAGTGGAGGAACGCTCCTACCGCGAAGAGGCTCTGGCAATATTTACGGAGGGTTATTACACGCTCACCGACACCACTCCAGAGCGTGAAGGCTGGATACCGCGGATATACTCAAAAGAAGAGTATAACGCGCTAATCGATGAGAAATATGGTGGAAATCCCACTTTGAAACACCAGGTTTTGGGTTGGTGCTGCATGAATGGCCTTTCGGGATTAGAGCTCGTCATCAGAGGAGATCAGCCCTTGAGCACCGTTATTCTTACTCTTGCGCATGAAGCAGGTCACGCCCGCCAACGAGTCCTCAACCCAGACCAATCAAACTATGGTAACGACACAAATTACGGGGCTCTCCGTGAGGCAGAGGCTTTTGCCTTCGCGATAGCGCTCGTCCGCGATCTGGAAATTTCCACAGGTATCAACGTCAGCCGTTTCCCAGATTGGTCCTCCATGCGGTCATATATTGATACATGGACGGTATCCCTTCGTGAACACTTAAACAATCTCACTGATGAACATGCCAGAGGAAAACACCTTCTCTGGCTAGCGGCCTTAAGTGACCCAACGTTGGAAAATGAGTTAAAAGGCAACTGGATCCTCTCTCCAGAATCACTTTTTCATCTTCATACTAAATTCATTGCGAAACCCGCACACTTGGTTGACGCCTACGTTTCAAACCTTTTGGAGAGCAGCCGAGATAAAGAGAATATGATTCGAGGACATATAGAGAGCCGTCTAGATAAATCCGTAGAGCGTAAAGGGTTTATTAAATATACTCTTGATCCTGTTATCATTCCATAATGAGTATCAATGAATGACAATCGTTTCCTTCATTTGATAATTGATAGCAGAAAACCAACTATATTTCTTACTCCTGATATATATCGTGGATTTCCTGTAAGTTCACAAGAGGAATTCAAAAAATAGGTGCTTAGTTACGCTTGCAAGCCGAAGAAGTACAACCGCCGCATAGGTGCCCAAAGAAAACTAACAGCCATTACAAGTACAAACAATAGCCCGGCGGAACCCAGAACAGCAGCGGGATTAAATATCTCAGCAAGGTTGCCATAAATAAGATTGAACACTGCCATCATCCCACCAACATGAAGCAAATAGATACTTGAAACACGCCCACGGATTCCGTCCGGTACAATGGTCTGGATGATCACAAGGATTAACGTCATGAAGCCCGCTTGCACCCCTCCCATAAGTGCCGCAACAACTAGTGCTATAGATTGATTCCCTGCGACGGCCAAGCCTAGGGGGCCAAAACCACTAGCAACACCAAGCCATAGTAATAGCTTGCCACGCATCTCTGTGCTCTGAACTCCAGCAATCGCCACCACTCCAACGAATGCACCCGCTCCCACCGCCATCATGATATATGCGAAACCAGTCTCCCCTGCATCCCATTGGCGATGGGACATCACTGGGAGAAGGGACTCGAAAGCCATCGATAACGAGCAATGTAAAAGAGTTAAAAATACTATTAGCTTCAATAGTCTGTGGTGGTAAATAAATTCTAGCCCCACTATTAGATTGCGCATGATCCCCAAACCTTCAGATAACACGCCGGTCGAAGTGGTGTGGATTTGCATTATAAAAACCATGCTCAACGCGTAAAGTAACCCCGACAGAGCGAAGGCCCAACCTGTTCCAGCGGTCAACACCAACGGCGCAATGAGTAGAGGACCGATAAGTCTGGACCCGTGTAGGGTAGCAGAACTCAATGTAACGGCATTAATCAGTTTGTCAGAGGGCACTAAATTAGGCACCAGCGCCTGCGAAGTTGGCATTTGTACCGCCCTATTAATACCGTTGACAAAAGAGAGCACTATTATTTGCCATATCTCGATAAACCCAGTAATAGCCAGTGCAGCTAATATCACGTTCGTTATAACTTGGAATGCGAATATCCAAGTGAGTAACTTACGACGATCTACACGATCAGCCAGTAGCCCAGCAAATGGCGGAATGAAGAACAATGGGGCCATCGCAGCAAAGGTGACCAACCCAACCAACCTCGATGAGTCGGAAAGACTGAATACGAGAGTCCCTCTAGCCACTATCAGTGCCCAGTCGGCAGCACCAGCCGACATCGTTCCCATCCACATAAGGCGATAATCACGATAGGAGAGAGCCGAGACATACTGGGAGGCAGTTAAGAGGACTCGATTAGGAAGGTTCAACCTATACCCCTCCATAAAGTATGCTTTTCATTTATTACTCCATGGTGTCCTTGAAAGATGAAAGTACTTTCTCTACCATAATGAAAAGGTCGATGATGCGAACGCCCACGGCATCGAAAATTACGTTGTTTACAACCGCAGACACTGGGCAATTACTGATCTCACCAATCCCCTTACCCTGATATCGGGTCGGACCGACCGGTTCTTCTGCTGTTCCTTACGGAATTTCTCCTGCTCCTCCCTGTTAGTATCACACCATCCCTATGGCCAAGACACCGCCATAGCATCCAGTTCCTCTTTGGTGTAGATCGATTCCTTGCTCATAAGGTGAGTATAGCACTAGGAACCAAGGCTATCAGAGGGGCTGTAGGAAAGAGGAATTTCTGGCAAGGAACGTCCTCGGAGTTATTATCCCTGGTCGACTCATGGAACCCTCTATTAGAAAACCGTTCCTTAATATGTAAAAATCCCACAGTGACTTTTGACACACTGGCAACTGAACTTAGAATTAACTCATGCCATCTGAATAATTCCGGCATATGGTAGGAAATCAATGGTTCGAGCCCATTATCTCCCACCATCCTTTTTAGACACAAAATAACCCTCTAACAAAGGATCGAAGGGTTTTTCCATGGCCTCTAGATCAGGTTTGGGGGCAATACCGAATTACAACGGTTTACACGAGGAGTATGATTAGCTACAGATCAGGGCAGTAGAAAACAATTGGATGAAGCAAAACTAAGAGATAAAATGTGATAAATGAATAAAACTGATAGTACTACTTCTACGACTAACAACGAATACCTACAACTAAGGCGGCTTATTACGCAGAAGGGATTGCTAGATAAAGCACCCCTCTACTACCTACATAAACTTATTGTTACACTTACACTACTCGGATTAAGCCTTACCCTAATAGCTGTTGTTAATAATTTTTGGGTTCAACTCATCAACGCCATATTCCTTGCCTTTGTGTTTGGACAACTGGGTTTTGTTGGACATGATGCATGTCATAATCAAATCTTCCGTAAAATAAGAAGGAACGAGATCCTTGGCCTCGGTTTCAATTTACTGATCGCGATAAGCCGGAGCTGGTGGACCGATAAACATAACCGACATCACAGTGACCCCAATGATCCCGACCTTGACCCAGACTCTGACTTTCCTGTCCTCGCATTCAGCGAAGAGCAGGCCCGCAGCAAGCGTGGCATTGCGCGACTCATCGTAAAACATCAAGCGTTTCTCTTACTTCCTTTAATGCTGTTCGAGTCTATCAATCTCCGCATAAATAGTGTTAAATTTCTGATCAGTAGTGGGAGGAAAGAGCGATACCTGTACACTGAATCCATATTCTTTATTACACATTTTGTGCTCTACGTCGCTTTTCTGATTTACTTTCTGGGGCCTATGCATGGCATCGTGTTTATCCTCGTCAATCAGGCATTTTTTGGCCTCTACATGGGCATGTCTTTTGCCCCAAATCACAAGGGAATGCCTTTGGTTGAAAAGATGGACTTTCTCCATCAACAAGTTATTACTGCCAGAAACCTTTTGCCTAACCGCCTTACCGATTTCTTCTTCGGTCAACTCGGCTGCCAAATCGAGCACCACCTATTCACGACCATGCCGCGAAACAACCTTCGTAAGGCACAAAAAATCGTTAAAGTGTTTTGTCAGGAGCGATCCATCTCCTATTATGAAACAGGCCTCTTTCGATCCTATAAGGAAATTTTTCAGCACTTACACGCCGTTAGTGCTCCACTACGCACCACGAGCATTACGCCTGGGAGCGCTATGGGGAAATCTGGTACTAACAACTGAAAAGGGAACCTCCTGAGGTTGGCTATTATAGAACCAGAAGGGAAGCTATAGGACATTCTTAATACTAAACCTTAAATACGGTATCAAGAGACAGCGATTTACACGAGAAGGAATATTAAGTATAAATCAGGACTGTTGAAAACAGATGGGTGCGTGTAGAAACAACAAAGCAACTATTTCACACCTGGAGGGTCGGAAGTTCAAGTCTTGTATCGCCAACCACCTTTTTAAAATAGTAGCTTAAAGGAAATAAAGAATGTTTAAAACTAGAGTCTGTGAGGTTCTAGGTATTGAGTACCCTATACTGCAATCCCCAATGAATTGGGTAACCACACCGGAACTGATTGCAGCTGTCTGCAATGCAGGAGGCCTTGGCATTCTTGATGGAAATGTTGGCAATGAAAACATTCCAAAAAGCATTGAGGAATCTGCAGAAAACCTTCGTGTCAAGATTCAGAAAACCCGAGAGCTTACCAATAAACCTTTCGGTGTGAACTTTGGCATTAAGGGCGGGCCTGAAACGAATGCCTTCGACGCAGCACGCAGCGAAGCTTATTTACAAATCGTACTCGAGGAGCACGTACCCATCGTGTACTCCTCCGCTGGTACGCCTGAGTATATAGTTCCGATTTTGCATAAGGCAGGGGTCAAGAGTATCCATATCGTTGTGTCAGTAAGACATGCACTAAAGGCTGAGGCAGCAGGGGTAGACGTGATTGCCGTAGGAGGATACGAAGCAGGCGGTCATAGTCAGGGTGGAAATGAGATTCCTGTGATGACTTTGCTTCCTCAGGTGGCTAGTGTAGTGAAATCTCCAATCATTGCTGGTGGAGGCGTCGCCGATGCCCGTGGATTGGTGGCCGCGTTCGCCCTTGGCGCTGAGGGAGTTACCATGGGAACTCGTTTCGCAGCTACCAAGGAAAGCCGTCTCCATCCAAACATGAAGCAAGCTTTCCTAGATGCTGGTGACGATGCAACGATTGTCTGGGGTAGAAAGGCCTTGAAGCAACGCGCGCTCCCTGAGCAGAGCATGTGGAAACGATTAGCTGGCCGTGGTGGTAGTGGATTGGGCCGCACCTTGAGAAACAAATTCACAGAGAAGTATCTGGAACTGGAATCCAGCGGCGTTCCTATAGAAGAAGTGTTAGAATTCCTGGAAAGCTACAAAGACCCATCTGGGATGGAGCGTGACCGCACTTCCGCGGCAATCCTCGGAGGGGATATGGAGTGGGGTGAGGTTTACATGGGAGCAGTATCTGGACTAGTCGATGAAATTAAGAGCGCTGGAGACGTAGTTAAAGAGATGGTAGAGGGAGTAGACAAGATATTAGCACGTTTAGAGGCACTCAATACAAATACTACACATTAGATTACAACAAATCACTGTTAAGCAAGAAAGCCATGCTAAAGAAGAAAAAAGGTCAGCGGTTCTATATAGAACCGCCTAAAAAGCCCCTCAAAGGATACAAAGATTACAAACGTAAGTTCCTTTACCAAATCGTTGGTGCAACGGCTGGCTGGCTCATTGGTGGAATAGTCGTATTCCCACTAACTAGTCACTTTACGAACCCTCAAGTGGTCACAATAGTTAATATAGTAGGCATTGTAATCGGTGCCTGGGCCGGAAATTTAGTGTTCAAAAAAAGAAGTAAGGATTAAGCCTTATATGGTCACTTTGATACCGAAAAAAGAGAGCGTCTCAAATCAAGAACCAAATCAGGTATAAACCTCCTCGATATTTGCAAGCGAATCACCCACACAAAGAGTACCATCTTCAAGAATCTGAGCATTCAAGCCACCCCTATGCTCTAGCGCGCTTCGTACTCCTGTATGAGTCAAGCTTTCTAGATAAGTACATGGCTCAGTAAGACGAGTACCCAACATAGTCACAGATCCTACACGAAACTTCTTGCCGACTAGATGGTTCAATGCAACTCCCCGTGTCACAATATTCCTACGGCTATCCCCCAAACCAAGATTAATGTTTAAATCTCTGTTTAACGCTTCCAATGTTTCCATTTCAATCAGAGTTACCTGCCGACCTGGTTCAGTTTTTCGAGAATAAGTTCCAGTCTGTTTAAAATAGCGATCTCCCTCCAAGCCTTTCCCTGCCACAGCACGAATCTCGTTCTTCGAGACAAGCGGAACACTTTTCTCTGGTGCAATGAAAATAGCCACTACTTCACCTATCGACATTCCATCCCCCTATAGTAAACCTGTAAAATTAGTCCGAATTGACCCGTAACCAACACCTCTTTTATAAAGGAATTATAGCACTAGTCAACGAATTCTCTTCCTATAACGATATGGGATTTAATCTTCCAACTCATGTACCTAACGGTAATTACCGCTAGACACTATGCGGTTAGCGGGCCCTTCGCAAAACAATCATGCCTCCAAAGATCAAGCCTCTCGATCTCTGGTTCAGCATAATCCGGCAATGTTCGTTCCATCATATAAACTATAGAAAACGTCCTTAACTGCTCTGGCCCATAATGGTCTGAATTCCATTCTCGGCAAAGATACCTCCCGAAATACACCCTGAGATGTGCGTTTCGAGCTAAATAAATATTCCTCATGTATTTCACCCATCGATTATTCTTATAATCATGTCGAACTTGCGACGGTTTATCAAAATTAACCGGTGATCCTTCTCTCCATAAATCGACGCTCTTACCATTGGCCAATTTTGCGGGGATGACATACCAACCATCATCCATCATTGGATAAGGTGCAAACAGCTTCCAGTTCTGCCATATCCCTATAGAAGCAAAGGCTTGGACTTGTGTCACCCATCTCATATCCTCAGTAACCTTCCAATTAAAACGATCGTAGAGTGAGATGTTGTATGTGACTACATAGACAAGAAAGAACCCGGCAAGAAGTTGCTGCCACCGAGGGATCCTCGTCGAAAAATGTCTCCAAGAAAAGATTTTGAGCAGGTTGGATAACGCCGTCCTGTTGTTCGCAGCACTCCGATATAACTTATCTCCAATTGTCAGTACGAAGGGTATTCTCAGGATCCATGCTATAGGAAAAAAGATTGGTGACTGCCTAATTATGTAAACAAGGGCTTCAAACCGCATATGTACTACCTCTTTGTAATCGACAATCACCCAAGAATTCTCTTCCTCAAGTATCCTTAAAACTTTAGGATTTTTATCTGCTGGAATAGTCTGCATACCAGGAATAAGAGTGAATATCCCTAAAAATCTTACGGATTTACAACAGAAGTCACACCCATTATCGAAATAAACCCTGAGGTTTATTCGGGAAGACGTGCGAAAACGTTCAGCTACCCAGTCCCATGTCGCACTAGGAAGAAAAATGAATACCGCAGCAATTGAGACAAACGGAAATGTCCCTAACCCCATGGTGCTGGCAATCCCAATTTGCATCGAGGTGATTGCCAAAATAACAAAAAGTCGAGCTTTGGTAGTGAAAACTGGGGCCCATAGAAGAATCGCACAGGTTAATTCCAACCAGACGGACATAGCGGTCATGAATTTAAGCAGTGTTGGGAAATCCAGAAGGAACTGGGCGAACTCATTAGCAAACATATCAAGGCTAAACATATAGTACAAAGCACTATATTCACCAATCCAAATTGGATGAATCTTGAAAAGGAATGCAAACAAATAGATCATGCTAACTTGTACTAGCAAGGCCACCGTACCGGCAGATACATGTGCGTTTGAGCTTTTTTCCTCGTTAGTGCTCAATACTCTATCAATTGAAAATTTGGCACCTAACGGAAGGAACATCCCCCAAAACATCGCCAGGCGCAAAGTATCGTCTCCACCAGTAAGCACGAGTGGATTGAATGTGTTTAGTGATGCAAAAAGAATCCAAGAAACTACAGATGCTAGCCTAGTACGATACCCAACCAATAACATGAAAGCAAATAATAGTTGGACAACGAAAAATAATGCTTGAACTGGTAAAGAACCATTGATGAGATGCAGGGAGAAATTCCATGAGGAAAAGGCATTCTCTATAACCACATCCCGTGGAAAAACTCCCAAATCGGTATAATGCGCCTTAAGATCGGACAAACGGACCAGCAAGTCGATAATGAGCAGAAAACTAATGGAGACCCGAAATAATGCTAAGGTTCTCAAGTCGATCCCGAAAATCTGTCGAGGACTTGTCAAATGTACCATTGCAACCAGTATATTACACGGTGGTTACTAGCAATACGAGCAATGTGCTCAATGAAAATATCAACCGAAACCATAAAGAGAGGTGAATATGTCCGCGGAAGAAATAAAAGCAATATCTCGCCAATATGTTGAAGAGGTACAAATTGGCCACAGCATTAATGCTATAGATAAGTTCATCAGTGCAGATATTATCGATCACACAGGAACCCCGAATTCTATACAAGGGATCGAACGATCAAAGCAGTTTTTTACGGGATTATTCACAGCATTCCCTGATCTCCATGCAGAAATCCATGAACAAATAGCCGATAATGACAAGGTTTGGACGTATAAAACCATGCACGGTACCCACTTGGGTGACTTCTTTGGAATTGCTCCTACCGGTAAAAGTATTTCATACGATGTTATAGACATTGTCCGTGTTAGGAATGGTAAGATAACTGATCACTGGGCTGTCAGCGATCAGTTGGGATTGCAAAAACAGCTCGGTATGATTGAATAGGAGCGCATGTCTTTATAGCAATCATGCCGAAGTGGCGGAACGGTAGACGCGCTACGTTCAGGACGTAGTGTCCGCAAGGGCGTGGGAGTTCAAATCTCCCCTTCGGCACCAGCTTGTTTTTCGCTTCAGCGCATCAAAGCATCACGCAATCTAGGACCATATGACAAAATTTACGAACGGTTCGTATCGGTGGATCATCGCAGGGAGTTTATTACCTCTCCATTTAGCCCTTGGACTCAACATGGTCGGTCCAAGCTCACTGTTCCCCCTAATCATGGACCATTACTCACTTGGTCGGGGAACCGTCAGCTTACTAGTAGCATCTGTAGGACTCGCTATGACAATATTCCTGATACCAGGTGGTATTATCTCGGCAAAACTTGGGCCAAAAAATGCTACAGCCATAGCTGGTGCTCTATCATCTGCTGGAATCCTCGCTATTCTTTTACCTCCATTTTGGATTTTGGTAACACTCAGAATTTCTTTCGGTCTGGGAGCAGCAATTCTTCTCCCAGCCACCAGCGCGATAATTCTCCAGTGGTTCCCACCCAATGAACGTCCGTTCATGAATGGTGTCGCGTTAGCAGGACAAGGCTTGGGAGTTGCCGCATCTATGTTCATAAGTGCCCCTATAGCAGAAAGTCTAGGATGGCAAAATTCCCTTTTTCTATACGGAACCTTTACTCTCTTAGGAACCTTAGTCTGGTTCCTTTTAGCGCGAAACTCAACTATTAGTGAAGATATGTCAACTCCTCCTCCAATAGGAGAAGTTTTACGTGTCCTTAGAAACAAAAAAGTGCTGCTGCTTTCACTAGCTACTATAGGACCTTTTGGGCTTTTTATGGGATATAATTACTGGTTACCAAGTTATTACCACGAAGCACTAACGATGTCATTGGAACAGGCTGGATCACTAGCAGCCATTCTCCCTCTGGGTGTTGGTGTACTTAACCTGCTAAGTGGGGTGATTCTCTCTTGGCTAGGATTACGAAAACCTATATTTATATTAGCTGGAATACTGATGCCTCTGCTGGCTTCGGGAACATTTCTATTCGATAGCCTCACAGTCATTAGACTATCCCTAGTTCTCTTAGGGCTCATTTTTTCGCTATTCGCTATTTCATTATTCACAACTATCATGGAATTGCCGGGTATATCGCTAGAGAAAGTAGCTGTTGCTACTGCTGCCACACTAACATTTGGAAATTTAGCGGCAACTCTTTCCCCAATCTTTTTAGGAGCCGCTGCAGATATCCTAGGATCCTATAAACCAGGATTGTTCATAGTAGCCTTCGGTTCGCTCACTGTATTCATAGCTGCCGCTTTCTTGCCGGAAACGGGGCCGAAGGCTACTCCTTTACCTCAACCCTCGCCCGTGAAAAGAGGGAGTTGACCGTTATAGCCAAAGTTCGAAATGCCAACTCCGAACAGCCTGCACCCTCTGCCTTCTCTGTGTTCACGAACAAAAAGTTTTTTCACTTCGTCGTAAATAATATTTGTATCATTAGTAGGTAATCTCAGGGTGCTTTGTCGTGTAAACGTCGTGAAATCCGACAACCGGAATTTTAACTTCACGGTTCTTCCTTTTAACTTCGATCTAGTAAGATGGTCAGAAACTTTCTCTGATAATTCTTTAAGATGACCTTCTATGTCAGCCAATTCACCCACATCTTTTGGAAGGGTAATCTCCGCACTGACAGATTTCGTCTCCCTATCAGGACTGACAGGATCATTATCTATACCCATAGCCCTATTCCTCAACTCAGGACCTCTGACTCCTAAGTTTGTCTTAAGCCATTGCAAGTCACAAAAAGCAAGCTCTCCCACTGTATTCACTCCGTAGGAATTAAGCAGAATTGTAGTCTTTGGACCTACCCCTGTAAGGATATCCACCTTCAACGCGGAGAGGAATTCTTTTTCATAACCTGGCTTTATCAGAAGTAATCCGTCAGGTTTACCGATTTGTGATGCCACCTTTGATACTGTTTTCGAAGTACCTCCTCCAATCGTAACTGCTAAACCAGTCATCTCCTTAATTTTGTTTTTTAAGGTTTGTGCAACTTCTCTAACATCACTTTTCTCACTAATGTCGATATATGCCTCATCAAGAGACAGAGGCTCAACGAGTGAGGTCAATTCTTTGAAAAGTCCAAAGATCTGATTTGAAATTTCTTTATATCGTTGAAAACGAGGGGGAACACGTATAAGGCTACTACACCTCCTTACTGCAGTCTTCATTGGAAGAGCTGAATAGATACCAAACTTCCTCGCCTCATATGAGGCTGCAGCCACTACCCCTCTCGACTCAGGAGCCCCCCCCACAACAACAGGTTTTCCTCTCAGGTTCGGGTTATCTCTTTGCTCAACGGAAGCATAAAATGCATCAAGGTCTGCATGTAAAATATACCGGTCTCGGCCAGAATAGATGCTCACTTAGATATCCTAACAGTACACGGGAACTAAGCTAATTAGATACCTGGGTGATCTACACTATCTTGCTTCACATTACAGGGGGGCAAGGAGTCATCGTGCTGTGCTTTGTATTCTTGAATAAGCTCTTCTGCACGTAAATCTGCAGTCTCTGTAACTTCCCGACGATACGTAGTAGTTTTTGCCGAGCATGATCCCTCATTTCCGAGATGATGAGCCACAAGGCAATTCTGAATTGTGCTATTAACACCAGAAGTACCGATATAAATAATAGGGCTTCCGCAATACAGCACGTATACCCCTTGTTCAGCTGGAGCCTTATCTATATTCGCCTTACCAAAGTTGTAGATTTTGCCACTTATAGGCATAGCCGTTTCTCCTGAACTAAGAATATTAATCTTTATATAACATGGAAGAAAAGTGTCAGGGTTCACATCTTTGCTATCGATGCTGTTGTCCCCATTGCTCGTACGAAACTACTTCCTCCAAGGGCTTTCTCATAGCACCTCCAAAATGCTCTCCGGGCCCAAGGTGGCCAAGCGGTATCATTCCTGCAGGAATTACGTCATCTGGAATGCCCAACAGCTTTTTAGTCTCTTGCTCACACTCGGGAACACCGAAAATATTTGATGTATAGCATGACCCTATACCCAAACCTCGTGCCGCTAGCATCAAATTTTGAATCGCAGGGTAAATTGAGGCTCCACGCCTGAATGGATCTCCGGTGCCTATATTAACGCAGGCAATGATCAGTACAGGAGATTCACCAATATGCTGTGCGAAATCGTAGCCAGAACGAAGGTACGTAGGGGTCTCAAAATGACCGCCTTTCCCACGATTACGCTGGGTGGCTGCCCAAAAAATATCACCCAGTTTTTTTCTCAATTCAGCGCCACGCACAACGAGAAAGTGCCATGGTTGGCGATTACCTCCGTTAGGTGCATGTGTGGCAGCGGTCAGAATTTTACGGATATCCTCTTCAGAAACTGGGTCGGACGTGTATAACCGAATGGCCCTCTGGGTATGGATTGCTTCGAATAAATCTATGACGTACCTCCTAGAGTTCATTAGTTTTGCCTATTTACCTTTGCACTCAGTTATTGTAGTCGATTAGTTAACATTGCCACAAATAAAGACATAGATATATGTTGCATATATGAAGTAAGCTACCACTATGGTAACTAGCACCTTTGACCAAGTTAATCTGTTCTTTGATAAAGCGGCAGGAAGACTAGGGCTATCCATTGGTATTCAGGAAATGTTGAAACGGCCGTGGCGCGAACTGCAAGTTCAAATACCTGTACGGATGGATAATGGCAAAATCCAAGTATTCACAGGGTATAGGGTACAGCATAATGGCGCTCGTGGACCTTACAAAGGTGGAGTCCGATATCATCCAGATGCGGACCTTGAAGAAGTTAGAGCTTTGGCATCACTCATGACCTGGAAAACGGCATTGGTTGGCCTTCCCTACGGAGGAGCCAAGGGAGGGGTGCAGGTAGATCCTAAACAGCTATCAAAAGGAGAATTGAATCGACTTACCAGACGATATATACAAAGCATAGAGCACATAATCGGACCTACCCGAGATATTCCTGCCCCAGACCTAGGCACGAATGCACAAACCATGGCATGGATGATGGATGCCTACGGACAGTTGCATGGTTACGCTCCTGCTATCGTAACTGGGAAGCCAGTAGAACTGGGTGGCTCTTTGGGCAGGGAAGCCGCGACGGGTCGAGGGGTCTCGTACATACTCAACGAGACTGCAAAGGATTTGGGTTTAGACGTTAAGGAAACCAAGGTTGTTATTCAGGGTTTTGGGAACGTTGGGCTCTGGGCGGCACGGCTTATGCACAACAGTGGTTATTCCATTATCGGTGTAAGTGATGTCAACGGCGGTGTGTATAACCCTCATGGTCTGAACATCACCCTATTGGAAAGCTATGTGAAGGCTGGTGGAAAAGTTTCAGAATTTAATGAAGAAAAGCAGATTTCAAATGCTAAGCTTCTTGAACTGGCCTGTGACGTGCTAATCCCAGCAGCCATCGACAACGTCATAACAAAAGAAAACGCTCTTTCAATCAAAGCTCCATTGATACTAGAGGCAGCAAATCACCCTATTACACCCGAGGCAGATCATATATTATCTGAAAAAGGAGTGACTATTCTCCCAGACATTCTAGTCAATGCTGGTGGCGTTATTGTCTCCTATTTCGAATGGACTCAAAATCTCCAGCAATTTCATTGGGAAGAGAATCAAGTTAACGATGAGCTGAAAAAGATTCTCATCCGAGCTTACCATGAAGTACGAGAATTGGCTCTGAGTGCGCATGTTACACACCGTCAAGCAGCCTTCGAGATCGGCGTACAACGCGTTGCTCAGGTCATTGAGCTTCGGGGATTCGTGTAGGAAATCTTCTCAATCTAGTCCAATAATGCCCATAAAAATACTCCATCAAACACTTATTTCAACCAAATGATTATAAACTAATTACAACAATTGGAATCTGCCGTAACGTCGCTTTCCTATAAGATTCATATACTTTGTTACTAGCGACTACTTGAGTCCACATTTCATTATACCGATTATCAACAGTCTCCACGATAAAAGCCTTCACTTGTTTAACGACAGATCTGATCCGAATATCCACCACCGGATTATCCCGAATATTAAGTAACCAAGATGGATCCACAGGACTACCCCCAAACGAGGCAACTATTAGATAATCTTTCCCGTATGGAACTGCTGATAAGGGAATGTTTCGTTTCCTTCCTGATTTCCTGCCTACAGTCGTTAACAACAAAACATCCAATCTGCCAATTCTCGTACCAAGCCTACCCTTCGAGATACTATAGATAGCTCCATGAATCTTCGATATAACCCTAATTATTTTAAATTTACCCTGCATTATTTCCACAAAGTACTGAGGCCATAAAACTAGCCTAACACTCATACTATTCAGTATTATAGACGATAGGAATATAATTTAAATAGTTGCAAGCCACACTCTATTTCTTACATGAATAGGAGCATTGAATGCCATCTTTCGACATCGTATCCAAGACGAATATGCCAGAATTCGATAATGCCCTCAACGGCATTGCTCGTGAAGTTAAACAAAGGTATGATCTTAAAGGAACCATGTGTTCAGTAGAACGTTCAGAGAGCAGCCTAACAATCACTGCTGATAACGATATGTTGTTACGTCAGATGCACCAACTACTCCATATCTATTGCACTAAACGTGGAATTGACAGCGACGTGCTAGATTTTAAAGATCCCCAAAGCGCAACAAAGGGATCTTTAAGACAAGAAGTTATCATCCGACAAGGTATTGACGACACCATGGGTAGACAAATCATTAAAGAGGTTAAGCGTATGAAACTTAAAGTCCAAGTAGCAATGCAGGGTGATGAGCTTCGGGTTACCGGAAAAAAACGCGATGACCTGCAAGAAGTCATCACAACACTTAAAGATATGAAGGTTGATCTTCCAATGCAATACATAAACTTCAGAGAATGAATTTTGGCATGATCGTTACAAGCAATCACTCGACCAAGATGTTGAAACATCATATAATCCTCCTACTCTTGCGTTGTTACGGAAGTTTTTAAAGTTCAGTTTTGGTAAGTGAGTTAGTATATGAAATGGGCCAAGGTTATTGATCAACGAAGGTGTATCGGTTGCCATGCCTGCACAATCGCCTGCAAATCGGAAAATGAGATACCCTCAGGGGTAACCCGCACTTTTGTCAAGCAAGTTGAGGCTGGCATTTTCCCTTCTGTAGAACGCCATTTCCAGGTGACTAGATGTAACCAATGCGACAACCCCCCGTGCGTAGAAGCCTGCCCAACATCTGCCATGTATCAAAGAACTGATGGAATCGTTGATTTCAATCGGTCGATTTGTATAGGTTGCAAGGGATGTATAGCTGCATGCCCGTACGATGCAATATATATAGATCCAGAAACACACAGTGCGGAAAAGTGCAACTTCTGTACGCATCGTATAGACATTGGTTTGGAACCAGCATGCGTTGTAGTATGCCCAACACAAGCAATTAGTGTCGGAGATATGACTGACCCAAATAGCAAAATTTCTCAGCTTATATCAACTGAGAAAAGTCAGGTAAGAAGACCAGAAAAAGGTACTCATCCAAAACTCTTTTACGTCGAAGGGTCAGAGGTAACTCTCAACCCCCTTGGAGCTACGATTGGAAAGAGTTATATGTGGGCAAATCGCCAATCCCCCCCTTCACAATCACGATCTTTACCCGAAGTTATGGGATGGCCTGGTATGATAAAATCGCAATCTGCCTACCCCTCACAGTCTGCAGCTGCAGCCGTTGTAGCATACGGAAATGACACAAAACCACCTTGGGACTGGCGAGTTTCAAGCTACACTTGGACGAAATCCATCGCAGCTGGAGCATTCCTAATAGGAGCTTTAGGAGAAATACTAGGAACGCTAGTAACAGATGGACTTGGCTTAGCTACTGGATTAATTTCCATGCTATTCCTTGGACTAACCGGGCTCTTCCTAATCAGCGATCTTTCTCATCCAAAACGTTTCTATCTAATTATGCTGCGACCTCAATGGCGATCCTGGCTAGCACGAGGAGCTTATATAATTTCTGGGTTCGGTCTTTTGCTTACTTTGTTCCTTTTTGCCATTCTTATGGATATGGATACACTACTAAAAATTTCATGGTGGGTTGGGCTCATCCCAGCTATTATGGTAGCAACATATACAGGGTTTCTTCTCGCACAAGCTAAAGGGCGCGATCTATGGCAAAATCCTGTGTTGCCAATTCATTTCTTGGTACAAGCTACCTTAGCCGGATCTGCAAGCATTCTACTACTGAACCTAATTTTCTCTCTATCAGTTGATGAGGTTCTTTGGCTTCGCTGGGTTTTGGGTCTATCCCTGTGTGCTCATATCCTCTTCGTGTCAAGTGAACTATTTATGCCCCATGCTACAGAACAGTCTTCGCGTTCAGCAAAGAACATGACCAAAGGAAAATTAGGGTTATATTTCTGGGGAGGGTTTGCGTTAAGTCTTATCGCTATCAGTTTAACAATACTCTCATCTAACTTTTTCCCTTGGTTATTTGTCGTTGCAATCATCTCTCTAACCAGTCTTTGGCTTCATGAACACGCTTATATTCAAGCAGGCCAATCAGTACCACTTAGTTAATGAGGAGTGTGAAGAATCTCTAAGCCAACTGTACCAAACGAACAAACGTTACTTTCTTTCCCACCCGTCGAGCAATGGGACGATTGGAAAGAAATAAACCCGAGAAGCCTCCCAAAGAGAGTAGAGAGCAGTTATACACTCGTACCAACCGTATGCTTTAACTGTGAGGCTGCATGTGGCCTTCTGGCTTACGTAGACAAAGAAACCTTTGAAATACGAAAACTCGAAGGACATCCCTTGCATCCCGCTAGTCGTGGGAGAAACTGCGCTAAGGGACCAGCAACTATCAACCAAGTAAATAATCCTGACCGAATCCTTTACCCTTTAAAACGTAAAGGGGAACGTGGTGAGGGTAAATGGGAGCAGGTAAGCTGGGAAGAAGCTCTAAGTGATATATCCTCACGGATCAGAAAAGCGTTAGACCAAGGGCGCAAGGACGAAATAGTATATCACGTCGGTAGGCCAGGCGAAGACATGTACACCGAACGAGTTCTTCAATGCTGGGGTATAGATGGGCATAATAGCCATACCAACGTATGCTCTGCTGGAGCACGGGCAGGGTACGCGTTTTGGATGGGTATGGATCGACCTAATCCCGACTATGAAAACGCACGCTTTATACTCATGCTGAGTTCCCACCTAGAATCAGGCCACTATTTTAACCCACATGCACAAAGAATTATCGAAGGACAGGTTGAGCATGGAGTCAAAATAGCTGTCATCGATCCACGGCTTTCGAATTCAGCTTCAAGGGCTGATTATTGGTTATCACCATACCCGGGAACAGAAGCCGGCCTTCTTTTAACTATGGCTAATCACCTTATACAAAATGATCAATTTAACCATACCTTTATGAAACGGTGGGTTAACTGGAAAAATCTTTTGGAAGATAACGAATACCTGTCCTACCTAAAGAACGAGGGCTTAATTAAGGAGCTTCCTCAAGATATTTCCTTTGAAGCCTTCATTGCACTGCTAAAGGACCTCTACGGAAGGTATACCCCAAGTTGGGCGGAAGAAGAAACCGGCGTTGCACCAGAAACAATCGTAGCAGTGGCAGAAGAGATTGGAAAAGCAGGTACTGCTTTTTCCTCAAACATATGGAGAGCAGCAGCAGCAGCACATCTGGGAGGTTGGATGGTAGCGAGGGCCCTACTCTTTCTTAATGTACTCACAGGTTCAGTTGGAACAACCGGAGGTACAATCCCAAATTCCTGGACTAAGTTCGTACCAAAACCTCATACTATGCCAACCCCACTTAATACATGGAACGAAAATCACTATCCTGCGGCTTATCCCTTAGCACACTTCGAAATGAGTTTTCTGCTACCTCGGATTCTAAAGGAGCAGAAAAAACGCTTGGAAGTGTACTTCACTCGTGTGCACAACCCGGTATGGACTAATCCAGACGGATTTTCCTGGATAGAAATGCTGTCCGACGTAGATAGAATTGGCTTGCATGTAGCTCTCACACCTGTGTGGTGTGAGACTGCACAATATGCAGACTATGTCCTACCAACTGGACTTGGCCCAGAGAGGCATGATCTTCATAGTTACGAAACTCACGCAGCTCAATGGATTGGATTCCGGCAACCAGCAATTAGAGTCGCGAAGGAAAGGGCTGGACAAAAACCAGAGACAACTCTTGGGACAAACCCTGGACAAGTCTGGGAAGAAAACGAGTTTTGGATCGAACTATCTTGGCAGCTTGACCCAGACGGTACCCGAGGTATACGCCAACACTTTGAATCTCCTTACAAACCTGGGGAAAAGATCAGCATTAACGAATACTATGGTTGGATTTTCGAGAACTCTGTTCCTGGTTTGCCTGAAACCGCGAAACGAGAAGGCCTTAGCCCCCTTGCTTATATGAGAAAGTACGGGGCATTCGAGATAACAAAGGATGTATACAATCAACAAGAAGCCCCCGTACTTAAAGAGCTTATAGACGATTCTACTTCGGACAACCGTCATGAATCTCTCTGGAGCAATAAACCTCCTCCAAAAACAAACTTTCGACCCTATCCTGGACCCTTTTTAAATGACAAAGGACAGACCAGAGTAGGGCTGATTCTGGATGGTAAAGCGGTACAGGGATTCCCAACTCCATCCGGCCAGCTTGAATTTTATTCCACCACCCTGAAAGATTGGGGTTGGAAAGAATACGCATTACCAATATACCCAAAAGATAATGCAGAACGAGAAAAGATGCCACATATCACTTCTCAAGTACATCCTTCCAAAATTAACCAGGATCATGGAGAGTATGTTCTTCTTCCCACCTTCCGCCTCCCAACGATGATTCATAGTCGTACTAATGGTGCTAAATGGCTGTACGAAATCTCCCAAACAAACCCTATTTGGATCAATCCAATAGATGCAGAACGAATAGGCGTCAACACAAATGAGATGGTGAAGGTAGAGACGGAGATCGGTTATTTTGTGGACAAGGTTTGGGTTACTGAATCTATCCGCCCCGGTGTAATAGCGTGCTCCCACCACATGGGACGGTGGCGCCTCCATGAAGATCATGGAAGTGATCGTTGGAATAGCGCGGTTGTCAGCATCAGCCACGAAAATGGCATATGGCGGATGAAACAATCCCATGGTGTGCAGCCTTTTCCTGGAGATGCTGATTCAGAAAGGATTTGGTGGCATGACGCAGGTGTTCATCAAAATTTAACCTTTCCTGTGCAAGCTGACCCTATTAGTGGACAACATTGTTGGCATCAAAAAGTACGGGTGATAAAAGCTCCTCCAGAGGTATCGTACTGTGAGATCGTTGTAGATTCACAAAAGGCCACTGAAGTTTATGAACGTTGGCGTGCGCTAACCCGGCCAAATAATGGTCCGAATAACCAAAAACGGCCATATTGGCTCCTTCGACCTCTTAAACCCTCACTAGATTCTTACAAGGCTAACCAAATACATCCTAGGTGATTAACAAATTCTTGATAGCAAACGGATCGATCATTCACCCATAAACATGGTTGCCGGAATCATTTTAGCCGGAGGTCAGAGCACTCGTCTCGGAACTGATAAGGCCTCGCTCATTATTAATAAAAAAACATTGTTACAACACGTACTCGATGCAATTGCACCCATCGTTAGTAATGTGGTTATCGTACGAGGGCACGGCCAAGTAATACCTCATTTATCTACACCGGTAAAAGTTGTCGAAGACTTTATCCCAGGGGGTGGGCCAATAGCTGGTCTTTTTACTGGGCTGAAAAACATCCAGGTAAATCAAGCATATGTCGTAGGTTGCGATATGCCATTCCTTGAAACCATCTTGCTGGAAAGCCTTTTGCCCTTTTCAGATGGATACGATGCAATAGTGCCAATAGTAGACGGTAAGAAACAATCTTTACATGCTATCTACTCACGATCATGCCTTGATACCATTACCAATTTGCTACGAAAAGGTCAACCTGGATTACACGATCTTTTTTCACAAGTAAATGTCCGTTACTTAAACGAATCAACGCTTGGAGACTCGGCACGATGGCAACGTTCGTGCTTCAACATCAACACGCAGTTAGATCTTGACAGTGCGAAACGATCGATCCTATAACGCAATGCACTTCACTATCGCTTTTTACCAAATACATGCTACCCAGAATGCCGAAAACCAGATTCGAGCATCGTGAGCGGTTCTCCTTCAGCTGCACCACCAGCCCCTATAACTTCGGCGACGTACAAAGTATGATCTCCCGAAAGGATTCTCCCCTCAACACGACATTCTAGCCATCCAAGGACTTGATCTATAATCGGAGCACCCGTGGATGGACCATACGACCAGGAAACACCGTCCATTCTGTGATGCTTGCTTGCATTTTTCCTACCCAAAAGACCAGCCAATTCACGCTGTTCTCTGCTGAAAATATTTACTGCGAAATGGCCGTTCTTCTCTACTAATCTCCTCGTATTGCTATCTTTTTCCATCGCGACTGCAATCATGGGGGGCATGAAGGAAGATTGTGTCAGAAAATTGATAGTCATCATTCCAAACTCGTCTCCCTCACGAGCCGTTAAAGCATATAGCCCGTAAGTGCATAATCTCAAAACATTTTTCTTTACCATATTGTCCATATCGCACCTCTCAATGAATTTCCATCAACCAGCAAAACCACGGTATTAATTTAAGTTTAAACAATAAGTATATCTTCCGCTCACAACATATTACTAGATAAAATAACTGCACGAGAGCATTATTCGGAACATTATTAATACAAAAACCGCCTATGCCTATAAATTAAAACGTAATGAAGCTACCATAAGGCGCTCTCGAGTAAATAGTCACCAATTAAGCCTTATTAGTATGCAGTAACGGTTAGTATTAAGTGCTATTGTAATCATTGGTGCATATAGAACAGTTGTGGTCGATTAGCAGCACGGAGTTTGCTTTATGTATACACAAAAATAGAAGTGGTTTAATTATTAAGATGTTTTTTAAGCGAATTT
>Ga0209501_10001523_pt1 | contig 25507 bp, 23 predicted proteins | sample ArcticOcean_MG_C_4_FD_187434 | JGI IMG/M metagenome (GOLD analysis project Ga0209501, IMG submission 187434) | Marine microbial communities from western Arctic Ocean - ArcticOcean_MG_CB4_134 (SPAdes) (version 2) | ecosystem: Environmental > Aquatic > Marine > Oceanic | place: Arctic Ocean...
ATTTTTGAATTTTGTTGGCGTATATTCTAAACGATTGACCCTAAACCAAAGGATCGGATATTCATTATTCCACTCTGCAAGCGCTTTTGCTTGATCGAAGTTTTTATCTTTTATCCACTTACTGATCAACCATTCAGGATGACTTAAATAATCTGCAACATTTGCAATTGGAGTATGCTTATCAGGCACACTTCTCTCTTCTAAATTAACCAATGTTCGAAGAATTGCATTCGTGAGACCTCCTAAATTTGGATGTATTTTTTTTGCCAGTTGAACGGTAGTAGTTACCGCAGCATAATCGGGGACACTATCCATGTAGAGTAATTGAAACACACCAAGCCTGAGTAATATGCGTAATCCTTCTTTCAGATCTGCGTAATCACCAATAAATACCTGACGAAGTTCCCAATCCAGTCGCCCAGTAAGCCTTACGGTACCTTGTACCAGCATGGTTATAAAACGTCTATCCTGATCACTAATAATATCACCTTCTCTGCGGTATATTTCAGCTGTCACATCAGATAAACGTCGATCCCTGGATGCAGCTTTTTTCATAATTTCCCATGCAATTCTTCGTGTTCTTAATTCTCTTTTAATCAAAACATCCTCCTGTTATTTTTGGAAAACCCAAGATAAATTGATCCACTGGAAGTGTCTTTTTACCTTCTATCTGTATGTTAGTTAATTGTATAGGCTGGGTACCTGTTCCCACCATAAATATTGAGTTCGAATATTCTATTTGTCCGGGAAGCAGTTTGTTTAAGCCTGATTCTGTCAGAATTGTTGAACCGAATAATTTTACTCGTTTATTGTTATAAAAAGTAAAGGCACCCGGTTTTGGAGAAAATGCTCGAATTTTATTATGAATCATCAAAGCGGGATTACTCCAATTAATTTTACAATCCTGCACATTTATTTTAGGGGCAAATGTGGCTTTAGTGCCATCTTGTTTGATTGGTTTAATTGTATTTTTAACGAGAGCGTCTAAAGTCTTAATAACTAGATCCGCTCCAAGGAAGGATAATTTTGATAAAGTCTCACCAGTTGTGATAGAATTATCAATTGGCAGGGATTGTTGCAAAAGTAAATCACCGGTATCCACTTTCTTCTGGATCAGAAATGTGGTAAGACCAGTTTCAGTTTCACCATTTAATATGGCGTGATTTACAGGAGCCGCTCCCCTGTATTTAGGGAGCAGTGATGCATGGAGATTTACAGCTCCTCTATGAGGTATATTTAGAATTGATTCTGGTAGTATTTTATAAGCCACGACAACATAAATATCTGGATTAATTTCTTTTAATATAGAATGTAATTGTTGATTTCTTGTGCTTTCCGGTTGATAAACAGGAAAGCCATACTTTTCTGCATTTTTTTTTATTGCCGAGGATTTAATTTTTAATCCACGACCTGATTTTTTATCTGGACTTGTTACTACTCCCAATATTTCATGAGATGAATCATGGAGGGCATCAAGAGTAGGAACTGCAAAGTCAGGTGTACCGAAAAACACCAATTTCATATTGCTTTTAACTATTTAATTTATAAAATAATTCCGGTAGATGGACTGCCATTTTTTGAAATTTCTAAAAGACGCTTCTTTATCAACATCTTTTTTCCAGGTGACAGATAATCTACAAATAATTTACCTTTTAAGTGATCTAATTCATGTTGAATTACACGAGAAATTAATCCGTTAAATGTTTCATCATGAAAGTTTCGTTCTAAATCCTGAAATTTTAATTTTATAGTTTCAGGTCGTTCAATTTCAGCACGAATATCTGGCACACTTAAACAGCCCTCCTCCATAATGGTAGATCCTTTTGATTCAATAATTTCACTATTAATTAAGATATATGGTTTCCTATCTTCTTCACCTTCCAAGCATGAGGTATCTAAAACAATTAGATTCAAGCTGTATCCTACTTGATTGGCAGCTAATCCTATTCCATGCTCCTCATACATAGTGTTAAACATTTGTTCTACTAAATGAGGTAAATTCGTAAAGTCTGTTACATTCTCTACTTTTTTACGGAGAATGGGATCCCCGTATTTAAAAACCTTGAGAATAGGGTTAGCTGTTACTGTCTGGGATTTTATCATCATTTTTGTTTGCAGGTCCAGCAATATATGAACGGGCAATATTTAATTTTATACCAGAGCCCACATCAATAGTGACCTTGTTATCATTTTTTCCCTGAAAGCTGACAATATTAGCATATATCCCTCCTCGAGTGAGTATTTTATCACCTTTTTTCAACTGGGAAAGTGATTCTGCTTGTTGCTTCCGTTGCTTTGATTGTGGTCTCAAAATAAGAAGATAAAAGATTAAACCAATCAATATGATTGGTAAAAATGCGGCTATCCCGCTACCGGTTTGCCCATTAGTTTGAGCGAAAATAAATTCCAATTTGTCTCCCTGTATTTACTGGATATTTAATGTTTCTATTTGTATTTGCAGGATTTTATAAAATCCTAAGTATATAATTTAATAAATTTATTAGATAGAATGTCATAAATCATAGAATATTTATACCTATGCAAATTGGAAATTTAAATATTGTTAATCCTTTATTCCTTGCTCCTATGGCAGGGATAACCGACCACCCATTTCGGATACTCTGCCGGGAAATGGGTGCTGGCGTTGTATTTACTGAATTTGTGAGTGCAAACGGAATCATTCGTGAAAATATGAAAACATTGGAATTAATGAAATTTACAGAAAATGAACGCCCCATTGGAATTCAATTGTTTGGAGAAACTCCTGATATTGTAGGTACTTCTGCCAAAATGGTCTATGATTTACTGAAACCGGATATTATTGATATTAATTATGGTTGTCCTGTACCTAAGGTTACTAAGAAAGGAGCCGGATCTGCGGCTTTAAAGGATCTCTGTCTTATGGATGAAATTACTCAAGCAGTAGTAGAAGCGGTACCAGAAATACCCGTAACGGTTAAAATGAGGGCAGGATGGGATCAAAACAGTCTAGTATCTACTGAAGCAGGGGTACGAATGGAAAAGATTGGTGTGGCAGCTATTACTCTCCATCCCCGAACCACTAAGCAGCAATTTAGCGGAATGTCAAACTGGAAACTCATTAAAGAATTGAAAGATGCTGTGAATATTCCCGTAATTGGAAATGGCGATGTTAAATCAAGTGAAGATTATTATAAAATGAAGGCTGAAACCGGATGCGATGGAGTAATGATTGGCAGGGCAGCTTTGGGAAAACCGTGGATTTTCAACTCCCTTCAAAAGAAATCGTCTGAAAAATTTATAATAGATCCAGACATTGGTCAAATAATTAATATATCACGGAGACATTTTATAATGTTGACAGAATATTATAATAATAATCTCAGCGTGAATTTAGCCAAAAAACATTTTAATTATTATTTTAAAGGGTTTGATGGTGCTTCCAGTTGGAGAAAGCAATTTATGCAAATTAAAAATACGGACGAAATTTTCTCATTATTGGAGAAAATGGAAAAAGCATTAGCTTCTAATTAGTATATAATAAGTCTAAAATTTGGAATTATAAAAAGAGAACTGATTTTTCCCAGACTCTTTTGCGTTATACATTGCTTTGTCAGCATTATTTATTAAAGTTTCAATACTATCACCATCTTGCGGGTAAATACTGATTCCTATACTTGTTTTTGGGAATACCATTTTATCCTTAATGGAGATAGCATTATTATTTGAGTCAAGAATTCTCTCAGCCAATTTAACCGTATCATCAATATTCTTAATTCGCGGCATTAGAATTGTAAATTCATCTCCCCCTCTTCTAGAAACTGTATCAGATTTCCGTGCACAGTTTATAAACCTTTGAGAAACAGTTTTAAGCATTATATCTCCAGCATCATGGCCTAATGTATCATTTAATACTTTGAACTCATCCAAATCAATGAAAATAACTGCCAAACCCTCATTTGATCTTTTTGCCTGATTTAAAGCAATTTCTGACCTGTCTAAAAACAATGTACGATTTGGAATACCGGTAAGTGAATCAAAATATGCTTGATGCTTTAGCTTTTCTTCATTTTTTTTAATTTCGGTTATATCTCGAATTATAACTGTATAAATGCATGTTTGATTTAATTTTTTACTGGATATGTTGAGCTCAATGGGAAACGCAGAATTATCTTTATGAATCCCTGTAATTACAGAGTGAAATGAAGATTTTTCTGTTTTAACGAATTGTTTTAAATAATCCATATCAGTGCTGTGGATAAGAGTAGAGAAATTTGTGTTAACCAACTCGGAGGATTTATAGCCAAATATATTTAATGCTTCCTCATTTACATACTCTATGTTGCTTTTTGTATCCAAAGTCATTATTCCAATTCCCGCATTGGTAAATATCTCTTTGAAATACATATCTACATCTATTGTTTTGCTGTTATTTTTCATTTTTATCATTCCTATTGTATAATTACTTTATACTTTTTCTCCGTCTGATTTTCTTGAATGTCCTTAGGATAATATACATGAATATATTACTTATGAATATAACAGTCCAAACATCAGAAATAATTGGATAAAAGTTAAAATAATAATTTCGAAAAACAAGCAATATGGTGAATATAAGAAAGACTCCACAAATTCCGCTATATTCCCTTTCTAAGACTTTTCTAAGTGAAAATTTTGAATTTGTTGAAGAATAGGCTGAAATATTCGGAATAAAAGGAGGAGTTTTAGAAGACCACCTTTCATATTCATTCCCAAATCTGGTAATCAAAAAAGCTTCTTCTGCAAACATGATACGTTCATAATAGATCCAGAAAATTAATATAAAAATAATGACCCCATAAATATGTCCTGTAAAAATAAAAGGACCTAAAAACATAAGAAAATTACCTAAATATAATGGATGTCGAAGTGTGGAATAAATACCGGTAGTATTTAATGATGTTGCTAATTGTTGCTTTGTATTTCGCCCAGAGGTTCCTGCAGGAACAAAAGCAATGGTAAAAATACGAATACATTCCCCCAATAAAGAAACCGTCAAGCCAGCATAAAATAGTATATAATAATTATTATTTAGAGGGGTGAGTAAGCAATAAAACAAGAATGGGATAATAATTAGTGGTAGGAAGCTACGGCGTTTAAATAGCCAATTACCAGTGTTTGCAAATTCATTTTTCAGAGACATCATTTAGCTCCAATATATTTTTATTAGGTGCAAGCATCCCGCCTGAAATAATTATTTTAAGACCTTCTTCAATCGTCATGTTTGTTTCTTGAGCATCTCTTTGCGGTACATACAACATATACCCTGATGTAGGATTAGGTGTTGTTGGTACAAAAATATGATAATAGGCATCCCCATTCTCATTTGTAGACTCACCTGTAACCATTGTTAAAGTCCAAATCCCTTTTCTGGGATATTCTATAAACACTACCTTTTTAAATGCCTGTCTGTTTGGTCCAGATAAACTGGTAGTAATTTGCTTAATTGTTCGATAAACAGAATTCACAATAGGAATTCGGGAAAGTACATTTTCGACCCATACAATTATTCTTTTCCCCAAAACGTTAGATACGAGTAAACCAATAAAATAGATAAACATTAATGTTAAAATAAAACCTGACAATTGAGGAACATATGGAGGTACATTATCAGTAAAAATAAAATTCACTATAGAAGTACCTGGTCTAGAGAAAAACTGAAAAAGTTTTACAATAATCCAATAAGTTGCCGCCAAAGGAAGAATTGAAAATAATCCAGTTAAAATATAATATTTTGTACTTTTTGCAGCCATTTTTAATTTAATAAAATCAATCTATTTGATTTGGTATTTTAAGAAATCCTTTCAAAGCGTTTATCTAATTCATTGATTGATAAATTAATTATAATTGGTCTTCCATGGGGACAGTAATAAGGATGTTCAGTAGAAAATAGACGATCTATGAGGTGAATTCGTTCCTCTGGTTTTAATTGATCGCCAGCTTTGATTGCTGATTTACAGGAATAAATAGCGGCAATTTGATCTATAAATGATGGGTCTATTTTCTTGACAGAAATAAATTGATCTATTATCTCTCTAATTATTTGGCTCTCATTTCCCCAGTTAATATCGGGTGGAATTTCATCTATTATAATTGTATTTTCACCAAACTCTCGAAACCGAAATCCAATTTTATTTAAATAATGAGTGATCTCTAAAAGGCTATCATATTCTTCAGGTTGCAATTTTAATGTTTGTGGGAAAAGGACTGTTTGAGAAGGAAATCCCTGCCCTTCTATAGCTTTTTTTGCTTCCTCAAACAAAACTCGTTCATGGGCAACATGTTGATCAATAATAATTAATCCACTCTTTATTTCTGTTATAAGATACTTTCTATGGATTTGCCAAATATGATCTGTTATTGGCTGTAAATCCTCATTGGGTACTTTAATATTATCCAACGTTGATTCCATTCGAAGATGAGCTTGTTTAAGTTGAATTCCATTTTTATTAAAAAAACCAGAAACCTCATTAGCATTACGTTTGTGAGGTGCCTGTTCAAATTGGGTAATAGTTGAAGATGGTGCTTTATCTAAATTTAAAACATTGGTTTCATTGGGAGAATACTCTTGAAAGTGTTGATAAGTTTTATAGTCAGGTATTACTTTAAGTATGTCCTGTAATATAGTTGTAATGGAAGTTTTAATTACATGATAGATTTGCCATTCATTTATAAAACGTACTTCAAGTTTTGCTGGATGAACATTCACGTCAAAAAGATCAGGAGGCATTTCCAGAAATATTACAAAAAATGGAAATTCTCCTCTTTGAATAAGTGATTGATAGGCAGAGAAAATGGCTGAATTTAAAAGTCGATTTTTTATATACCTTCCATTTAAAAAAATATACTGTTCCCCTTGTCTTTTCTTTACTAAAGATAAATTTCCTGTAAAACCTGTTATAGTATAGGGATCTTTTTTTAACTCAACAGGCAGAACACAATTCTTGAAGGTGGATCCGTAAATAGCATTAATTCTTTCCGATAAATTTTGGATGGAAACATCATAAACAATTTTATCATTTGACAGCATTTTAAATGCGACTTCAGGTCTAGACAGCATAAATCGGCGCATCATTGTATTAATGACTGCTTGTTCAGTTTCTGGTTTTTTTAAAAATTTTCTTCTTGCTGGTGTATTGTAAAATAAGTTTTGAACTTTGCAGGTTGTTCCTTCCAAGCTTGCAATAGGTTTAAACGATTTCTCTTCACTTCCATTAATTTTAATTTCAAATCCATTAGATTCTTTTTCTGACGAAATTGCTGTAAACATAGATACAGATGCAATGCTTGGGAGAGCTTCACCTCTAAATCCCAGAGTCGTAATTGAATTTAAATCTTCTAAATCTTTTATTTTACTGGTTGCATGTCTCATGAACGCAAGTTTTAGATCTTCTTTGCTCATGCCGCATCCATTATCGGAGACCTGTATTAAATCATGTCCCCCTTTAATGATTTGAACATCAATTTTATTCGCGCCAGAATCAAGAGAATTTTCAATTAATTCTTTTAATACAGATGCCGGTCTATCGATGACTTCACCAGCTGCGATCTGATCAACAAGCGAAGATTCTAAATGATGAATTTTAGCCATTAATTAATTTTGCTTCCACCGTTTCCCGGATATCAATTAATAAATCGCATGTCTCACTTAAAATATTATCTGTATCTTTTTCCATTTTCTTACAAAACAACTCATCATCAATATCTTTGAGATTTATGCGCACGTTTAACACAGCTCCCCTTGCACCCGCATTTGCCATTTCCGCTCCAACTCCGGCATCTGAAATTGAATTGGGATTTCCATGCTTTGCAGCTTCTAATGTTAAATACATAATATCACGACAGCATTTCAGAGTTTGAAAGGGAATATTGGTTGCTTCTTTCATGGCAGAATCAATTGCGGAGTGGCGCGCTTGTTTTTGTTGATCAGAATTATTGGGCAGCTTAAAGGCTTCCATTACTAATTTAAATGATTCTGTATCGGCATCGATCAATTGAATTAATTCATCTTTTAATTGCTGACTTTTTTCAGCAAGTTGACTCATTTGTTTAAACAGCGGCTCCCATTTCTTTTTTCCGAATGTCAAATTTGCAACCATTGATGACAGTGAAGCTCCTAATGCACCTGCCAGTGCAGCAACACTCCCGCCGCCAGGGGCTGGGCTATCAGAAGATAATTCATCTGAAAATTGGTGAAGAGTCATTAAAGCTAATTTATTAAATTGATTTCCTATTCTATATTCAATTATTTTTTCACTGGGATGAAAAGGCGCTAAATCGTCTAATCCCATTGATTTAATAGCAATATGAATTATATCCTTAATTGGTATTCCTGTTGATCGGTTTTGTTTTGTAAGATAATATTTGCCAGCAGCTATCATTGATTCAAGAGGAATTAATCCCACAAGTTCACTTCCTGATACCCTAACTCCCCTCTTTCTTGCCTGGCTTCGCGTTTCTTCAAAGGCAATATGTGGTGGTGTTTCATTAAAATTTGTAAGATTCATGGATACCTGTGCTAAGCCATATTCTTCAATATACCATCCTACAGCCTTACATGATTTCAAAACACCCGGGACTTTTACTGGAATACCATTTTTATCCCGAACAAATTTGCCATGTTTATCACGTTTATTTCGTCCCTGTTCACGAATGTCAAGTGCAATATCAGTAGCTATTTTTTTATCTTTTGAATTAAGGTTTAAATTATATGCAATGAGAAAATTGCGAGCTCCAATTGCAGTAACCCCTGCGGTTGCATGCGGCTTGGTTGGACCATAATCAGGTTTCCATTGTGGTATTTTCAATTTCTCTGCCATTCCCTCAAATTCCCCACTGCGAATATTTGCAAGGTTTACCCGGTCATTGTTTGTAGCTGAAAATTCATAAAGGAAAACAGGTATATTAAGTTCTTCTCCAACTCGTTTTGCCAATATTTTTGAATAGGTTACACAATCATCCATGGTGGTTTCGGAAATGGGTACAAATGGGCAAACATCGGTGGCTCCCATGCGGGCATGAGCTCCGCTATGTTTTTGCATATTAATTAGCATTGATGCCTTCTTTATGCCAAGAAATGCTGCCTCAATAACAGATTCAGGATTTCCAACTATTGTAACTACAGTACGATTTGTATCTGCGCCAGGGTCAACGTCTAAGATTGTTATATCTGAGATAGATTCCATTACACCGGTAATTTCTTTAATGAGTGCAATGTCTCTCCCCTCGCTAAAATTAGGTACGCATTCAATTATTTTCATTATTTTCCATAATAATTAGATAGAATATACATTAAATAGGTGAGCAAGATTAATAAAAGTATGTTACGGATAAATTTTAAATAGCCACTATTTTTTCGATAAAATTGATGTCGTAAAATTTTAATAACTAAGTTTCCTTAAAAACTGATCCCTGTAAATAAATACATAAACATTTTAACAAATGGCATCATTAAAAATCCCAAAATTGAAAAAGGTGTCACCATTCCAATAAGGATTAAACCCATAAGTACTTTAGGACCATGCAATTGAAGCTTCCAAGCTAATTCAGGATTATTTTTTGATATCATATTTCCAAAAATCTGAGAGCCATCTAATGGTGCGACTGGAATCATATTAAATATTGCTAAAGAAATATTAATAAAGATAAAGAAATATAAGATTTGAATAAATAATTCACTCTGCAATATTCCAATAATATTAATAAGTCTCATTATTAACCCACCAGTGAAGGCCAATATTAAATTGGACGCAGGTCCGGCAAAAGCCACCTTCATCATATCAACACGGGGATTTGAAAAATTAACGGGATTTACGGGAACTGGCTTTGCCCAGCCAAATCCAACAAACAATATCATTAATGAGCCAATTGGATCTAAATGAGCTAAAGGATTAAGAGTTAATCGTCCATTTCTTGCAGCGGTATGATCCCCTAACCGGTATGCAATATATCCATGTGAAAATTCATGAAAACAAAGAGAAAATATTAATATAGGAAGCAATATTATTAAAACTTCCAGTGGTAAACGTAAAAGCATTTAACCCCTCGGATGAAATTCTTTGTGAACTTCTTTCAAATAAATTTTATCAATATTGGTATATATTTGAGTAGTTGTGATATCTGAGTGACCCAACATTTCCTGCACGGATCTTAAATCAGCTCCTCCCTCTAGTAAATGAGTTGCAAAACTATGCCGTAACACATGTGGACTGACTTTTTTAGTAATCCCTGCTCTCACAGTATTTTTATGGAGAATATTCCAAATAGACATCCGGGTTAACTTTCCTCCCCTATTATTTAAAAATAACATCCCTTTACTTTTTCCTTTTCTAGAGCAGTTTGGTCTTAATTCTTTAAGGTAAAGCTTTATGGAATCAATTGCAGTTTTCCCAATTGGTACAATTCTTTCTTTGTCTCCTTTACCAAAAACACGAATCAATCCATCAGTCATATTAAGATTTATTAATTTTAAATTAATCAACTCAGAAACTCTCAATCCTGAAGCGTATAGCATGCTGAGAATGGCCTGATCTCTAAGTGCATATTTCTTATTTAAATCTACAGACTGAATAATTATATTAACTTCTTCCACCAATAATGTAACTGGAATATTTCGAGATAATTTTGGAGGCACAAGTAGCTGTGAAGGATCATTCTTAATCACTCCCATTTGGCATTGATATTGATGAAATCCCCGTATAGTAGAATAAAGTCTATGAACGCTAGAAGATTTCTTTAATCCTTCTAATTTTGTATCAGTATTTAAATATTTTATAAATTTCTCAATATGGGAAAATTGTATTTTTTCAAATGAGGTAAGATTCATTTTATTATACAAATAATTGGTATATTTTTTTAAATCATGTCTGTATGCATGAAGAGTATTATTAGACAATCTTCTTTCAAATTGCAAGTGGGATAAATATTCAGTAGCAAAGTCCCATAGTGGATTTATATTTTCGGATGTAGAATCTTTAATCATGATTGATGTATTGCACTGGTAAATTCATTCAACTCTTGAGAGGAGGGATGTTGTTCTATTTTGCTTCCTGTAACAATATATCCTGCTCCAGCTAATACTAATTTTTTAGCTGAATCAGGAGAATTGACTCCGCCACCTACTATAATTGGAATTTTTAATTGTTTTGATAAAACGGAAACTACTTCTGATGAGGCATGGTTTACGGACCCGCTTCCGGACTCTAGAAATACAAACTTATTTCCAAGATATTCGCCAGCTAAGGCATGAGCCAATATAATATCATGTTTGCTCATTGGAATTGGGGAAGTATTGCTCATAATCTCTACCGATGATCTTACGCCCCCATCTAAAAGTATATATGCAGTGGGTATGGTTTCTAAATTCATATTGTGAATAATGGGTGCTGATTTAACATGTTCACCAATTAAATATTGAGGATTTCGCCCACTTATTAGAGATAAAAATAATACCGCATTTGCATGTTTAGAAAGTTGATTAGATGAACCTGGAAATATAATAACCGGAAGGTCTGTATTTTTTACCACTTCTTCAAGTCGTGATTCAAATTCATTATCTGAAATTAAGCTACCACCTATGAAAATTGCATCAAAATCGCTTTCATTTACAAGGTGAACCATTTTAATTAAGCCATTATCATTCTTAATATCTGGATCAAGAAGTGCAATTGCGACTGCACCGCGATTTATCCTTATTTTTTCTAAAATAGAAAAGGTGCTCAACTAAAGTCCTTCAAACATTTGATAAGGAAATGTATATCATTTATAGTCCGCCTCTCTGTGACTGCTATTAGAAGTAAAGAGTCACTAGAGTCTGAATTTAATTTGGTTATGGTGACATCCTTAGTAGCACAAAATTTCACAACAGCAGTCGCGGAGTGTGTGGTTTCAATAACAAATTCCATAAAATACTCATTAGAATAGGCCAATGAATAATTTTCTAACTCACAGATTCCTTCAGCTGTATATTTAGCTTTTTGATGGCAAATTGTTGCAATATAAGGCAATCCTTTAGCTCCCATTAGTGAAAGATAAATTGTGGCTCTTAGCGCAAGTAAACCTTGGTTTGTGCAAATATTGGAAGTTGCCTTTTCTCTTCGAATATGTTGTTCTCTAGTTTGGAGAGTTAAAACAAACCCTTCTCTATTATTTTTATCAACAGTTTTGCCAATTATTCTACCGGGAATTCTTCGCTTATATTTTTCCTTTACAGCCATTAACCCAAGCAAAGGACCTCCATAATTCATTGGATTTCCGAGCGATTGCCCTTCGCCTACAAAAATATCAGCACCACAATTTCCAGGGGGATTTAGAATTGCTAATGCAAATGGATATGAAACAGCAATTAATAATGAATTAGCATCTAACATTTCCCTCTTACATTTCATCCAATCTTCGATTAATCCATTCTTATTAGGCGACTGAATAATCACGGCTGCTATATTTTCAGTATGAGATTCTAAAGTGTTTAAATCTGTAATACCATTGTTTTCTGGGAGTTGAATTATGTCCATATTTTGTCCCGTTAAATATGATTTTAAAACTTGAATATAATGTGGATGTATTGATTCGGATATTAGAATAATATTGTTGCGATTAACAGAATGAGCTAAAAGGCATGCTTCAGCAATTGCAGAGGCTCCATCATAAAGAGATGCATTGGCAATGTCCATACCTGAAATTTCACAGATCATAGACTGAAATTCGTATAAATACTGTAATGTCCCCTGACTAACTTCTGCTTGATAAGGTGTATAAGATGTATAGTATTCAGAACGCCCACTAATAAAATCTACCGTCTTGGGAATAAAATGATCATATATCCCACCTCCTGAAAAACAGTATTTATTGTCTTTGTTTAAGTTGCTTAATTTTTGAAGTTCCCTTTCAATTTCCATTTCAGTCAATGGTTCACCAATACCCAAATTTTCTTTCAACCTGAGTTGTTGGGGAATAATATCAATCAATTCCGAATAATCAGAGACTCCTGCTCCTTTAAGTAATTGACTTTCCTCTTCAGGTGTTGTGGGTATAAAATGCATTATTGGATTAGGGATTTATATTCTTCTGGAGTTAAAAAAATAGCATCTCCTTTAGTAAAATTATTTAATTTAATTATCCAACCCATTTCATAAGGATCCGTGTTTACATATTCTGGATTATCCTCAAGGCTTTGGTTTACTTCTGATATTTCTCCATTCATTGGTGAAAATAAATCTGCCACTGTTTTAACGGCTTCAATTGTCCCAATTGAGTCCTTTTCCTGTACAGAATCACCGGTTTCAGGTAATTCAATGAAAATAATATCACCTAATTCACTTTGTGCATAATCTGTTATACCAATGGTAGCAACGTCGTTATCTAATTTTATCCATTCGTGTTCTTTTGTATAAAATAAATTTTTGGGGATATTCATTTAATCTGTTTCTCCTTGTTGATATTGAAAATTATCTAAAAAACCTGTGTCTATTTGACCTTTTTGGAAATTTGAATTTTTAAGGATCTGCTTTTGATAGGGTATAATGGTTTTAATTCCTTCAAATACACACTCATCTAAAGCCCCAATCATACGATTAATAGCTTCTGTCCTTGTTGGGGCATGAACAATAAGCTTTGCAACCATTGAATCATAATTAGGTGGTACTGTATAGCCCGCATACACATGAGTATCGACGCGAATACCCATCCCCCCCGGCATGTGAAAACTGGTAATAGTTCCAGGTGAAGGTCTAAATTTATGAGCTGGATCTTCTGCATTAATTCTACATTCAATCGCATGACCTCGTAGTTTCATATTATTCATCCATGATGGTATTGGGTATCCAGCATGGCAAAGAATTTGGTATTTTATCAGATCAGCTCCAATGACCATTTCTGTTACCGGATGCTCAACTTGAATACGAGTGTTCATCTCCATAAAGAAAAAATCATTATTTTTATCCAAAAGAAATTCAATGGTCCCTGCACCAACATAATTTGATGCTTTTGCACCAGCTATTGCTGCATCATACATCTTATTTCTTGTAATATCATCTACTCCCGGTGATGGCGATTCTTCAATGAGTTTTTGATGTCGACGCTGGATAGAGCATTCCCTCTCACCTAAGGCAACTATATTTCCATGCTTATCTGCTAATAACTGCACTTCAATATGACGTGGGTTCTGTATAAACTTTTCAAGATACAGGTCTCCGTTTTTAAAGGAAATTTCTGCTTCGGATTGTGCGGCATTAAAGGCATTTTCAATTTGGTCTTCATGTTCAACCATGCGCATTCCTTTACCACCACCACCTGCTGTAGCCTTTAACATAACCGGGTAGCCAGCTTTTTGGGCTTCTTCTTTTGCTTCCTGAATGGAATGGACCAAACCATCTGACCCATAAATAACTGGAACTCCTATACTTTTCATAGTTTCTTTTGCTTGAGCTTTATCCCCCATTTTATCAATTGTTTCAGGAGGTGGACCTATAAACTCAATTCCATTTTCAGCACAAATTTTCGAAAATTGCGAACTTTCGGATAAAAACCCATATCCAGGATGGATTGCATCTGCATTAGTTAATTCTGCAGCAGCAATTATAGCCGGAATATTTAGATAGCTTTTTGCACTTTCTGCAGGACCAACACAAATCGCTTCATCAGCAAATTTTGTATGTAATGACAATTCATCAATTTTAGAATATACCGCAACGGTGCCTATATTAAGTTCACGACATGCACGAATAATACGGAGAGCTATTTCTCCCCTGTTTGCTACTAATATTTTATTGTACATGAATTATTCAGGAATGACAATTATAAGGTCTTGATCATATTCAACAGGAGTGCCGTCTTTGACAAGTAATTTTACTACTTTTCCGGATATTTCTGATTCTATTTCGTTAAATATTTTCATGGCCTCGATAATACAAATAACTTGACCAGTTTTAATTAAATCCCCTTCGGATATAAATGGAGGGCTGTCGGGTTTTGATGATTGATAAAACGTTCCAACTAAGGGAGCTTTTATAGCAACAGTATTGTCATCGGGTTTGGGAGGAACAGCATTTTCATTGGTATTTTCAACAGATTTTCCCGCTTCAATTCCTGCCTGATATTCGGACCCACTTTCTGGGGAAATAATTTTTGGTGAAGCTGAAACTGTTTGAATTAGTTCAATATTCTTATCAAAGGTGTGACTTGAATTCTTTTTAATTTTTATTTTCTGTTTCCCCCAAAAAGTCGATATTTCCAATTCATCTACTTTGGATTCTTCTAAAATTTTAATTAAATTTTTAATATTATTTTCTAACATATATGTATTAACTCTTTACTCTTTCAATATAACGTTTTTCTTTAGTATCCACGCGAATAACATCGCCAATTTGAATAAATAATGGTACTTGAATAGTTAAATCGGTCTCTAGGGTTGCAGGTTTTGATCCACCTTGTGCTGTATTTCCTTTTTCTCCAGGATCTGTTGCTTTAATGGCCATATTCATATGTTGCGGAATTCTAACTTCAATGGGATCATCTCCATTGAAAGCAATCGTAGTAACCGTATTCTCTAAAAGGAAATCAAGAACATCTTCCACTTGAGCTTCAGTGAGGCTGACCTGTTCAAATGTTTCCTGATCCATAAATATATAATTGGAATTTTCTGAGTAAAGATAATTATAATTTCTTGCTACAACTCTTACAGTTTCAATTTTCTCACCTGCCCTAAATGTTTCTTCCACCACTTGCCCTGTACGTATATTTTTTAATTTTGATCGTACAAATGCACTGCCTTTGCCGGGTTTAACATGTAGGAATTCTACAATTTTCCATAAGTTATTCTTATGATTAATAATAAGTCCATTTTTAAAATCTGAAGTATTAGCCATCGTTTATCTTCTATTCCTTAGTTTAATTTATACCTGTAAAATTACATATCAATAGTACATTATTCACATATATTTGAGATGATAAATTCTGATTTTCTAATAGAACCTTTTGCACAAATTATACCCACAGTATTATTATATGCAGAATTACATTTTCGTTTTAAATGGACTGGCAGCCGCTATTTTCAAAAAGAGCCTGAAATTTTGGCAGACCTTCCTATTAGAATTGAACCTGAAAATGATATCCCTATTTTATTAATAATTAAAGATGCTCATTTGTATCCTATCATACTAAGAGAAATTAATATTGAAATTTATCAAGAAAATAAGGTTATAAGATCAAACAATTTTTCTTATAATGATAAAATTGATATTAATTGGTGGGATGATACACTTTTTATCGATCCAAAAGGAATTATCGGAGATATTGAAATAAATATTGAATTTTTATACGAGATAAATAAAGTAAATAAAAAATGTATCATTCATAATTACCCACTTTCTACGCATAATAAATTGACAACCCATATCTCTAAATATACATATCCTAACGATGGAAAAACACTATATGGTGATATTCATTACCATACCAATTTAACAGAGGATATGGTTGAATTTGGCGCTCCACTAAAAGCGACATTAACTGCGGCAGAAGCTTTAGGATTGGACTTTTTTTGCAATACCGACCATTCATATGATTTAGATGATGTTCCAGGATCATGGACCGAAACTGATTCGACACTTGAAAAGTGGACGAAATCAAGATTAGAAATTAATAAACTTAATAATGAGCATAATGGTAAATCATTTATCATTCCATCCGAAGAGTTAAGTTTACATAATCAGGATGGTCGAAATGTACATGCACTCATACTTAATAATTCAAAATTTCTTCCAGGCAAAGGGGATGGAGCAGAAGAAGCATTTAATTTTGATGCCGATTATAATACCAAAACAGTTCATGACAACTTGGAAGTAAATTCACTTTGTATTGCAGCACATCCTTTTAGTTCGGTACCCATTGTACAATGGTTATTTGTAAAAAGAGGAAAATGGGAATTTAAAGATATTTTAGAAGAGAATCTTGCCGGTCTCCAAATAGTTAATGGAGACTTGGGTAATAGTTTTAAAATAGGTTTAAATAAATGGATTAAATTGCTTTTAAATGGGAAACGTAAATTTATTTACGCGGGGAATGATGCCCATGGGAATTTTAATATTTATCGTCAAATTAAAACACCTATGCTCTCTCTATATGAAAAGAAAGAACAGCTATTTGGAGTTTTCAGAACTGGTGTGTTTACAAAAGATAAAAAAAAAGATATAAACTCTGTTATTTACTCTATGAGAAATGGGAATTGCTTTGTAACTAATGGACCATTTATTAATATGACCCTTCATCATAAGGACTCAATTTATGATATGGGTAGTATAAATTTTTGTGATAATGGCAATATAAAATTATCAATAATTTCTAATCCTGAATTTGGTATGATTAAAACTATTAAATTAATAAAAGGGATCGTTGGTAGCCAGAAAGAAGTAGATTACTTTACTATAATTAATCCGGGGAAATATGAATTGATTAAGCTTATCGAAATAAATTGTGTAAATAAATGTTATTTCCGCTGTGAAGTAGAGCTCGAGTCTAAAATAGAGATGAAAAGGTTAGCCTTGTCAAATCCAATTTGGTTGTCCCCAATTATTAATTAGAAAATTTAACGTCAACCGTTTCGCTCATTGATCTAATTTTATAAAAAGAATAAAGTAATTTAATATATTCTTTTTTATCCTCTGTGAATTTATCTATATGCGGAATTTGGCTTGCATATTTTGCCAAATCTGCATTTCGACTAACCTCATTCCATGAATTTATTAAATCGGAGTCAATACCAATTAAGATAAAATGGTCTGCTATTTCGCTGCTTGTCATTTCAGTTGCTTTTATATAAAAGATTTCTTTAAAAAATAACCTACAAATTTCACTTAATTTTAAATAATATTTTTCTGTGGACTCCGTATTGATTTTTGAAGGAAGCGTTAAATCATCAATTTTTCTAATAGATTTATTTAAAGCAGATATTTCAAATGATCCTTTTGAAAATTTTGGACTGCTAAACTTTGTTTTTGACTGCCATAAATACAACCCTACTATCAATCCTGAAAAAATGAGTAAAATTAATAGTCCAATATTTAAAGGTGAATTAATTTTAATCTCTTTCATCGGTTTAATAGATCGTATTTCATTAGATGTATTTGAAATATTTGTTATTATATTCAAACTTATAGGGTTTGTATCAAATTTTGAAATGTCATTATTTTTATTTTTTATATCAATTGAGATAGGGGGGATAATAATTTTTCCAACTTTCCAAATTTGCAATAAATAACTTATGGAATTGGGTGTTAGATTTTTATTAATAATTGAATATTCTTCGATATTTTCTTCAAAATTATAAAATATAGGTACCTCATCAATTTTTAAATTTTCTACACTAACCACTATTTCAACAAGTGATCCTACATACGCAGTTTCGGGGATAACTTTGATCCGGATATCAATTGAAAATAACTCGGAAAATAAAATATAAAAAACAATTGATAGACGCATTAATGTCGATGAATTCGAGTATTGAAAAATTGTTCTAGAGGAATCAAATAGTCTTCAGAAGTATCAATTGAAATAAAGTCTATTTTATTATTTTTACAAAATTTTCTTATTATATTATTTTTGATATAAATATAATTTTTCATATTTTGATGTATGAGTTTATTATTTGTATCAATCCATGTAGAAGATTGAGTCTCAACATCGTGGAATTTTGTTAAACCCAATTTAGGAATTGTAATTTCGGCTTTGTCTAAAATTTGAATATTTATTAAATCATGTTTTTTGTTAATCAATTTCATAGATTTCTGATATGAATCATCCCAAAAATCAGATAATAAAAAAATAATACTTTTTCTTTTAATAACTTTTTGAATGTGATCCAATGCAATTGAAATATCTGTTTTTCTATCTTTTGCTTTATGAAAAATCATTTCTCTAATTACACGTAAAACATGACTTTTACCTTTTTTGGGAGGAATAAATTCTTCAATTTGATCAGAGAAAAGTAATAACCCAACTTTATCATTATTTTTAATTGCACTAAAACTCAATATGGACGCCAATTCAATCATTATATCACTTTTCAATGATTCTCCGGTACCAAAAAATCCAGAAGCCGAAACATCAATAATTAACATCACAGTTAATTCACGTTCTTCATCATATTTTTTTATAAAGGGCTTACCTGTTCTGGCAGTGACATTCCAGTCAATTGCTCGAATATCATCTCCTGGAAAATATTCTCTTACCTCAGCAAACTCCATTCCCATTCCTTTAAAAGCGGAATGGTATTCACCGCCAAAAAGATTATTTACGATATGTCTGGTTTTAATTTCAATTAAGCGTACTTTCTTGATTATTTCGGAAGGTATCATGTAGAACGCTAGGGTGTAGGAACAGATTCATATATTCTTTGAATAATATTTTCAGTTGTAATTTCTTCTGCTTCTGCTTCGTAAGATAATATAATACGATGCCGTAAAATTGAAGTTCCTACCGCACGAACATCTTCAGGAATAACAAATCCTCTATTATTTAAAAATGCATGAGATTTTGATGCATTTGCTAAGAATATTGTCGCTCGGGGAGATGCCCCATAATTAATTAAAGATTGTAAATCTTTTAAACCATATTGGTCAGGATACCGGGTGGCAAAGACTAACGATACTATATATTTTTGTATATTCTCAGCAATATATATTTGATCTACTATCTTCCGTGCAGAAAGTATTTGGTCTGGTTTTACAACGGGTTTTATTTCAATTGTTGAATTGATTTTACCCATCCTTTTTAAAATTTCCAATTCTTCTTCAGGATTTGGATATCCAACTAGAACTTTAAACATAAAACGATCAATTTGCGCTTCAGGTAATGGATAGGTTCCTTCTTGTTCAATTGGATTTTGGGTTGCCATTACCAAAAACGGATTTTCAAGTTTAAATGTTTGATCTCCTATTGTTATTTGTCTTTCCTGCATTGCTTCAAGTAGGGCTGATTGGACCTTGGCAGGTGCTCTGTTTATTTCATCTGCAAGAATAATATTTGCAAATATCGGACCCTTTTTAACTTCAAATGATCCTTCCTTTGAGTTATATATAAGCGTGCCCAAAATATCTGCAGGGAGCAAATCGGGAGTAAATTGTAAACGTTGAAATTTTGTATCAATTGTTTTTGCTAACGTATTGATTGTTAAAGTTTTAGCCAAACCAGGTACACCTTCAAGAAAAACATGACCATCAGTTAAAATTGCTAATAATAGTTTTTCAATTAAATCATCCTGACCAATTATTACTTTACGAATAGATGTCGTTATATCATGGATGAATTGTGACTCCTTTTCAATGGAGTCCTTTAATTCAGCTAAATCAAATTCGGACATATATTAAATATTGGAAATTTTATTAACAATTGAATTTAAAGAATCAATTTTAGTTTGGATACTTTTCAAACCTTCAAGTTCATATTCAACTGAGGGAATTAACTCATCGGTTGGATATTTATCTTTAAATAATTTATAATTAATTATTGCATCACTATATGCCTCTAAATAATTATTATAAATATATGCAATCATAAAAAGTGATTTTTTGGAAACATCATGATCTGGATATTCTTGAACAACCTTTTGAAATTCTTCTACAGCATACTCAAAATCTTTCGTGTCATTTAGGTAAATATCAGCAATCTGAAATTGCGCTTGCGCTGCTAATTGATTTAATGGGAAATCCTCAATTATAGTTTTATAACTTGTAATAGATTCCATTAATTTTTCTTCAATTCTATATTTTTGACCATCTTTCCATAGCTGGTCAGCGGATTTGTTGGCATTGCCACTACAAGACAGTACGAATAATCCAACCAATAATAATATATTTTTCACAATCTTCTCCATTTTTGTTTGATTTACAGTGTTGAAATTTATTAATAAATTACTTATTTATTTCAATAACTAAATTTTTATTTAAAAAAATATTATTTTATCTTAAAACATATATAATAATGATGCATGAAATTGGGAATTTGTAAAATCTCCATAGGGAAAACCGATATCTAGTCTGATGGGACCAAGTGCCGTTTGATATATAACTCCCGCTCCATAATCCCAACTTAAGTTTGTATTAGTAAATGCGTCAAATGTTTCATATAATCTTCCTGCATCTATAAATATTTCTCCCCCAAAATTATTTTTTATTGGAAATCGATATTCAATATTGATCAAGTCGCTTATTGATGCACCGCTTGAATTTTCAAATTTATCAGCAGAAGCCCAGCCCCTTAAAGAAGTCTGACCGCCAAGTTGAAATTTATACGCCTGAGGAAGATCAGTTTCAGTATCTAAATTATTTATATATCCTAGAGCTACCCTCATTGCAAGAATGCTTTCATCCCCTATTCTCAAGTATCTTCTATATTCACTTTCAAATTTTACAAAATGCCTTTCTCCCCCTAATATTGTTCCATATAAAGTTGAAATAAAAGACAAATAATGTCCACCAGTTGGGTTTAAAGGATTCTTTATTTTATTTGATAAATATTTTATATTCATCCATCTTGAGGGTTCTTTATTTTTATCAGTATATAAACTATCATCAGATTGAATTATTTCTAATGTGGAATTGAATTCATATCGTGTATCATTTTTTTGATTGAATATTAAAGAATATGTAACCCCATCTCTTTTTAATTCATATTCTTCACTCTCCTCATTGTGAAAATACTTAATCCGTGTGGGTATCCTAAATGAAAGTGTCCAGGGAGTACGATATATTATGGTAAAATCTCTTTCAACTAAAGTATTATTAGAAAATATATCCAGATTGATTCCGCTAGCAATACGACCTGTAATTTCAATATTGGAAGTAGTATTTAACAAATTACCTAAAATCCATCGAGCTTGGCCCTCAATGCCAGTGGTGATTAAATTTTCTTGAAAGGCGGATAATTCTTTAAATCCAAACTCAGCCTCAATTGAAGATGATTTGTATTCACGCACTTTTATTTCTATATCTATCAATCCAATTTCTTTATTAACCAATTTATTAATAATTTCTACTGAACTAAAAAAACCTGAATCAAAGATTCGTTTTCTGGAATCATCGATTTTATCAATACTATAAATTTCATCATTTTGGAATAATATTTCACGCAGTACATATTTTTCTTTTACAGTCTCTAAACCTGAAACAGAAATACTTTGAATATGATAAGATATACCTTCAAAAATATTTATTCTAGCTATGACATTTTCACCTTCAATTTTTACCTCGTCCATAATTGAAATATCAATTTTGCCTCTGGTTAAATAATTTCTTTTTAAAGATTTTAATTGTCTTCTGATCTTTGAAGGATTAAAATTATCATTTATAGATACATTTAATATTTCCATAATTTCATTATCATCAAAAAGTTTATTTCCGGAGAATTGGATCTCTTTTAATTTATACTGAAAGCCTTCATTTATATAAAACTGAATATTGATATGATTTTTAGAAATTAATTCATATTTCTGTGTTATTTCGATATTTAAGAAACCTTTTGATTTATAGTATGATCCTATAGATATTTTATCTCTATTGAGCTTTTTGGGACTAAATTCACTTCTAACAAAAAGTTTAGGAGATTGTAATTTAATTGCAGAAGTCAGCTCATATTCAGAAAGATAGCTATTTCCAATAAAATCTATTTCAGAAACATATAATTTTTCAACAGCAAAAATATTTGATATAAAAAATAATCCCAATAAATGACATTTTTTAGGATATTTCATTTATAGTAAAATTTTATACGGTAACTTAAATGCCACAAGTTATTTTCATCAAGTCCTCCAACAATAGAAGTATTATGATTAATTCGATATGTCGCTTCATATTGACTATGTTCTATATCATTTAGATCAAATTCGGTATTTAAATAAATCTTATTAGACAATTGTTTTCCCAAAATTAATTTCAATTGAATATCTTCATTTCGTTCTATATTTTCTAATAATGATCCTCTACTTGTGAGTTGAAACTCATCCAATGTACTATATTTTGTAATATTCTTTTCAATCTCATTTTCCAAATAATTTGAAAGTAAATTCCCAGCTTGATTAGGGTCGGCAAAACCATCAACATTTCCAAAAGTTAGTATTTTTAATATTTCAGTTTGAGTATAGTCCTGTGAATTAAAAATAAGTGTGGGATTATTAGTAAAACCAATAAATGAAACATCTATGATATTTTCTTCAATTTCAGTCTGAGCATGAAGGTCTATATATGGTGTATTATCAACAGGAGTTAAAAGTATATTTCCATAAGTATTTTGAAAAACGTTCCCTCGATTATCAAAAAAATTCCCATCGATGATATTGGCTTTCCCAGAAAAATTATAATTCTGATTTCCAACCTTGGTTATACTTATATCTCCATCAAAAAGAAGGCTGATGTTTTCCGTTTTAACTTTTATACCGTCTTTAATAGGAACATGTATATTATAAGAAATAATTTTACTTGAAGATAAATTAGACTCTTCATAAGATGGATCATCTCCCAAACTTGTTATGGTAAAATTATATGGTGTGGGAATAAAATCTCCAGAGATATACATTGTATCTCTCCCTGTTAAATTTATATTTGCTGTACCAGAACCATGAAATAAATCGTAGGATGAAGAAATTGATATGTCATTTCCTCTAAGATTTAAGGCGAATTTTGGATTAAATATTTCGGTGAGATCCATGCTGCCTGAAACAATCAAATTATTTTGTTTAACTAAATTATCAGACCAAAATAAATTTTTTATTTCTGAAATAATGGGAATATCCAATATTGAATTATTATCTTCATTATCTAGCATCCCCGTCATTTTATTTATTATTAGTTGGTTATTGCTAATAGATAATATACCCGTAATATCTCTAATAGGCTCATTGATCGGATCTAAATATAGAATGCCATTTTGAATCACTATTTTCCCATTTCTGATGGGATTTGCTAATGTTCCTGTAAGTAATAACTCTATTGAATAGCTACTTAAGGATATATCATCAGATTGATAGGTGGATAATGAATCTAACATATCAAAATATGGTGGCAGAAATTCTACATTATTTGTATTACCTGTGAATACAAAATCTATTAATTCGTGAGATATATCTGCTCGGTTTTCAATAATTAAATTTAAATCTAATGGTAAAAATCCAAATCCAGAATATCGTCCATATTTTGTTTTTAATAATAAATTTCTAAAATCTAGTTTATTATCTTTAAGAAAAATGTTTCCAGAAAGTTTTTCTCCGTTAATTTTGTCAAAACCTGGTTGTGATATTTCCATATGGCTTATAATTTCTGGTTTAGATACAGTGCCATTAATATCTATACTTCCTGTCATAAACCCTCTAGTTTCATATCCCCATGGGAGATATCTGTTGAACCGATCAATCTTCACATTATCAATGGTTAAATTTAATTTCATTTCATCTTCATCAAGCAATAGACTACCTGTATTTAAAAATCCAATATTAATCCATCCATCTCCGTTAATATTTCCCAATTCAGTTTCTAAACTAAAATTACTTAAAAGTAATCTTCTATTACGGTATGAACCTGATATACCTATTTCATTAAATTGAATATCATCTATAGTTCCATTTCTCAATTCTATGGCGGCAAATATTATAGGATTAGGGTTTAGTTGGCTATTATCATTTTCTATTTTAATTATGGCAGATTTTAAAAAGCCATTAATTCTGTAAGATTTACCAGTAATAGAATATAAATTACTCAATTCTAAATTTTGAATATTGCCAGATATATCATAATGATTAATTCCCTGATAATTCCCTTTAAATATCATTTTACTATTACCAAGAGAAAAGTTTATTTCAGGGATATGAAAATAATCAATTCTTTTAATAATATAAAATGGCTGAATATTTAATTTAGTTTGTTTTAGGCTTCCAGTAAATTGGTTGACAAATATATCACCAGATGAATCTTTTTCGGCAAAAATATTAATTTTATCTCCCATAGCACTCTTTGCGATGAAATCAAAATACGATATATTCATATTAGAATAATCTACTTTAAAGTAAAGACTATCCCAATTATAGGAATTATAATGCCATCCATTTAAAATTCCCGAGTAATTACCTACTAATTCTCCATTAATAATTTCACCATAAATTTCACCCCTAAATTTAGTAAATTTATTTTTCAATAAAGTTCCTCTACTAAAATTTACATCCGCATAAATATTATTTGATTCTCTATTTTTTATATAAGTGAAATCGATAACGCCAACCAATGAATCAATATCATATTTACTAAGGATGGAATTATCAGAATAACTATTAATTTTAACTTTTCCCGAAATATTAAAATTATCTGTATCGGTGAGAGAGTGAATTTTTATATTCCCAACTTGTCCATAAGATTTAATTAAAATATTATCAGATTTCAATACAGCATCATTAAATTCAAATTTTCCATTAATTGAAGATATTTTAATTGAATCAATAAATGAATCAAAAAAA
>Ga0209501_10001527_pt1 | contig 25490 bp, 20 predicted proteins | sample ArcticOcean_MG_C_4_FD_187434 | JGI IMG/M metagenome (GOLD analysis project Ga0209501, IMG submission 187434) | Marine microbial communities from western Arctic Ocean - ArcticOcean_MG_CB4_134 (SPAdes) (version 2) | ecosystem: Environmental > Aquatic > Marine > Oceanic | place: Arctic Ocean...
CGCTGGTCTCCACAGCGCAGACACAGAGCCGGGTAGCAGTTGTGCCGGATGAGCGGAGCTACGCGCCAATGGTGGGTGCAGTGCTTCGTGACGGGCGGGGGGATCGTCGAGGCGGGCGGTCGCGGACTCACAGGAACACGCTCCAAGGGAGGTCCACCGTGAGTCAGTGGGGATCGGGGTTGGCGAGCGCTTGGCGGGCGTGTGGCCTCCCGCCGCCGCGGGCGGGCCTGAAGCGTCGGTTGCCTGTTCGCGCATCGCGGATGTATAGTAGCGATGTATGGACTGATCGGCAAGCGCCTTCCTTTTGTCAGGGGCACTTGCCTACCTCTTCGGCGTGCCAGGGGCACTTGCATTCCTTGTGGGCGTGCGGTTGGTGGCACTCGTGCCCACAGTGCCCGGGGCGCTGTCGATTCCGGTGGCGGGAGAAGGACCATGGTGAACGAATCTCAGTTCGATACCGGGCGGGCCGACGAGCAGGATGCGCCAGATCCGAAGAAGACGGCACTCGGGGCGCGCTTGCGGGCGGCGCGGATGCACGTGGCGATGACGCAGGAAGATCTGGCGGCGCGGGTGCAGCGGAAGAAGAACTGGCTCTCGGACATCGAACGGGGACGACGCGGGATCGATCCGCACACGTTGCAGGAGATCGCGCAGATTACCGGGCGGCCCGTTGAGTACTTCACCAATCCCGGCTACGACGATCAGCGGAAGCGGCAGCTCAACCGGCCCGCGACGCGCGAGGACTGGGAGCTCCTATATGCGGGCGATCCGGAGCGCGCCGCCGCCCATGCTTCGCTTGACGACGCCTTCAACCGGGCCCAGGTCCTCCTCGATCCGCCCGACGATGGATCCGGCGCCAACGGCTAATCGGACTGGGGCTTCTGGTCAGACTGAGGCATCTATTGAGGCCGGTTCTCCGGCCGTCGTTCCGCTTGCCGCGCCTGCGACGATGGGCAGCGTTCTGGAAGCGCTGCGAGTCAGCGCCGCCCGGCTCGTTGCGGCGGGCGGATCGCAGGCACCCATCTCCGTGGTCGATTGCTTCTGCCGCGTCGATCACCGGCCCGTCGTTGTGTTCGATGACCGCATTCATCAGTCCCTGCGTGGGGCGGTCGATCTGCATCGGGGTTCTTGGCTCGTGATCCTGAACGAGTCCGACGGCCGTCCGTTGGCGCGCTTCACGCTGGCGCATGAGCTGGCGCACATTGTGATGGGGGATGTCGCGGTCGAGTCCGGAGGCTGTGGTTCGCCGCTCCCCGAGGGCCCGACACGTGAGTCTGCTTGCGACACTTTCGCCGCGGAGTTGCTGATGCCGGCGCCCTTGGTCCGTGACGCCTGGCGTCGGGATCCGGATGTGGCTGTGTTGGCTGAACGTTTCGATGTCCCTCATCGAGCGATGGAGCGTCGTTTCGCGGAGCTGGGGTTGGACCGCGATGCGGAGCGCCCAGTCCGGTAGCGTTCTGGGGGTTCGGTCCCTATCGTCGCTCCGGCTTGAGTCCCGCCGATATCCGCACCGTTGACCTGAGGAGGCAGTCATGAACGATCGCGAGCAAGAACTGGTTGAGACGATCCGCGAGCTGGCCCGCGGCAAGTTCACGGATCGCGCCGCTGCCTCCGATGAGGCGGGGACGTTCACGGCGGAGAATGTGAAGGAGCTGCAGGCGCTGAATGTGCCGGGCATGATGCTGGGCGAGGCCTGAGGGGGTGGGGCGATGAGTCCCGAAGCGGCCGTGCGCGTGATGGAAGAGATCGCCTACGGCGATGCCTCCACTGCGGTCGCGCTGAACATGCACTTGCTGATTGCGAACGCGGTGGAGGGTTTCCCCAGCTTTCCGGCGCGCGACGCGGCCCTGGCCGACATCGCGCAGAATCAGGCCCTGATCTGCGGTGCGGGATCCGTCCCCACCTCCGCGCTCGATACGCGGAACAGTGGCTACCGAGGCCGCGAGGACGGCGACGACATCGTGATCGACGGTCGCGCCGGGTTCGCGTCCATGTCCGAGGGGGCGACATACACGATCATCGGAGGCCTGATGGAGTCCGATCCGATGCCCGAAGATCCGGTCGTGATGTTGACCGTGCCGCGCATGGATACGCCGGGGCTGGTCAATCACATGAACTGGAGTGCGATGGGACTACGCGGCACCGCCAGCCACGACCTGGAGGCGCAGGAGATGCGTATCCCGAAGTCGGATGTCTTCATGGTGCCGCTCTCGTTGGTGCGGATGGCGCAGGAGAACATGCCGCTCGAGACGATCCAGCGTCGATCGTGGGGCGGCCTCGGGATTCTGGGGATCTGGCTGGGTCTGGCGCAGGCGGCCTTCGATTTCACGCTCGCCTACGTGGAAGAGCGCTACGGCTATCTGGCGGGGACAGGGCAGCTCGGTGGCAACATTGGCTTCCGCGCCGACGAATCCTGGGCGCAGATGGGGATTGGCAATATGGAGCACTGGTTGGAGACGGGAAGGGTGATCCTCTACGACACGGTGCGTCGCCTGGAGGAGCCGTTCGAGAGCACGCAGGCGTTCACTCGGCATCTCGTCCGCACCGTCTACCACCTACGGCGGATGGCGGAGGAGGTGGCGATGGGTGCGATGAAGACGTGTGGGGCGCACGCCTATGTGACGGGCCGCCCTTTGGAGCGGATCTTCCGCGACCTGATGGGCGGAGTCGTCATGGCTTGGAAGACGGACGAGTTGCAGCAGACGCTCGGCGTGGGCGCGCTCGGTCGTCCGATCACGTTTGTTGGCCCCGCCGGGACGTAGTCGTGGCAGTGATGGGCGCTACTGAACGCTCTCCAGCTTGAGGTCGGCGTCTTGCAGGACGGCCGAGGCGCGCAATGTGGCCATGAGGAAGTGCTGGGCGTTGTCGCAGCGGAGGTTGCGGCGGCGCAGTGAACCGCGCACGGCGCCGCGGTGTTCTTCGCCGCCGATGAAGGCGAGGTCGGCGGGCTCCACTTGGAGTTGGAGCAAGAAGCGCAGGGCCAGCGCCACGGAGCGCCGGTAGAGGCCGATGCGTTCAAAGTCGTTGTCGGCGATGGCGATGACGAGGGCGCGGATCATGCCTTCGGTGTAGGCCGCGGTGCCAATCCCGGGCGACTTGTCGAAGCCGCCCACCCAGAGGGGATTCGCGTGGCCCGCGCCGTGTTGGAATTGCAGTGCCCAGTCCGCCATCTGGTAGGCGAAGCGCTTGGCCGTCGCCTTGCTTTGCGGATCGGGGGTATGCCGATGGTGCGACTCGCAGGCCTGCAACATCCAAGCCGCGAAGGAGAGGTCGGCGTTGCCGTCGGCCCACCAGTCTTGGTAGTAGCTGAGGGAGCGGCTGACGGCGTCATCGATGCGGGGCTTCTTGTCGACGAAATAGCGGCGGGCCAGGGCCAGGGCGATCTGGCCAGCGAAGTATTTCTCGGAGCCTTCCATCTCCAGCCCCCGCGCCGATGAGCCGAAGGATCCGTCGGCGCGCTGGACGGCGAGCAGCGTCTGCGTCAGCCGCGATCCCAGATCCTTGTGGAAGTTCTCGGAGCGGAGATCGGTCACGGCGAGCAAGATCAGTGGGATTGCGCCGAGGCGCGGTTCGCCGCTGGCTTCGATGTAATACAGGCGGCCGGGTCCATCGCGCTTCAAGCCGGCGCTGAGAATGCCGCTGATCGACTGCATGGCGGCGCCGGAGAAGGTCTTGCCGAGATCTTGGAAGCTCTTGCTCTGGCCGCCGCGATAGGCCGTGGCCAAGGCGGCGACGGACCAGGCACAGCCGGCTTGCCGGACGATGGAGTCCGCGTTGGACCAGGACTGGGTGCCGGGCTGGAACTCGTAGCGGAACCGGCCGTCGTCAAGACGGTGGCGCAGGAGCCAGAACCCCGCGTAGGTTGCGGCGTCCAGCATGCGCCGCTGCGAAAGCGTCTCCTGGGGCACGACCTGGATGCCGCCGACGAGGGTCTGGACGGTTGTGGTGTCGCGCTGCGGTTTCTCGGCGGCGGTTTCTTGATCGGTGGTGGCGGGATCGGCCTTCTCAGCCGTGGGCAGGTTCAGCGGCACCACGAGATGGGTGGTGGTAAAGCGCTCGACCCGCACGGACTCCGGGAGCCGTACGCCCGGTGGGCGGGCCTGGCGGAGTAACCACTTCACCCACTGGGCGCTGCCGCTAAATTCTCGCTGGGCGCGAGAGGGCCAGCCGCCCGCCGATTTCTTCGTCTTGGTGTCCGTGAGGACTAAACCGTGCAGTCCGAGTTCGACGCTGGCGATGAGTTCGTTGAGGCCACCCGCTTCGATCGTCTCCACTTCGTCGACGACTTCCACATCCAAGATCAGCGCGGTGTCGCTGCGCTGGCCCTCTTCCAGTGTCGAGGCGATGTCCGCCGCGGCGATCCGTACTCCGCTGGCGGGATCGGCGTGGACGAGGGCGACTTCGGCGAGCGACGTTCCCCGCAGCCAGGCGCCGACGCGGATTCGCCCGGCGCCTTCCGATTCGGCGGGCGAGTCTGACTCCTGCGCCAGTGGGGAGGCGAAGCCCTCGCGGGCGGCGCTCGCCAAGTCGTTGGCTAGCGCCTCAGTCGTCGACTCTGTCTCGTCCATCCGATCCTCGCTGCTGGTTCTTGCCGGTGAGCGAAGGGGCGCGTCTAGGACCCATTCTCTTCGGCGCCTAGGAGGGCGCATTGTCTTTGGCGCCTAGTAGGCGCGTTGTCTTCGGCGCCTCGTAGGCCATTGTCTTTGGCGCCTAATAGGCGCGTTGTCTTCGGCGCCTAGTAGGCGCGTGTCTCCGGCGCCTAGTAGGCACCCTGTTTCTCGAACAGGGTACGGGGATTGGCGATCAGCATTTGGTCGACCTGTTGCTCAGTAACGCCCTGGGCCTGGAGGGCGGGGACAACATCGTCGGAGATGTGATTGAAGTGCCAGTTGGGCATGGCCTCGTCGACGGCGCGTTTGTCGGGCATCCAGTCTAGGCAGCAGGAGGCATCGTGACTGAGCACGATCTTCTCCGAGTAGCCGTCCTGACAGAGCTTGGCGACGGTCGCGACGCGGTCCTCGAAGGACAGAATCATGTCCAGGCCGAAGCGGTCCATGCCAATGTAGGAGCCGTTGTCCATGAGCTCCTTGAGATAGTCGGTATCGGTCGTGTCGCCGACGTGGCCGATGACGATGCGGCTGAGGTCGACGCCTTCGTCCTTGAAGACGCGTTGCTGCTCGCGGCCCAACTCGGGAGGGTTGTTGTGGGTGGCGATGGGAACGCCGGTCTGGCGGTGGGCACGGGCGCCGGCGCGGAGGCACATCTCGTTGAGCTCATTCACCCCCTCGGCCTCGTGGTCGCTGGCGAGCTTGATGATTCCGGCCTTGATCTCCGTGCCCTGGATGCCTTCGGTGATGTCCTTGATGAACATCGCCGCCAGGGTGTCGGAGTCGCGGCCCCACCAGTAGCGGGGCACGATCCAGTAGATGCCGCTGGCGAGGACGATGTTGAGCGAGGTCTCCGTGGCCACGCGTTGCAGGTAGTGCATGTCGCGGCCCATGTCGGCGGTTGTGAGGTCGACGATGGTGCCGACGCCTCGCGCCTCTAACGAAGTGAACTTCTGATGCGCGGCCTCGGTGCAGCCGTCTTCGTCCCAGAGTTCGGGCCAGTTCTCACCGATGCCCGGCGTCCGGATCGAGACGTGTTCGTGCATCAGGGTGCGGCCCAACTCCGTCGTGTCGATGGCTCCGCGTAGCGTGTTGATCGAGGGCATTCCAACCTCCTGAGTTCCCGGATGCTCGCGCATCGTTGCCAACTGTTCGCAGATCGTCGCCAGCACCTTTGCGTTGTCGCGCGAGGTGCGCCCTGCACTTCTCGACGCGCGCGAGGCGTTCGCGATGTGAGGGACGGGCCGCCGGATGCTAACGCCTCTGTGGGCGAGCGGACAGGGCGGACGGATCGCGGCGGCGCTGGGAGCCTGCGTGATGTCAGGTCGGATCCGAGAGTCTTCACCGCGGGACGTTGGATCCGCTTATCCTGAGCCTCACGGGTGGGTGGTTGCGGACACGCTTCCGCCCCTTCGATAGCCCGAGCCAAGCGAAGGAACACTGATGGCCTCCCGACTAAAGACTGAACTTTGCGATCAACTGGGCATTGAGTACCCAATCATGCTGGCGGGGATGGGCGGCGCCGCCGGACCGACCTTGGCCGCGGCGGTCTCTGAAGCAGGTGGTCTTGGGGTTGTGGGCGCGACCGGTTATACGCCGGAAGAGCTGATCGGCATGATCGAGAAGGTCCGGTCGCTGACGGACAAGCCCTTTGGTGTGGACTTGTTGTTGCCGTCGTCGATAGCCGATACCGGGAACCGGGAGGATCTGGAGGTGGAGATCACGGAGGAGCACCGGCGCTTCGTGGACCAACTCAAGGAGGAGTTCAGCATTCCGGAGCCGTCGGCACCTCCGAACCGTCCGCCGTTGACCAAGGATTACTTCAAGAACCAAGTGGGCATCATCCTCGACCAAAAAGTGCCGGTCTTCGCCGCCGGCCTGGGCAATCCCGGCTGGATGATTCCCGACGCGCACGCGCAGGGGATGAAGGTGATCGGTCTGGTTGGCAACGTGAAAAACGCCAAGCGGGTGGCCGCCGTGGATGCCGATGCCGTGGTGGCGCAGGGTACGGAGGCGGGTGGGCACACGGGCCGGATCGGCACGCTGGCGCTGGTGCCGCAGGTCGTGGACGCGATCTCGCCGACGAAGGTCGTGGCGGCAGGGGGGATCGGCGATGGGCGGGGGATCGTTGCGGCGATGGCGCTGGGGGCGGAAGCGGTCTGGTGCGGCACCGCGTTCCTGGCGACGCCGGAGGCCTACCTCGATTCGCAGGAACGCGGCGAGACGGACCAGTGGACCCGCGACGTACAGCACCGCAAGTTGGTTTCGGCAATGGACGAGGACACCCGCATCGGTCGGATGTACTCCGGCAAGACGATGCGTCACGTCTACAACGCCTGGTCGGAGGCATGGGAGCGCCCGGAGGCGCCGCCGACCCTACCGATGCCGCTGCAGGGGATGCTGGTGGGCGAGGCGTTGCGCGGGGCGCGCGAGGGGAAGATCGAGGAGTTGGTGGGGGGTCCGGCGGGGAATATCTCGGGTCTGATCAAGGAGGTGCGGAGCGCCAAGGTCGTCATGGAGAGCATGATTCGTGAGGCGGAGGAGCTGCTGGAACGGATGAGTTCCAAGGGGTAGGCGCGGAGGCGATACCTTCGATCGGGTTCTTGAACCAACGGTAGGGAACGGTCGTATGACAGCTCGACGTGAAGCGCAGTCCTTCATCGATGCCATCACGGGGACGGTGGACGCGATCATGGGCTGTCTGGACGGCCTGACGGTGGATGAGGTGAACTGGCGGCCAGCCGTGCCCGCGCCGAACACCCTGGCGATCATCGCGATACACGCGCAGGGCAACGTGGCGCAGAATGTCGTGGAGCTGCTGGGAGGCGAGGATGTGGGCCGGGTGCGGGAGGAAGAGTTCCGCACCGAGGGGGATGTCGTAGAGCGGGCCCGCGAGCAGTGGAGCCAGCTTCGCGTCCAGGTGGCGGAGTCGATCGCGGCTTACGACGAGGCGACGTGGGAGCGCGAACTTCATCACTACACGGACCAGACGATGACGGGGCGCGAGGTGCTGCTGCTCGTGCATCGCCATGCGACGGAGCACTTGGGCGAGGCGCAGATGATCAAGGATCTGATCCTCGCCAGGCGCGGTGCCTGAGGCAGCGCATAATGCGCGTTTGCTTGGTGTGGCGCATGATGCGGCGCCTGAGGCGCGTGTGCTTCGGTGTAGGGGATGCTAGTTGCGGCTGGTGCAGGTTCCCTGGCTCACTAGCCGCTGTAGGTCCAGCCGGTGTAGATGGAGGTGAGTGGGTCGCCTTCGCCGATGATGGCGCCGTCGACGACGCGGGCGGTGACCAAGACGTGGTCGCCGACGGCGAAGAATTCTTCGGCGGCGCAGGAGATCCAGGCGAGGCCTTCGTCGAGGATGGGGCAGCCGTCGGGGGTGGTGTGGTGAGGGACGCCGTCCAGTTTGTCGTGGGTCATGGCCCCGATGGCCCGGCCGCGGCCGCCAATCTTTGAGGGGTCCTTCGGTTGGAGAAAGACCGAGGCCATGTCCATGCCGCCATCCTCCGGCAGCAGGTTCACCGTGAAGGCGCGCGACCCGCGCACGTTGGCCAGCGACGTCGCATCTTCTTCGAAGGCCACAGCGACCAAGCGCGGCTTGAACGACACTTGCATCATCCAGTCAGCCACCATCACGTTGCGGTCGTCGTTGTGCGCGGTGCCGATGACGTACACGCCGTAAGGCAGCTCGTGCATGGTGCGGGAGATGCGGTCGTCGAGGGCTTGCGCTTTGGGGCTGAGGTCGCGAGACCGGGCTCTGGGCCTTGCGCCTCGAGCCGGTTCGACGTCGGTGGGTTCGCTGGCCGCTTCGCCAAGGAGCAACTCTCGGGCGGCGTTGATTTCCTGCATGCGCAGACTGGCGGAGGAGACGTCCGGGTTGACATCGGGATGGAAGAGCTGGGCGAGACGTCGATGGCGGTCGTTGATACCGTCGGCGGCGGTTTCGGCGGCGAGGCCAAGGACCGACGCTGCTTCAGCTCGGGTGCGCGGAATGGCCACGCCTGCCTCGTTTCAGTTCCGGTGCTGATCCGGGTGATTCGTTTCACTTAAGCCTGATTGGAGCCTTAGCGTAATACGCGACGGGCGCGCGGCACGGATGTCCGCGAATCCAGGACACGTTCAGCGGAGGCGGCTTCATGGATTTCGAGTTCAGCGACGCGCAGCGAATCATCCGCGATACCGTCCGCGACTTCGCTCGAAAGGAGATCGATCCGATCGCGGACGCGATCGACCGCGATGATCGGTGGCCGGGGGAGCTTTGGCCGATGCTCGGGGAGCTGGGAGTCCTCGGGATCACGATCCCGCAGGCGTATGGGGGGACTGGAGCCGATCTGCTTGCGGGCGTTCTCGTCATTGAGGAGTTGGGCAAGGTCAGTGCCTCTGTCGCGCTCTCCTATGGGGCGCACGCGAATCTCTGCGCGAACAACATCGCCATTAACGCCTCGGAGGAGCAGAAGCAGCGCTACCTGCCGGGGTTGTGCGACGGATCCCAGGTTGGTGCGCTGGCGCTGACCGAACCGGAAGCTGGGTCTGATGCGGTGGGGATCCAGACGACCGCGCGTCGTGAGGGCGACGTCTACGTGCTCAATGGTCGCAAGATGTTCATCACCAACGGCTCGGAGGCCGACACGCTCGTGCTCTACGCCAAGACGACGCCGGAGGCGGGGTCGCGGGGGATGACCGCCTTCATCGTCGAGCGTGGCTTTGAGGGGTTCGCCGTCGGTCAGAAGCTGGACAAGGTGGGGCATCGTGGTTCGCCCACCGCGGAGCTGCTCCTGGACGACTGCCAGGTGCCCGCCGCGAACGTGATTGGTGAGGTTGATGGTGGGGTCAAGGTGATGATGCAGGGGCTCGCCGTGGAGAGAGTCTTCCTCTCCGGGGAGTCGCTGGGCATCGCCGAGGCGGCTCTGGAAGCCAGCGTGCAGTACGCGCGTGAGCGTCGCCAGTTTGGGGAGCGGATCGGAGATTTCCAGTTGATCCAGGCCAAACTGGCCGACATGTACACGGAGCTTGAGGCGGCACGGTGGCTCGTCTATCGCACCGCCGTCCTCGCGGACAAGGCGTCGCAGGGTAGCGGCGAGCGCGTCAACAAGGAGGCTGCGGCCGCGATCCTGTTCGCGGCCGAGATGTCGACGCGGGTTGCGGACGCCGCTGTGCAGATCCATGGGGGCTACGGCTACATGAACGAGTCGCGGGTCTCACGTTACCTGCGCGATGCCAAGCTGCTGGAGATCGGAGCGGGCACGAGCGAGGTGCGACGGCTGCTGATCGGCCGGGAACTTGTGGGTCCGGAGTAGACCAGGCAGGTTCGGTGGTCGTGGCGCGGCTGCCATAACTTCCAGCGACCATAAGCGAGCGCGGGCATATCATCCGGCCTGCGCTGACTGGCATGCTTGTGCTGGACGGCGTGTGCTTTTGGTCGGCGAGGCGCTCGCTGGAGATTTGGACTGATATGCAGCGGCTGATCCTGCTCCCCGCCGTACTCGCGACTTTGGGCGCCCTTGTGCTGGGCGTCGTGTTTGGCATCATTCCCGCCCTCTCCACCACGGACTACCTCAACGTCAACGGCGTGGCGCCGGGGGCCTCCGATGGCGATCTGGTGATTCTGGGCGACGTGTCGCTGGGCTCCCTCGCGATTGGCGAGACGGTGGCGCCCGCGATCCCGGGACGGGGACGCCAGCTGTACTCCGTTCTCGGCATTGAGGGGCAGATGGTCTTGCTGGGTGCAACGACGGGGCCTGTCGTGGTGGCGCCGGAGGCGGTGGTCACGCATCGTCTCAGCTCGACGGTGGGTGGATTGGGTGCCCTCTTTGGATACGTGGACACGGCGCATGGCTGGGCGACAATCGCCGCCAGCACGCTGGGGCTGTGGTTGATTGCTGCGCTGGTCCTGCGGCGGAGCGGTCGATCGGCTCCCGCGGCCCCCATGTTCATGGCTGCTGCCGCGGGTTCTGAGCAGGAGGTTCCTGAGCGGGCCGCGGCTGAACGATTGCCGATGCCGATGCCGGAGGCGGTCGCTCCGATCGAAGAGGATCCTGAATCGATTGCGAGCCCGCCCCAGGTGGCCGCTAGTGTCGAGCCCGTCGTCGCGGAGCGAGGCGGGGATGGCGCCAAAGCGCCTGCGCCCACGCCGACCGCCAGTTTCGACGATCCGCTGCTCACCTTGGTCCGCGAGGTGGCGCAGCAGGCTCCGCAAGCGGGTCTGCGTCACGCGCGTCGCATCGTGGAGATTGGGCCGAGTCGCAAGGCGGCTGGATGGGCTGGTCTTGCGGCGACGGCGACGGTCGTGGCGGCGGCGACGTACTTGGTGGCTTCCGAGCGGGGGCAGAAGAAGGCGTCTCGTCGCTTCCGCTTGCGATAAGAGGCAGCCATCCCCTCGTTAAGGGCCCGCAGCTATCGCCTCTATCCGCCGACTGAGTGCAGGCTTGTCAATTGCCTGCTGAATGCAGGGTGTCGATAATCCGGCGGGCGCGGCTCTCTTCGTCGGCGTTGGGGGTGGGCATGCCGAAGCCCACGGTCTCGCAGTAGTCGCCGTAGCGCTTGATGATCTCCGTGGCGGCGTCTTCCGGCTTGCCGACGACCGCGAACGTCTCCAGGACGTCGTCGCTGATGACCTCTGACATGGCGCCCCATTCGCCCGCCAGCGACATCTCGTGGAGCTTCGAGGTGAGGTCGCCCCAGCCGTGCACGTCGAAGACGCCCTGATAGGTCCGCGTGGAGCCGTAGAAGGAGATCTGCGTGGCGACCTGCTGCTTGGCCTTGCGGATCTCTTCGTCGGTGTCGCCCACCGCCGCGAAGCCGCCACCGACGAGGTCGAAGTCCTTCATGGTCCGGCCCGACTTCGCGAGTCCCTTCTCGACGTTGGGGAGGATGACCTCGGTCATGTACTTGGGCGTGAGGAAGCCGTGCATGCGGAGGCCGTCGCAGACTTCACCGGCGACGCGGCACATGACGGGGCCGACCGCCGAGATATAGACGGGGATGTTGGGATGATCGATGGGCGGCGGCGTGAAGTTGGGCGTCATCAGGGTGAAGTTGTAGTGCTCGCCCTGGAAGTTGAGCTCTTCGCCCGTGGCCCAGGTGTTCCAGATCGCTTTGAGCGAGAGGACGTACTCGCGCATCCGCGGCCCCGGCGGCGTCCACTCGACGCTGAAGCGACGCTGGTTGTGGCCCTTGACCTGTGAGCCCAAGCCCAGCTTGAAGCGCCCGCCGCTGTAGCCCTGGAGGTCCCAGGCGATGTTGGCGACGACCATGGGGCTGCGCGGGAAGGAGATGGCGACGCCGGTTCCGATGGTGACCCGCTCGGTGTGCTCCGCCGCGACGAGGAGAGGGAAGAAGGGGTCGTGGGTCGTTTCGGGGGTGACGATACCGTCGTAGCCAAGGGCTTCGGCGCGCTGCGCCTGTTCCTTGGCGGTGCCAATCTCAGGGGCGATTCCGGTGTCGACGCGCATGGTTTACTCCTTCAGCCGTGCGGGCGTTGGGCCCGAGCGGACCACTCATCCGTGTAGTCGCCCTGGAGTATCCCTGAGCACCGCGGCGAGGGAAAGGACGTGGCGCGTCCAGGACTCAAGGACGCGGTCGCTCAGCGACGGGGCGGGATGGCTTCTGACGCGGGCGGCGTCCGCTCACAACCCCTCGACGCCGCGCTGGCGGATGTCCTTGGTGACGGTGAGCTTGAGGATTTCGGTGGTGCCTTCGGCGATGCGAAGGGTGCGGGCTTGGCGGTAGAGGCGTTCGAGGGGGTTGCCGCGAGCCAGGGCGAGGCCACCGTAGAGCTGGATGGCGCGATCGACGACGCGGCCGAAAGTCTCGGTCGCGACCATCTTGGCGACGGCGACTTCGGTGTTGAGTTCGGCGTCAGGTTCGGCTTCAAGCTGCGCCGCGACGCGGTAGATCGTGGATTGGGCGGAGAGGGTTTCGCTGACCATGTCGGCGAAGATGGCCTGAATCTGTTCGCGGTCGGCCAAGGGCTGTCCGCTGCGGTGGGGCGCTTCGATCTTGGCCAGGGTGTAGCGGCAGATCCAGCGCGATGAGCCCACCGATTGCGCGGCGACGCTCATCCGCATGGCGCGAATCCCGCCCATGGCGCGGGGCATTCCCTGGCCCACCTCGCCCAGCATGCGGTCGGCGGGGACTGGCGTGTTTTCGAAGCTGAAGGGGACGTGGCTGGAACCGTCCATCGTGGTGTTGGCGTCGCCCATGGTGACGCCGGGTGCATCACGGTCGATTATGAGCAGCGCGCCTCCGGAGGGCTCCCCTTCGGACTCAAGAACGTTGGCCATGACGATGATCCAGTCCGCCTGGGGACCGCCTGTGACGAAGGACTTTTGCCCGGTGACGAGGAAGCCGGGTTGCCCGTCTGGCAACGTGGTGCGTTCGGCGCGGGTGCGTTCGGACCCCTGGGGTTCGGTGAAGCCGAATGCCGTTGTTCGTTCGCCCCGGAGGACGGGTTCGTAGAGCGAGGCGCGCTGGCTGTCGTTGTTGGCGAGGCGCATGAGGCCGGGGCCGCCCGTCAGCACGAGACGGGCGAGCGGGTTGCCGCTGAGGGCGAGAGCTTCCTGCGCGGCGGTCAGCGGCAGCGGTCCGGCGCCCAGGCCGCCGTCTTCGCTGGGGACGGCGAGTCGCCGCAGGTCGGCGGCTTCGCTGAGACTGGCGACGCGTTTGCGGATCGCCGAGGGGATGTCTTCCGGGTCGACGCCCCGTGCGAGCTCATCCAACTCCGTCTCCACGAAACGCAGGATTCGTGTTTGGAGCTCGCGTTGCTCAGGAGGGAGGGGGTAGTCCATGTGAATCGCCTTCCGGCTCGCTGTCGCTGGGCGTCTGATCGCCGGGTTCGGTGATCGGCGAGGAGTTCTCGGTTGGCTGGTCGTCAGCGTCCGCCGGATCGTCGGGGCGCTCCGGGTCGTTGGCGTCGTCTGGCCCGGCCTCACGTTGCCATTCGGCGTCTGCGCGCTCCGGCAACACACGCTCCGGCGGGGCCAACGGTTCTTTGATTGTGGGCGGGGGTTCGGGGGAGGTGGACCGGCGTTGCGCGCGGGGTCGGGGTCTGAGCCAGGGAGGAATCTCCTCCGGAGGCATCGGTTTCAAGGCAGCCGACGGTGGCATGTCGGCCGACGGTGTCACGGTCGCCGATGGGGTGACGGCGGCGGATCCCGATGGTTCGGGTTCCGAGATCAATGTCTCCGGTTGAGCGGGCTCGGTAGGCGCTGACTCCGTGCGGAGCGGTGGGATGGGCCGCCCCGTTAGTTCGGGGACAGCCGGAATCTTGAGGGTTCGGGTTGGTTCAGCTGGCATTGGTTCAGCGGATTGAGTCGCGGCTGGTGGTGGGCGTTGGGGGTCGCGGTCTGCTTCGGTCTGAGCAGCTTCGGGCAGGGGCTGGCTGAACCTTGACTCTTCTCGCCGCCCGGCGGAAGGGCGTGGAGCGGGATCCGATGGGCCAGGCTCTAGCAGGGTGCGTGCCGGCGCCAGCGAATCAGGCAGGGCGTCCGGATCCGTGGTTGCGGGGGCAGTGGCGCGGGGCTCCGGATCTGGCAGTGCTTCCGATTGCGCCTCCCACTCCATCTCCGCCGCGAGTTCCTGGAGGATCCGGGTTGCCTCATGGCGCTGCTCGAATTCGGCCCGCGCCTCCTTGCCAGCTTTGACCACGACGATGCCGGGTACCGGCGTATCTGGCCGATCCAGTGCCTCGACGACCTCGTCCATCGATCCGCTGAGCATCGACTCCGATGCGACCGCGAGCAGGACGCTATCGCAGAGCGTGGCGAGCAGGGCCGTCTCCGGGTGCTCGCTGACTGGAGGCGCGTCGACGATGACCAAGTCGCTCTCCGCCGCGAAGTCCTCCAGCACCGATGCGAAGATCTCGGGCCGGAGGAGCCGGGCCGGGTTGGAGGGGAGCAGCCCGCTTGTCAGGACCCGCAGGTCGGTCCCTGCCGCACTCAGCACCACAGTCTGAGGAACGTTCAGCTGTGTGTTTTCCGGGGCGATCCGGGCAGGATTGTGCGCTGCTTCCAGCACATCGGCCAGTCCGCGATTGTTGCCCAGGCCGAAGAGCCGGTGAATGGTCGGCGTGTGGAGATCCGCGTCGATCAGCGTTACCGACTGTCCCTGTTCGGCGAGTGCCGCCGCGAGACTGGCGGCGACCGTGCTCGCGCCCTGGCCCGATCGCCCGCCCGTGACCAACACGGTACGGACCCGGGAATCGTGACCGGCACGGCTGACGGCTGCTGCGAGGTCGGTGTACTCCGGTCCGGCGCGGACAAGGCTCCCCTGGTCGCCGCGCCTGCTCTTGGGGATCACGCCGATCGCGGGCCAGCCGCTGAGCAGTTCGAAGTGGCGGGCGGTCTGCAGATGCAGTTCCCGACGCGCGAGCAGGAGCGCGATGAGGATTCCGACGAGCAGACCGCCGGCGACGGCGAGGCCCGCGTTGCGGGCTGCCCCGTTGCCCTCGGCAGCGGTTGGCGCCTGGGGCTGCTGGACGATGGTGGGGCCTTGTTCCCCCAAGAGGTCCGGCGTGAGGAAGACCAACTGGCTGACGAGTGTTTCGAGGAGCACGCGGGCGCCGATGGGATCGGTGGCCCGGGCACGGACTTCCACGAGCCGGCCGCGGACGTCGATCTCAATCGCGTTGGCCAGGCCCGCTTCGTCGGTGGGGATGCGGAGTTGCCGGATCGTCTCCCGCAGGACGACAGAGTTTCGCGCGAGATCGCCGAACGCCTCTGGGGGCGCCGTTGCCTCCTCCGAGACGATGAAAAGGGCTTGGCTGACGTAGACATCGTCGGCAGAATTCGTGGCCATGAAGGAGATGACCCCGGCGAGGGAGGCGATGAGAATCGGAATCCACCAGATGAAGCCCATGGTGCGGCGGTAGCGTTTACGGCGAAGGTCTCGACGGCTCGAGCTCCGCTCATGGGAACTCTGAGGCGAGGTGATTTCGGTTGATTCGGCGAACGCCATTCGAGAGAGTCTACCAATTGGAATCTTTACGACGGAACGGCTTTACAGGCGATTGAGAGGTAGCACTCGTATCCCAGCTGTGGGAACGTCTCTCAAACCTGTGGGCACGTGTGTGACACGTGTCCCATTCGTGCGATGGCGCTGAAGACGAGAGCCGCGAGATGGTTTTCGATCGATTTCGATTGCGACTTCGACGCGGATTCCGACTTCAACTCGGATTCGGACTTGGCCGCTGCCCGCCGCAGGTACGGGCCGCCTTCCTGGTCGGTCTCGTTGGCCTGAGCGCCTTGTTCGGCGCTCCTGCGGCGTTGGCGCAAGCACCGCCCGCTGCTGAGTTCCCCAAACTAGGTGCGGCCTCGGGGATGATGGGGCTCCCGGCTTCGACGCTCGCTCGCCTCGATGCGCCTCTCGCCGATCTCTTGGCACAGGCTCAGGCGATCGAGACGGCGGGCGAGACCGTGACCCGCGCCGGTCTCCGCGTCCGCAGCGAACGGTTGGCTGAGGAAATCGAGGGCGGGATCATCCGATTCGATGCCCAGACCCGTGTGCAGGTTGATGCCCGGATCATCGGCGAGGGACCGACGACGACCGAGCTCCGTCGCTTCGACGTGCAAGTGGAACGGCATCGACCCGATCTGGGGCGAGCCCAATACCTGGTGCCCAGCGCGGCGCTTGGATCGTTCGCGGAGTTGCCCGGCATCCGCTGGCTCCAGGCTCCCAGCTATGCCATGAGTCAGACCGGATCTCTGCTGACAGAGGGCGACGTGGCACTGGGATCCGCGGCGGTCCGAGCCGGCCTGGGAGTGGATGGGAGCGGAATACGCGTCGGCATCATCTCTGATGGCATCGCTGGTCTGGCCGAGGCGCAGGCCAGCGGCGACGCTCCTGAATTGGACACTCAGAGGGCGTTCAGTAGCGACGGGCTGGAAGCGGGCGCCGAGGGGACGGCGATGATCGAGATCGTCCACGATGTCGCGCCCGGCGCCATCCTCTCCTTCGCCAACGCCTCCACTGATCTGGACATGATCGAGGCGGTGAACTTTCTTTCCGAATTCAACGACATCGTGATCGACGACCTGGCGTTCTTCTTCCCCGACGACCAGCAGAGCGCAGTCGCTCGAAACACCAGCGCCGCACTGAACAACCCAAGCTGGCCGATCCGTTCGTACGTCACGTCAGTGGGGAACTGGGCGCTGCGGCACTACCAGGCAGCGTTTGTGGCGGGACCGGACGGCCAGGACGAGTTCGATCTGGAGTTCACCGGCGCCGTGCATGAATTCCATGCGGAGCCGGGCACCGTGGACGTGCAGGGGTTGGGTCCCAGGCCATCGAACGAGATTTATATGGAGACCGGGGACGAGGCGCTGGGCATCTTGTTCTGGGACGACCCGTGGAACAACGCGACGAATGACTACGATCTCTTTCTCATTGATGCGACGGGCGCGATTGTGGATGAGAGCAGCCTGGGACAAGGCACAGGGTTCGACCAACCGCGTGAGCGCTTTTTCTTCAAGAACAATGGCCCAGCGGGGCGCTTCCAGGTGGTCGTCCAGAACTTTGAAGATGCCGCCGCCGGCGTGACCCTGGACCTCTTCGTCTTCGGGACTCCGAAGCTGCCGGGCCAAGATCTGGCGTTGAACTTCAACACGGCGGCCAGCAGTCTGCTGGCGCAGGCCGATGCGGGGGGTGGAGTGCTCTCCATCGCCGCCGTCTCGCCCACCGCCCTGAGCACGGTGCGGAACTACAGCAGCCGCGGCCCCACTAACAACGGAATGAACAAGCCCGATCTGACTGCGCTCGACGGCGTCTCCGTGACGGGCAGTGGCGGTTTCGACACCACGTTCTTTGGCACCAGCGCCGCGGCGCCGCATGTGGCGGCAATCGCGGCACTGCTGCTGGAAGCTGTTCCGGCCCTGACCGCCGTCGACGGAGGGAACGCGGATCACGAGCGGGCACTTCTGCGTGGGCTGTTGACGGGTACTGCGGTGGATCTTGGAGCGCCGGGGATTGACACGGAGACGGGTGCGGGCCGGATCGACGCTCTGGCCGCTGTTGAGCGCGCTGTCGCCACGATCGTCACCGTCGACTCCGACGCCGACGCAGGTCCGGGGACGTTCCGGGCCGCGATCTCCGATCTGAACGCGGCAGCCGCGGTCGCCCTCGGCGCCGATCCCACGGCGCGCCCCCACGGCGGCGCCATCCTTTTTCAGGCGCCTATGACGATCACTCTCGAAGCTGAGTTGCCGGCGATCACCGCCCCGGATGTTGCGATTCTCGGTGTTGGATCGGTCGTGGAAGGGGGCCCGTTGAGTTCGGGCGGAATTCCCAATGCGGACACTGCAGGCCTGGTGATCGCCGCCGACGGCGTGGTCGTCGACAACCTGGGCTTCTTCAATTTCGCGGGCACGGGCGTCTGGATCCGGGGGGCGGATGATGTGGTGGTGACGCAGACGTTGGTGGTGGGGAACGGAGTGGGTGTGCGCATTGATCAGGGCGCGACGGGCGTGTCGTTGGGGACGCTGGTACGGACGGGGGTGATCGCGACAGGAAATACGGCGGAAGGGATCCTCATCGCCGGAGCGGAAACCCGTGCCGTGCGCGTCCATAGCAGCTTCATTGGGGTGGACCCCGATGGGGCGCCGGCGGGGAACGCGGCGGCGGGTGTCCGCATCAGCGGCGGCGCGTCGGCGAACATCGTGGGCGCGGCGCTGGAGGGGGCGGGGCCGACGACGGCACAGGAGATCGAACTGGCACACACCTTCGTGGGGACGGTGACGATCAACGGGCTGCCGGCGCCGGAGGGCACGGTGATTGAGGCAATCGTCGATGATGAGGCCGTGGTAGCGACGACCCTCGGCACGATTGACGTGGAGAGCTTGCCGGGTTTTGTGTTCACGCTGACGGGGCCTGGCGTTGCGGTCTCGTTTCGCGTGGATGGGATTGACGATGCGCAGAGCTTCGATTTCGTGGCGGGCGAGGTGAGTCGGGTGACGCTCAACGTGCAGCGCGTGGCCTCCGTCGGGGCGAGTCCGCTGCTTGGTTCGAACCGCATCGCCTTCAATGCCGGAGGCGGGATCCGTGTGGAGGGTGATCTGAGTCTGGGGAACACCTTCCGCGGCAACGCGCTGCACAGCAATCAGGGCTTGGAGATCGATTTGGTCGGCGCCGATGACCCGGCGTCGGGCCTAACGCCGAATGACGCCAACGACGCCGATTCCGGGCCCAACGAGCTCCTCAACCGGCCACGAATCACGAGCGTCGCCTTCCTGGATGCGCGTACGACGATTCGGGGGACGAGTGAGCCGGGCACCGTCGTTGATATCTACGCCGCCATGAGTCCGGAGGCGGCGGGCGTGGCCGCGAATCCAGCGGGCGCCGGCGGGGCCGTGCGGTTCCTGGGCTCCACGCGGGCGGAGGATGGCACCTTCACTTTGGAGGGCGTGGAGCTCCGCAACGCCTCGATGCTGACGGCGCTGGCAACCGACGAGCAAGGCAACACGTCGGAATTTGGCGCCAATGTGGAGATCGGCGTGGGGCCCTCGATCGATGGCTTGAGCCCCAGCCGTGGGTCGCGGCAAGGGGGGACGATCGTGACCGTGAGTGGTACGGGATTCCGGGACGCGGCGGCGACCACGGTCTTCATTGGTGGCCGCGAGGCGCAGGTGATCAGCACGAATCCCTTCGAGCTCGTGCTTCGCACGCCAGCGGCGCCGGAGGGCAGGGTGCCCATCGTTGTGATTAATCCGGATGGCCGGTCCACCGTTCAGGTCAACGCGTTCACCTACGCGGCGATCCGTTCTGTGCCCTTGCGTGCTGGCTGGAACAACGTGACGTGGGAGGGGACGGCGACGACGATTACGGCGGCGCTCGGTGGGCTCGCAGGCCGCGTCGATCGGATATTCGCCTGGGATGGACGGCTCCAGCGTTACGACGGCTTCATCGTCGCGGCGCCGGCTTTTATCAATACCTTGACGGCGTTGGGACCGGGACAGGTGGTCTGGCTTTTCATCAACGGGACGGAAGGCGTGCTCTGGGAGCAAGCGCTGCCGAACTAACGCCTGCGAGCGCTTAGAAGCCCAGGCGATAGGCGTTGGCATCCAGCCAGCGGCGGCAGGCGCGGTGCCGGGGGAAGCGCGCGTCCAGGGCTTGCCAGAATTTGGGCGAGTGGTCGAGCACGTTGAGATGGACCAATTCGTGGACCACGACGGAGTCCAGGATCTCGGGGGGCGCCATGATGAGCCGCCAATTGAAGGACAGGGAGCGGGCGCTGGAACAGCTTCCCCAGCGCGTGTCCTGGTCGCGGATGCTCAGGCGGCGGATGGGATCATCGGGGGGCTGACGGAGGGCAGCAACGCGCGCCAGAATCCGTCGTCGCGCCTGTTTCCGATACCAGGCTTCCAGCGTCGACCGGGCTGCCTCTTCGTTGCCGCCGTTGGGATTGGGCGCATGTTCATGCCCGGAGTGACCCAGTCGGATGAGAATCCGGGCGCCGTCCAGGCTGACGCCGCGCCGGCCGCCGGGCTCAAGCCGAAGTTCCAGCCAGTCGCCCAGATACGGCAACCGTGATCCATCGCGCATTGGGAGTCGGCTGCGCGCCGCGCGGTGGATGTGGACGGCGTTTTTGGCCAACCAGTCTTCCTTCTCGCGCAGCAGCTCCGCCGCGGCGGAGGCGGGTGTGCCTTTGGGTAGGACGACCTCCAGCCCTCGTCGTGGATGAATGTGAAGGGCTGCTCGTCGCGACCGGGATGAGATTCGGACCACGTAAGGGGCCTCACGGCCGGCGATGGTGACGGTCGCGCTGCCGTCCGCGGCGGATGCTTCTGAGGCCACTGCCTTTGCGGTCACGCTCCCCCTCATACTCAGACGACGCGATGGGGCGATCGCCACGTTAGGCGTTCGTCGGGACTGCTCGCGCGAGCCAGATCAAGGTACAGCCGTCGCGGAGTCCCGCGCGGCAACCTATCCTCACAGCGTCAGTCGAGCAGAGTTGGCTCGGACGGCGAGGCCCCTGGCGACAAGCCGATTGTGAAAGGGAAGGTCATGCCCGCGACCCGCGACAAGATGGCTCTGGTTCAAGATCGCTATCCGCGCAATGCCTTGATGAGGAATGGTCACCACGCCGAACTGCGGTTGATGACCAGTGATGACCGGGACGCCATTCTCCAGTTTGCCCAAACCCTGCCAGAGGATGACTTGCTGTTCTTGCGGTGGGACATCACGCAGCCGCACATTGTGGACGAATGGATCCGGGAGCAAGAGACGGGCCGCATCCTGACGGTGCTGGCCTTCGCCGACGGGCAGCTCTTGGGCGAGGGGGATCTGTATCACAACGAGACCAACTGGACGCGGCATCTTGGTGAGATCCGGCTTCTGCTTTCGCCCGCCGCGCGCGGCTCGGGTCTTGGCCGCATCCTGGCCGACGAGATTTACGAGCTGGCGGGAGTCTTGGACCTCAAGATGCTGACGGCGCAGATGACACTGGACCAGCACGCAGCCCAGGCGATCTTCCGTCGCCTCGGCTTCCAACGCGAAGCGGTGCTGTTCGACTACGTGGTGGCGAAGGATGGCGAGCCGCGCGACTTACTGATCGCCACGCGGCGTCTCTAGGGGGTTCCTGCCGCGGCGAGGGAACTCGCCTAAGGGCAGGACGTGGCTGAAGCGGTCGTTGAGGCGGCGCAGGCGCTGCACCATGGGGCTGCCGAGCCAGCGCTCGTACGGCTTCAGCGCCGCGTATCGCGAAATCTCACTCAAAGTGGGGTAGACGTGCATGGTTTCGGCGAGCTGCGAAGCGGTCATGCCCGCCTTCATCGCCACGGCGAACTCGTGGATCAGCTCCCCCGCCGCGGGGCCAATGATTTGCGCGCCGACGATCCGTTCTTTGCGCCCTTGGGTGACTAGCTTGATGAAGCCGCGGGTGTTGCCGTCCAGGATGGCGCGGTCGATCGAGGCGAAGTCGTGACAGTAGACCTGGACGGAGTCGCCATGGCGATCTCGCGCTTCGGCCTCCGTCAGACCAACGCGGGCGACTTCCGGGTCCGTGAAGGTAGCCCAGGGGACGATGGAGTAGTCGATCTTCTGGTTCATGGGAAACAGGGCGTTGCGCAGGACGACACTTGCTTCGTGGGCGGCGGTGTGTGTGAAGGCGAAGCGCCCCGTGACGTCGCCGGCCGCAAAGATGCGGCGGTTCGAGGTCCGCATCGTGGCGTCCACCTCGATCCCCGCAGCGGTGTATTCGACGCCGGCTGCTTCGAGGTCCAAACCTTCGACGAGTGGCTTTTGCCCGACCGCGACGATGACGGCATCGAAGTCGACTTCGTCGGGCGCACTCTCCGGCGCGCTGTGCGGTGCATTGCCCGGTGCGTTGTGCGGCGCGAGGGTGGCGCGCTTGCGTCCGTCCACGCTACGCAGCGCCTGGACCATCGTTCCGGTGCGGATGTCTATCCCCTCGGATTGGAGGCAGTCGGCGAGGAGGGCAGAGACATCCGGGTCCTCGCGCGTCAAGATCCGCGGCAGGGCCTCCGCCACGGTCACCTGGCTGCCCAAGCGGGAGAAGGCTTGGCCCAGCTCGAGACCAATCGGACCGCCGCCGATGACGAGGAGGCGGCCCGGCAGGACGCGTTCCTGGAAGACGGTGTGATTCGTCAGGTAGTCCACTTCGTCAAGGCCGGGAATGGGGGGGACGACGGGGCTCGACCCCGTCGCGATGCAGAAGTAGCGCGACTCGATGCGCCGCCCATCGACCTCGATTGCCCCGGGGTCTAGAAACCGTGCCAGGCCTTCAATGACATCGCAGCCGTCCGCGCGTAGATGTGCGGGGTCGTCGCTCTCTTGGTAAATGTGTGCCTGCAGGGCGGCGATCCGATCGGCGATCGATCCGAGGTCGACCGGTGCTGCGGCAGGGGCTGACGGCAGCCCGAATTCCGCCGTCCGACGTGTGAGATGTGCGACCCGCGCGCTGGCGATCAACGCTTTGCTTGGTATGCAGCCGACCCACGTGCAATCGCCACCCAGCCGCTTGGCCTCCACGATCGCCACTTTGGCGCCGAGCTTGGCCCCATACTTTCCGATGGTGAGCCCTCCTGAGCCGCCACCGATCACCACCAAGTCGTACACAATCACTCCGCTCCCGAGTCGCGCGTTTCTCTCTTGAGGTACTACGGTCGAACGGCGGCGCGGGACGCCTGTGAGAGGGCTTTACTCGCCTGCGGTGAACTTGAGTGAATCGAGATATCCAATCCAGCGGTCCTTGTCGACCGCGACGTAGACGGCTTCGTAGTCCGTACCGGGTGTAAGGACGGGTGTGGGATCGAGGGGGTGATAGAAGAACGGCTGCTGCCGGACCTCTGGGAAGCGCCACTCACTTCCCCAGGAATAGACGCCCGTGACCAGCTTGCGTTCGGCCCCTTCCAAGACCATCAGGTACGAGATCCAGCCGTCAATTTTGGGCCAGCGAAAGGTGGGGAGAAGACCTGCAGAGCTTTGCAAGATCCCGTCACGGCGCTCTGTGGGTGCGGAGTCGATCTTGGAGACGACGATGTCGGAATCGTGCGGCCGACCGTTCGCGTAGGCGCGCACGAAGTAGTGCTGACTCCCGGTTTGATCCGGCGTCATGAACATGTGCACGCCGCCTTGTTCAAACATGGGAATGGCCGGAACCGATTCCACGAGTGAGAACTGGCTGCGGCGCAGGCCACTCACACCATCAGCCTGTGGGTCGCAGGCGTACAGCTCCAGGCGTTCCATGGCGGGGCTGACCCGGGCGAGGATCGTCACCGGATAGACGGGAATGTCCAGAAGGTTGGCGGGACCGCCGAAGGCGCAGGCCATGACCATGCCGTCGGCGATGCCGTTCTTCCAGCGCCAGAGGCGGTCACTGGGCCGGGATGCGATGACGGCGGCGCGCAAGCCAGCATCAGCGATCGTACGCACCGTCTGGAACCGCCAGCGATCGAAACTGTCCATGGTTGCTTCTCCCGTGACACGCGAAACGAGCGACCCCGGCGGGTCGCTCGCAAGCGTAAGTGACGAGAAGCGCCTGTGCGTTGTCGCGGCGACGGAAGGACTAGCGCCGCGTCGACCACTCCCGGACCCCGAGGCCGGCCATCATCGCGATGGCGAGGGCAGCGAGAATGGGAAGCATGGGGAAGCCGCCGTCGATGTCACCCAGGCCCCCGGTGCCACCGTTCGGCAGGGTGCCAGGAGGCGGCGTGGTCGGGGGAGGATCCGTGGTCGGAGTGCCGGAGGTGAGATTGAGCGTGACCTCGGTCAGAGCACCCGACTCGACGGCGAACGGGCCCTCTGCGGCCGCGTCGCCGATCGTGATCGTGACGCTGTCCGTGTCCGGGTCAACCTGGATCAGCCAGTTGCCCGCTTCCACGGTGCCCGTGCCTACGACGACGCCGCTCTCATCGATGGCGGAAACCACCGTGCCGTCGGCGACGGCGGATCCATCCAAGGTGGGCGATTGCCCAAAGAACGTGTGCGGCGGACTGGGGGGAGCTTGCGCGCTGGCGACGCCGGTCGCCAGGAGCGCGCCCAATACAAGAAGTACAAGAACTCTCATCGGGTTTGCCATTCTCTTTCACCGTCTTCATTGAATGTCGTGCGGAGGCGCACTCTACGAAGCGGTGCAACGGAGACTCAATAGCATTTGGTAAGGAGACGATAAAAGGGGGAACGTGGCCAGATGGCTCCAGATAGGTGGCATAGTGCGAAGACAACTAGTTGACTCCCACCGCTCCGTATTGCGATCCTTGCGCGAGCGTGTTTGGGCCCGTTCTTGCCCCGCCGAGGCGGGCACCCCGCTCAGGAAAGTGCGTCAGCTGGGGAGTCTGCATCGGTCGTGTCGGGGAAGATACGGCGCGGACTGAGATCGGCATCCTGGACTCGGACAGTTGCCCAGGTGGAACGAGAAGTGGTCTAGGCGCGAGGCAGGCCCAGACCGCGGGTCGCGATGACGTTGCGTTGGACCTCGGAGGTGCCGCCGCGGATGGTGGCGGGAACCATGCCGACGTAGCCCTTGGTCGCTTGCCCGGCGGCGCTGCCATCGGCCCAACGGTTGGCATGGAGGCCGTGGACCCGAGTCGACGTGAGGGCGAGGCGCTGGCCCAACTCGGAGTTGAAGAGCTTGGCCATGGAGGCTTCGTAGTTCGGCACCTCGCCGCGGTTCTGCATGGAGATGATGCGGAACGACAACTGGTACATGACCTCGGTCTCCAGGTAGCGGTCCGCGATCTCGTGGCGCAGCGGCCCACCACGGACGCGCTGCCGCATCCCCGTCTGGTCCGACTGGATCTGGGCGATCAGCCGCGACAGCGATTTGCGCGCTGACACGGCCCCGGCGATGTTCGACCGCTCGAAATCGAGCAAGGTCATGCCCACGTACCAGCCGCGGTTCAGCTCGCCGACCAGGTTGCGGGCCGGGACGCGGACGTCTTCGAAGAACACCTCATTGAAGTAGTGCAGCCCGTTCATGTCGATGAGAGGACGCACGGCAATGCCGGGGGCGTGGATGTCCTCGATCAAGAGGAAGGAGATCCCTTTGTGCTTGGGAGCGTCGGAGTCGGTGCGGACGAGCGCGAAGGCGGCGTCGGCGGCGTGGGCGCCCGATGTCCAGATCTTCTGGCCGTTGATGATGAAGTCGTCGCCGTCGCGGACCGCCCGCGTCTGCAACGACGCGAGGTCCGAACCCGATCCCGGTTCGGAATATCCCTGCGCCCAGGTGACCTCACCGGAGAGGATCGGCGGGAGATACTTCTCCTTCTGCTCTTCAGTGCCGTGCACGATGAGGGTGGGGCCCAGCATGGCGACGCCCGAGCCGCCCACACCGGGCGCCGTGGAGAGCGCGAGTTCGTGGTTGAGGACGAACTGCTCCATCGCCGACAGGCCCGCGCCGCCATACTGCTTAGGCCAGTGAGGCGCGACCCA
>Ga0209501_10001532_pt1 | contig 25386 bp, 19 predicted proteins | sample ArcticOcean_MG_C_4_FD_187434 | JGI IMG/M metagenome (GOLD analysis project Ga0209501, IMG submission 187434) | Marine microbial communities from western Arctic Ocean - ArcticOcean_MG_CB4_134 (SPAdes) (version 2) | ecosystem: Environmental > Aquatic > Marine > Oceanic | place: Arctic Ocean...
CCTCCGTTTCCAGAACATCGATCCGGTTTTCCAACGTCTCAACAGTATCCCGCAGAAGTTGCAACTCGGCAAAGAGACGAACGATGAGTTCAGTTTTTTCATCCGGGGAAAGTTCAGAGACATTCGGCAAACATTCGACCATCTGGTAAACTCCTTACCAGACGCTCCTACCGAAATCACCAAATCCAGTCCATACCAATCGCCGGTGAGTAGTAACTTCAAAACAACGCCATTGCGGTAACTACTCAACAACAATGGTGACCGCTGCTTCGGTGACGATTGTGTTCTTGCCGAGTTCGCCGGTGGCGCGAAACGTGAGATGTTGCCGCGTGCCGCTGGGGACCGTGTCACTGGTTTTAACCGGCACAATCACCTCGGTTTGGCCGGCGGCGATTTGCGTTTCATCGACCGTGAAGCTCTGTGGAGTTTTCGTTTCACGTAATCGCAGACGCATGGTGCCGGGAAAGTTTGTGGTTCGCTGCAGACGGAGGCGGCAGTTGACGGTTTGACCGGGACGGACGCGAACTTCGTTGGTGACGGTCTTGAGCTTCACGACCGTCGGCATCGTGCGCAGCATGTTTCGCTTTTCGGACAGCACCAGCATGGCCTGTTGTTGTCCCGCCGCATCGACGAACGTGGCAAACGCTTGCGAATACAATTGCGTTTGCGACTGCACGTTGATGTGCATCGTTTCGGGCAGGTAAATGGGGACGATGGTCTCGGTCTGGCCGGTCGCAATGATGGCATTCAGAATGTTTACGCCGTCCATGTCGCGGTTCTGCCGGTCTCCCTGCTGGATGATGATCTCGCCGTCGAACCCGTTCAGCCGTTCGACCTCCATCTGGTAGGGAAAGATCGAACCGCGGTAGGCGTACAAATACGCCTCGGCACAGAACAATCGGAACAGCGGCTTGTGTTGAACGGTTAGTTGTAAGGTATCGCGCGTCGTCGAGCCGATACCGACTCCCTCGGCATCGACGCCGAGATGCGCGGCGTGCGCCGTTCGCTGGACGTCCGCGTTCGCTATCTTCGCGCTGCCGGTCAATTGCAGGGAATAGCTGCGGGAAGGAACTTCGGCGGCGGCGCTAAAACTCAGCGACACACTCTTCTTGCCAGCCGGGATCTCTGTCGGCTCGAAAGTCACCCCTTTTGGTAGTCCGTCGATTTTGAGCTTCACGGCGTCGTTCATGCCGCCCAAACGTTGGAGCGCGACGGTTAGTTTGTTCTTTGCTCCCTGCATCAGGTCGAGCGCATCGGAACTTAAGGCGAGGTTGAAATCGGGCTGCGAGTTTCGCAACGACAACCGGTAGATGAAATCATCGCCGCCACGAGCGCCAAATTGCATATCGCGGACACGTAGCAGAAACGTTCCATCGACGGCCGCTGTCCATTCGAGTCGGCAACCCGGTTCAGCCGTATCGATGCTGCGTGTTGTTGCCAACTGCTTGCCGTCGGCGTTTGCCAACAACAGTGTCGGCAGTGCAGATGTTCCGGCGGGAAACGGTCGGCAGTGAATGCTGATCGCGTCGCCTTTATTGGCCGTGAAGCGGAACCAGTCTTCATCGTCGGCCGTCGGTGTGCGACCGTCTACGGTGACCGGCAGTGTTAACTCGCCCGCGTTTGCCACGGTGTTATTCGGTTCGACTTCCAGAATATTTGTGATGTCGTCCACGGCGAGGGCGACCACTGGCGACGGCTGTTGCTTCTGTGCGGTCGTCGAAGAGGGCAGGGCATAGGTCCAATCGGTATTCGCCTCTTGTGGAAACTGAATCCGTTGTCGGAGTTTATGCGAACTCCCGGTTCCTGTCAGAACAAAGAGATCAACGTCGCGCTCAGTCCCCGCTTTTCCTCCGGCAGGGAATGTGTAATGCACGAATGGAGTTGTCGAAACATTGATGCGATAGACATAACTGGGGCCGCCGAGGACGGTGACGTGGGCGACCCGCAAGACGTACTCGCCCGGACTCTCGATGCGCAAGGCGAGTACCGGATCGACGCCGATGCGGATTTCGTCGGCGGCCATGCGTTGACCCGTGGAGTCGAGCAATTCGACGACCGGGTCGAGCCGCGAACCGAGTCGGCCGGCAAAAACTTCGCAGACGACGATGTCGCCCGCTTCGGCTACGAAGCGAAAGTGATCGACGTCGCGGTCGCCGGAGATGCGGCCGTTAACCGTCACCGGCAGTTTGATGGTTTCTGCTGTGGCGGGAATGGAGTTGGATTCGGTTTCGATAAACTCCGGCAGATCACCGATGATGAATGGCCGCGACGCGGTGCCACCCTGTGCGCAGCTCACTTGCCAGTACGCCGATCCAAACGGGGCGTCATCGGCGATAGTGATTTCTGAGGCCCATTCTCTGGGGTGGGTGATCGGGATCTCGGTCGGTTTGCGGCGGACCGAAACTTCGGCGGGCGCAATCAACTCATCACCCAGAATCGGCGGCGCGGTGACACCCATGCCTGACACGTGGAACCGAGTTCCCGGCGGGATGCATTCGGCTCCGACGTTGACTTTGATCTTGCTACCGCGGCGTCCACCAGCCGGAAAGATGTGCGTACTCGACGGTGAGTAACCTGGTTTGGGCTGCGCGCGTGCGGCGTTGGGGGCGGTTAGTAATCCGACGATAATCGCCGTGATTGCAAGTGCCGATGATCGAAGCGAATTCATGGACATGTTCCTGAGCAGCACGCGCGAGACTCAAACTTCTGCGGTGCGTTGCACCGCAGCTACACAACTTATCCGAACAATTCGGTGACTGGGTTTCCGCCATCGACCAATCGCACGGGGCGGCCCAGTGGGGTGTGCATGACTTTTGTGTGGTCGATGCCCAACGTGTGCAGAATCGTCGCTGCCATGTCGGCCGGCGTGATGGGGCGGTCGGTGACGAAGCCGGCTTGCTTGTCGGTTGCTCCAATCGTCTGACCAACCTTTAAGCCGGCTCCTGCCATCGCAATGGAAAAGGCGTTGGGCCAATGGTCGCGGCCTTTCAACTCGTTAATGCGCGGCGTGCGGCCGAACTCGGTGGTGACGACGACCAGCGTCTTTTCCAGCAGGCCACGTTGTTCCAAATCGTTCAATAGAGCCGGCACTGCCTGATCGAACGACGGGCAAAGCAACTCGCGAAGGCTGTAGGTGTTCTTGCGGTGCGTGTCCCAGTGGCCGTTTTCGATGCTGACAAATCGGCAACCCGCTTCCACTAGTCGGCGGGCCAACAGGCAACACTGACCGGCGCTGGTCATTCCGTATTCGTCGCGGACCTTGTCCGATTCGCGGCTGATGTCGAACGCCCGCTTGGCCGCTGCCGACGTCATCAGGTTGTACGCTTTCTTGTAAAACACATCGAAGGCACGCTCCTGCCGACTGACTTCCTCGACTTTTCTCTCGAATCGATTGATTTCGCGGAGGGCGTCACGGCGGCGTTGGCTGCGGTCGCCCGTCACTCCCACGGGCAAAGCAATGTCGCGGACCGCGAATTCCGGTGCGGCCGGATCGGCTTCGATGACAAACGGTCCGTAACTCGGGCCCAAGAACGACGGGCCGCCACTGTTTAAGTAGTTCGGAACAGAAATGTACGGCGGCAACGCGCCGGTTTCTCCCAAACGCGCGACCATCGAGCCGACCGACGGATGCTGATTGTTGTTCTTCGGGCCGGTGTTGAAGTCGCCGGCTCCCGCTTTCCGCCCGGTCATCATGATGTGAAATCCGCGACCGTGGTCCGAGTCGCCGTGCGTCATGCTGCGGAGAATTGCCAACTTGTCGGTGACACGCGAGATTTTCGGCAAGACGTCGGAGACCTGAATACCGGGGACCGCTGTGTTGATTGGCTGAAAGTCGCCGCGGATTTCGGCCGGGGCATCGGGCTTCAAGTCCCACATATCCTGTTGCGGCATCCCGCCGAGGATGAACAGGAATATGCAGTTGATGTCGTTCCGTTTCGATTCGGCCGCACAGAGATGCTCGAACCGCATCGCCTCGGCCAAACTCAATCCGGCGATTGAGCCAACACGCAGAAAGTTTCGCCGGTTGACGCCGTCACAATGTCCGGGAAGCATAGCTCAATCTCCGTTGCTGATTGTGATCGGAGTCTCACCGATTCGTTGAGTTCTCAGACCGAATGTTTCGCTTATTTCGGTTTAGCTGTCGATGGGTGCCACTGGCGACACGCCAGTGGCACCCGATCCTTCTTACGAGAATTGGCTTGTGTATTGTGAGTTCAATGGATGAACAGAAAGTCGTAGGAATTCAACAACGCCCAGAGGAAATCTTCGGCTGCCTGTTGTTTTGATGTTTCGCCTGCGAACAGTCGGTCGGCTATTTTGCGTTCTTTTTCGCCTGGTGGACGTCCCAATGCGGATAGACATAAGGCTTCAATGAGTTGTTTGCGCGGCATGTTGGAATTGATGATCGCGGCAATTCGTCCGCGCGGGCTGACAATCTTTGCTTCGATTTCCGGCGCGTTCATTAAGTGCAGCGCCTGTGCCATCGTCGGCTCGTTCGATTTGCCGCACTCGCAGGGCGATTGGCGTTCGGAGCGACCGAAGGTGTCGAGAAAGTACGAGGGCAGCCGATTGTCCCACAGCGCAATTGCCCGTGTGCCACGTGGCATGCCGGGATAGGCTTCCGGAACGTCGGTCACCTGGCAGACGGCGTCGAGCAAAACTTCGGCCGGTAACCGTTTCACCGTGTAATGCGAGTAGTTTTGCTCGTCGTCGAAATTCGTCGTGTTCGGTTCGCTGGAAAGCTGGTAAACGCGAGAATTTAAAATGAGCCGCATGACCTGTTTCAGGTTGTAATCGGTGGCGATGACTTTCTCGGTGAGAAAATCGAGCAACGGTTCGTTTGTGGCGGGACTTGTCGAGCGGAGATCATCGACCGGATCGATCAGACCGCGTCCGAGAAAATGTGCCCATAACCTGTTGGCCGCCAAGCGGGCAAACCAGGGGTTGTCGCGCGACGTCATCCAGTTTGCCAGTTGAACTCGGGGGTCCCCGCTGTTGAGATTCTGGGGTATCTCTCCCTGCGGCGGTCGCGTCGGCACGACTTCGCCGGAGAGCGGCAATTTGGTTTCGCGATAGCCGGAATGAAAAACAAGTTCGCGGTTTTGCCCCAGCGACTTGCGTTGCATGCCGTTAAAGAATCCAACCATTCCATAAAAATCGCGCTGTCCCCATTGGTCGAAGGGATGGTGATGGCATTGGGCACAGTCGAGCCGAATTCCCAGAAATGCTTGCGAGACTGCCTTGGCCGCATCTTCCGCCTTCGGCAAGGCTCGGTAAAAGTTGACCGGCCCGTAACGTCCGGAACTGCCCGATGCCGTAACCAACTCGCGGACCCATTGGTCGTAGGGGCGGTCGTCGGCCATCTGCTTTCGCAGCCAACGGTGGAACTCCAGTGCGCCGCGTTCGCCCAGCGTTTCGCGATTGACCAGTAGCACGTCGGCCCACCGCAATGCCCAGTAGTCGGCGAACTCGTCCCGGTCGAGAAGATGATCGACGACACGTTCGCGTTTTTTCGGTGTGTTGTCGGCTAGAAACTTGCGGACTTCCTTTTCGGTCGGCAGTGTGCCGATGGTGTCGAGATAGATCCGCCGTAGAAACGTGGCGTCGTCGGTCAGCGCGGAAGGGACGATGCCCATCTTCTGCAGTTTGGCGGAAACCAGTGCGTCGATGCGATTGTTGGCCGGCATGTCGGGGTAGGGCTGTGGTGCATTGGGACGCGGGACGAGTACCAGCGCAGCGGCGACTTGCCCCATGTAATTGACGGTAATGGTCGCTTCGCCCGGCAAGCGCCCCGTGGCAACCCGACCGGTTTCATCGACATCGGCGACAGTGGTGGCGTTGCTACTGTAGGCGGCGGCGTGGGTGACGTCGCGTTGGCTGCCGTCAGAAAAAATGGCCGTCGCCAAAATCTGCTGCTTGGCATTGGGAAGCATGACGCGGTCGGCCGGCTCGACGCGAATGGCCGTCAAGGTTGCCACATTCTGTTGACCCCACGGCATGCCTTGCAGCATCCAATTGTGTAACAGGTCGTAATCGGTGGAATCAGCAACTAGACGGCGGCCTCCCCCATGCGGCCGTCGGCCGGTCGCTTTCATTAGCAGTAAACTCGAATCCGGATCGGCGGCGAAAGTGCGGCGGCCGCGCGCTTCTTTCACCAACGCGTTGTAATCCGATTTCGTATCGAAGCCGAACACCGACAGATGAAACCCGTTTTTTCCCCCTTGCTTGCCGTGACAGCCCCCGCTGTTACAGCCGAGTTTTGAGAGAATCGGGATAACGTCGTTGGCAAAGTGCACCGGTGGGAATGTCTCGTACTGGTCAACAATCACCGGCACGCGAACGGTTGCCGTGTCGCAGCGGACAATCAATTCGGTTCGGCCATCCGCCAGCCCGACAACCGTCGCCCCGCGCATCTGGACCAGGTCGGTGTTGGCGACAGTCACGTCACAACGGTGCGTCACATCGAACGCTTGCCCGGAGGGATCGTGGGCGGTGACGAGCAGTTGCTGAATGCGATTCGCACCACCCAGCCGTATTGTTGTTGGCAACACCGAGAGAGACTGAGCGATGCGCCGGTTGACCGCCGGTTCTTCAGTCGGTTCGCCGGCATCGGTCACGCTCGTGGTGAGAACAATCGAAAGCATCGCGGTAAAAACCGCAGCGTGCGTAGTCGCAGCCCAACGCAACATCGATTACGGACCCCTTCACAAAGGCGACAGCAAACGCCGACACGGAACACGTTTCTGCAGAAATGTGTTCGGCCGGTTTACAAATCAAATTTTACACATGTTTGAATAGCTGCGGCAACCGCAGGGTGCTTGGGCGGGGCGAATTGGATGAATCGCAGTGGGATGGGGTGGGGGGTGTCGGGGGCTCTTCAAAAATCGATGAGAGTCGTTGGCAAGGCGTGCCGGAGCCGTTCTACGCCTTGAGGCGTAATCCTGGTGTCACGCAAGTCCACAATCTTAACTTCGAGTCGGGCGATTCGCACCATCTCGGGGATGGTTGAATCACAGTACTTGTGGCCGCTGAAACGTATGTACTCGACATTCCCTTTGTCATTCAGGAATACTTTCGCTCCCAACCTCTTTAGTACGTCCAACTCGTCTTTGTAGATCGCGCGTTTGTAATCGGGCCACTCATCAAATACGTCTTCGTCCATCGCATTTGCCTCCAAGCGGTCTTACTGAGACCTCTGTTACCTCAGCGTTCTCCTGTTCAAAACAAGTCGAGGCGAAAACTTCGTCGCGCCCGGCACGTGGTTTGTTTCATCACATTCAGTATGATGGTAACAGTGTGGATGGATCAGGAACAGAAAATTCAGTGGCAGGGTAAGCAAGTATGACGTCAGCATTGGGGCAGGTTGTGGACGCGGTGGATCTGGATGCGGGCCAGATGCAGGCGGCGGTGGCTGAGATAATGGAGGGCCGCAGCGGTGAGGTGGAGATTGCCGCCTTGTTGACCGCACTGCGGATGAAGGGTGAAACCGTCGCCGAGATTGTCGGCGCGGCACGGGCGATGCGGGCGTGTGCGGCGAAAATTGACGTGCAGCGCGACGGGCTGCTTGATACCTGTGGCACGGGCGGCGACGGATTGCACACGTTCAACGTGAGCACGGCGGTGGCGCTGGTTGCGGCGACCGCGGGAGTTCCGGTCGCCAAGCACGGCAATCGTGGCGTCTCCAGTTCCAGCGGTTCGTCCGATGTGCTGCAGGCGTTGGGTGTCAATGTTTCGCTCGAACCGGAACGGGTCGCGAGGTGTATAGAAGAGGTAGGAATCGGATTCTGTTTCGCACCGTTGTTTCACGGTGCGATGAAGCACGCGGCGCCGATCCGCAAGCGTTTGGGGTTTCGCACGATCTTCAATCTGCTGGGGCCGTTGACCAATCCTGCCGGAGCGGAGTACCAGTTGTTAGGTGCGAATCGGGACGAAACGGCTGAAAAACTGGCGAGCGCATTGGCGGAACTCGGTTGCCGTCGCGCTCTGGTGGTGTGCGGTGACGATGAAATTGACGAAGTCAGTCTGTGGGGAACGACTTTGGTTAACGTGGTCAACGAAGGCGAAGTGACGCAGGATACCTGGTCGGCGGAAACGTTCGGCCTGCCGCAATGTCAGGCGAGAGACTTGCGGGTTAGTTCTCCCGAGGAGAGCGCGGTAGTCATTCGTGGTGTGTTCGGTGGTGAACCGGGGCCGGCGCGTCACATGGTGTTGGCGAACGCCGCTGCGGCGTTGATTGCCGCCGAACGGGACGACGATCCGCAGTCGGCTGTGGCGACCGCAGCCGAAGTGATCGATTCCGGGAAGGTCGCTGCGCTGTGCGAACGGTTGGCCGAGTGGACGTCGGCTTGACTGTGGACGTTGTTGGTTTTCAGTGTCCGCTGGTTTTATGGTTCGGGAAACTGCAAGCGTGGTACGATATCTCTTGAAGCGAAATACCGGATTCATTTGAGGCTGTTCGATGCGAAATCAGAAGTTCAACCGGCGGCTTTTTGTCCTGTGCCTGGTGTTCGCCGCGACGGCGTTTCTACTGCAATCGGGTGATTTGTCTAGTCAGGAAAAGCCGCGTGATAGCCAGTCGCCTGCGGCGGCGAAGAAACTGTTTCTCGACAAAGTCCAACCGCTGCTCAACAAGCGGTGTTTAGGTTGTCACGGATCGGGTAAGGACATCGAGGGCGGGCTGGATTTGCGTACGCGCGAAGCAATGTTGCGCGGGGGTGAAAACGGGCCGGTTGTTGTTCTCGGAAAACCGGAGAAGAGCGCGCTATTGCAGGCCGTGCTGCGAACGTGCGACGTGGTGATGCCGCCGAAAGAACGGAATCGACTCACACCCGCAGAAATCGCGACGCTGCGTGCCTGGATCACTGCCGGTGCACCGTGGCCCGTGGCCGATGCAGGAAAACCGGCCGATTGGAAAAACGCAGCAGGTGCAAAAGCCGTCAGCATGTCGACCAGCGGCGGTCTGTCGGCCGATTGGACGAATCGTAAATACGCGGCCGCAGATGTTTGGGCATTCCGACCGGTGCAGCGATATTCCGTGCCGTGGAAGGCGCTGGGGAAAAACCGCGACGCATCATCAGCCAATCCGATCGACGCGTTTATTCGCAAGCCGCTGAACGAGAAAAAACTCCAACCTTCAACACCGGCCGGCAAGTTGACGCTGATCCGCCGATTGACACTCGATTTGACGGGGCTGCCGCCGACGTCGGATGAGATCGAGGCGTTTATTTCCAACGACTCGCCCAACGCCTACAGCAAACTCGTCACCCGACTGTTGCAGAGCCAACGGTATGGCGAGCAGATGGCGCGGCATTGGCTGGATGTGGTTCGCTATTCCGACACGGCTGGGTTTTCCAACGACTACGAACGCCCGAACGCATGGCGGTATCGCGATTACGTAATCCGCGCGTTCAACAACGACAAACCTTACGACCGGTTTATCGTCGAACAGTTGGCAGGCGATGAACTCGACCCGTACAACCCGGAACTGTTGATCGCCTCCGGCTTCTTGCGAATGGGGCCGTGGGAACACACCGGCATGAGCGTGGCGGCAGTCACGCGGCAGCAGTTTCTGGATGATGTGACCAACGCCGCCGGCGTCACCTTCATGGGCCAGGCGCTGCGGTGTGCGAAGTGTCACGATCACAAGTTCGATCCGCTGCCAACTCGCGACTATTACCGTATTCAAGCGGTGTTCGCGCCGGTGCAGTTTGTCGATCGGCAGGTTGCCTATCAGCCTTGGGAAAACATCGCCCATTTGGATGGTCTGAAAAAGCTGACCGAACAACGCCTGGCCGACGCGCAGGCGAAGCTCGATGGCCTGATCAACAAGCAGAAGGCTGCACGAGTTGCTTACCTGAAAGAGCGTGGCGTAAAGAACGTCAAAGATTTGCCCAAAGACGAGCAGCCACCCAGCTTTCTTGGTTTGTCAAAGCTCGAATTGAGTCTGCGGAAGATATATAATAAGCGACGCGCCTATTTCGGTCGCGAGATGAAACGTTACCGAGCGCTTTGTTTCGGCGTCTACAACGGCCCGCCGAACGGTTATGCGTCGAACAATCCGCAACTGCTGATGCCCCCCAAAGCGAAGCGTCGCGGTAAACCCGATGATGTGTTCATTCTCGCCGGTGGATCGCTGGCGACTCGGCTCGACGAAGTTTCGCCCGGTGTGCTGACGGCGATGGCCGGTGCGAACGATACGGTGACGCCGACGGCGTGGAACTCGATCCCGCAAACCACTGAAGGCCGACGGCTGGCCTTCGCCCGCTGGGTTGCCAGCGCCAACAACACGCTCACAGCACGCGTTATCGTCAACCGGATCTGGCAGCATCACTTCGGCGGAAACGGTCTCGTTGCCACGCCGAACAGTTTTGGGAAGATGGGGTCGAAACCGTCGCATCCGGAAATGCTCGACTGGCTCGCTACCTGGTTCGTCGAACATGGCTGGTCGATCAAGCGATTGCATCGGCTGATTGTGACGTCGGCAACCTACCGGCAAAGCGGTCGGCATCCCCGTCGCCCGGCAATTGATGAAGTCGATCCCAACAATCGGCTACTGGCGTATTACCCGCCACGGCGGCTGGCGGCTGAAGAAATGCGGGACGGGTTACTGGCGATTACTGGAGAGCTGAACCGCGAAATGGGCGGTCCCGGCATCTATCCCGAAATTAATTGGGAAGTGGCCATGCAGCCGCGGCAGATTATGGGGTCGGTTGCTCCGGCGTATCAGCCGTCGCCAACTCCGGAGCAGCGAAATCGGCGGACGATTTACGCCTTCCGTTACCGCACGCTACCCGATCCGCTGCTCGAAGTGTTCAACCGGCCCGGAACGGACACGTCCTGTGCGCGACGCGATGAAACAACCGTCACGCCGCAGGTCTTTTCGCAATTCAACGGACAGTTTGTGAACGACCGGGCGTTGGCGTTGGCTGATCGAATTGAAAAGATGACGACCGACGGCGATAAACGCATCGACCTTGCGTTCGGTCTGGTTTACGGTCGCGCACCAACGGCTGACGAACGCCGCTTGAGCGCAGCGCACGTGGCCAAAATGACGTTGCATCACCGAAATAAAAAACCGATTCCTGAAAAACTGCCGACATCCGTCACGCGGGAAATGGTTGAAGAACTGACCGGCGAGAATTTTCAATTTGACGAAGAACTGGATCTGATGAAGGACTACCAGCCGGACTTGAAACCGTGGGACGTCGAACCGGCAACGCGCGGACTGGCGGAACTGTGTCTGGTGCTGATGAATTCCAACGAGTTCATGTACGTGTATTGAGCGAATTTAGCTGCGATGCAACGCATCGCAGAGTCTGCAATCCATTGGATCGCAGCTGAGGGAAATGCATTCCATGCAAAACAAATTGACCACCGACCGCCGCAGTTTCCTCTACGGCTTGGGAGCAACACTCGGCACCGTCGCCTTCAATGCGATGCTGCAGGCCGAGGAACGACCGCAGGCCAAGGGGCCGTTATCGCCGAAACAGCCGCATCATCAGCCGAAGGCAACCGCGTGCATTTTTCTGTTCATGGAAGGGGGGCCGAGCCATATCGATACGTTCGATCCCAAACCGAAACTGCACGACTTACATATGCAGGAATTTGTGCGGAAGGATCGGTTCGCCTCAGCGATGGCCAGTGGCAAACGGTACTTTGTAGAAAGCCCCTTCAAGTTTCATAAGGCGGGGGAATCCGGCATTCCGCTCTGCGAACATTACAAACATCTGGCCGGCGTCGCCGACGAGATGTGTGTCTATCACGGCTGTGTCGGTGAGTCGATCAATCACCCGACCGCCTGCTATCACCTGAATACGGGCAACCGCTTCGGTGGCGATCCGTCGGTTGGCGCGTGGACGACATACGGTTTGGGAACGGAGAACCAGAACCTGCCCTCATTTGTTGTTCTCCCCGAAGCGGCCTATCCGCAAGGCGGAGCCGCCAACTGGTCGAACGGATTTCTACCGGCACATTTTCAGGGAACCGCGCTGCGGCCGACCGGTTCGCCGATTCTCGATTTGCGGCCACCCGCCGGCGTCACGCCAACAGTGCAGCGAAACAATCTTGATTTGCTCGCCCAACTCAACGGCGAACACGCCCAGCGGCATCCCCATCATGCGGCATTGGCGGCTCGTATGGAAAGCTACGAACTCGCCTTCCGTATGCAGGCCGAGGTTCCCGGGGTGATCGACATCGATCGCGAGTCGAAGGCGACGAAGGCAATGTACGGCATTGGTGAAAAAGAGACCGACGGTTACGGACGACGGCTGCTCTTGGCGCGGCGGTTGATTGAGAACGGTGTGCGGTTTGTGCAGGTTTATGCCGGTGGGTGGGATTCGCACGATTATCTCAAACGATCGCACACCGCGCGGATGCGGACCGTCGATAAACCGATCGCCGCGTTGCTCCGGGATCTGAAGAGCCGTGGACTGTTGGATGAAACGCTGGTGGTTTCCGCCGGTGAATTCGGTCGCTCGCCCGATAACGGTTTGCGCGGCGGCGTTCACACGGCCGGCCGCGATCACAACTCCGCCGCGATGGCCGTCTGGATGGCGGGCGGCGGTGTTAAACGGGGACATGTTGTCGGCGCGACCGACGAAATCGGTGCGAAAGCGGTCGAAGTCGCCCGGCCCATTCGCGACCTGCACGCGACGATCCTGCACCAGTTGGGACTGGATGACAATAAACTGACGCATTTCCATGAAGGCCGCTTCAAGCAGCTTTCACAAGTTGGGGCGAAGGTGATTGAGGAATTGATCGCCTGATGGGGCGAAATCAACGTAACGTGTGAAGGGTCTGCGAAACCGCAAGCGTTGGTTGGCCAATCTCCGTCTATCCCCAATTGCCCCAAATTGATACAGTTCCCGCCCGAAATGTCTTCCTCAATCGAGGGTTCCAGAGTGGGCGGAAAAGCGATGCGTGTTGCCTTCTTCGAAGACCGGGCTGCGCAGCAGTTCACACCGATTGCGTTATTGCGGCCGGTGTTTGAACTGATTTGCGGACGGTACTCCGTTCGCCAGCGCGGGCTGGCGCAGATCGACCATGACGAGTGGGGAGTCTTCGTACGCGAGTCTCTGGCCGAAACCTATCGCGAAGAACATCCTGCCGCACGCGTCAACGATTTTCTCTGGCTTGGTTCCGGTTCGACCTTGCTTGTTAACGGTCGTTGGCTTGCGCCGAACGGCGCCTTCGAGTTGTTGCGAGATGATGAAGTTGGTTTGATCGGCGACACGGTGGCGTATCTTACGCTCGATCCGGCGGCCGCCAGGACGTTCATCGATCGTCCCTGGGATATTGCATTGGCCGAGTTGGCGCGAATGCGACGGCCGGTTCGGGCCGAAGGTGAATTGCTGAGTTATCCGTGGGATGTGGTGCGGCACAACGCGTCGCAGCTTGTGCGCGACTTTCGTCCGGAAACGGCCATGTCCTCACAAACAGAGTTCGGTCCGCAGGTGGCCGTTCTCGGTAAGCCGGAAAATGTGTTCGTCGATCCCAGCGCGATCATCGATCCCTTCACCGTACTGGATGCGCGGGGCGGGCCGGTGACCATCGATCGTGAGGCGGCAATCCGACCGTTCACACGAGTGGAAGGCCCTTGTTACGTGGGACCGAACACGGAGCTGTTTCGCGCACACGTTCGCGGCGGCACCACCATCGGCCCCAACTGCCGCGTCGGTGGCGAGGTCGAAGAGTCAATTCTGCACGGCTATGTGAACAGTTATCACGACGGCTTTCTCGGACACGCCTACGTTTGCCCGTGGGTGAACATGGGGGCGTTGACCACGAACAGCGATCTCAAGAACGATTACTCAACGGTGGGCGTGCCGTTGGCCGGCGAGATGATCGACACTGGTTCGACCAAGGTGGGCTGTTTTATTGGCGATCATACCAAGACGGCGTTGGCGAGCCTGTTTAACACGGGATCATCGGTCGGCGTGATGAGCATGGTACTGCCGGGCGGGGAGTTGCTGCCCAAGCATATTCCTTCGTTCTCTCGCATTTGGCACGGCGAACTGGATGGCCGCTTCGACCTGGACAGCAGCCTGGAGACGGCACGCACGACGCTCGGTCGGCGCGGTTGCGAATTAACCGCTGCGCAGGAACGACTGCTGCGATTCCTGCACGACGAGACGGCCGCCGAACGTGATGCTGCCGTCTTGCGATTCCGCGAAAAACGCAACCGGCGTTCGCAGGCAATCATGCGGGAAGCGTCGTGATTCGTCCGACAGCGCACTGTCGCGGTTGATTTGAGCGAGCGGTGGGCGTCAGCCCGCTGATTTTCCCGATTGACGCAACGCATGCGCAATCTGCAATCGACAGCCGGCATAAAGCCGGCCGTTCGCAATCGCTTCACTCGCAAGTCCGTCGATTGTGATGCTTCCGCTTGCGCGGTCTGTGCGCGTTTTCCGGTTCAGTCGCTTATACAAGTCGCGATCTGACAGTGCTGCCGTGCATTATTTTTCTTGCAGATCAGCCGTGTCCTGTTCAGGCAACATCTCATAACGGGCGAATTTCACAAGAGTTGCGGCGCGGGCGACGTCTTCCAAAGGCAACACCTGGAAAATGTCAACTTTTCCTAAAGTTGCCGGTTTGACAAGCGATTTGCCTGACATAGGTTTTGGTTGTCAGCGACGACGCAAGCAACTGCCAAGTGAAGGTCACGAACGCTTTTGCTGAGGACTCGCCGGCCGGGTAAGGCTTTGTTCTGACAGTTGTGTCTGCGGAGCTTGCTCGGATCTTCCGCTCGATTGTGGTGCGGTGGAGACTGAACTTGGGGTGAACCTTCCTTGGGAAGGCTAATGTTTTGGACGAAGAGTTTCGAGTGAAATCGTTTGCTGGAACTCATTCGTTTGTGTCTTGATCGGCTATGCGTCGGCGAGACAAACACTTTTAAGAAAGAGGGACAACTATGAAGAACATCGCAAAGAGTGTCAAAAGATTTTTGGTTTCTGAAGATGGCCCGACGGCTGTTGAGTACGCTGTGATGTTGGCTCTGATCGTGATCGTCTGCCTGACAGCGATTCAAGCGATTGGCACCAACGCCAATACCAAGTTTGGTCAAGTTGGCACCGCGTTGGCCTAATGGGCAACCGACGCGATCCTTTTCGCGTCTGCCTGAGATTGGGTTAAGCCGTGCAGTCGGGCGAGCAATCGCCCGGCTGTGCGGTGTGCCCGTTTTGTTACGCTGTCGTTGTCTTACGCCGTTTTTGATTTCATTGGATTACTGTTGGGGAGTTGATTCCCGCAAGCTTGTGTTTCTTAGAAGAGAGGACCGAACATGTTACCGTTTTGGATGGACTTTTCACCTGCATCTGTCACGCCCCTCTTCGCTGTCTTTGCGGCACTTGCTGGCTGGCTTTTTATGATGATTAACTGTCGGCATACCGGTGTTTGATTCGCTGGAAACGGCAGCCAATAGCCGTTAGCGGCCGGCAGCCTGTATGTGAGACTGAGACGAAACTCCCGCCTTCGATAGACCCCGCCGATTAGAACACACCTCAACCGACGCCTCCCGAAGAACTTCTTTGCTGTGACAAGACGAGTGGAGTGACAAGACGAGAATCAGCAGTTGCTGTTTAACCGTGCGACTGCTGATTCCCGGCTTCTCGATGCGACCTTATCGCAACGTAAGAAAAATCTGGATTGCATTTTCGCATTCAGACTTTGCAGCACGGGAACGAGGTGTCTTGTATTTGTCCAAATCGACCATCTTTCAGAGTGCGCGACGCGACGCTGAATTTGGTTGTGAAACCCAATCGAGAGATCGGGTCGGGCAGACATCGACCGTACGCTCGACCTGAAAAATTGAAATTCCTCAATCGACTGCCGCGCCTGGCTGATGCTGCGTGCTATGTTTTTCATAGACGCGCCGGCTCGGTGCTCATTCGCACTCGATTGCTGACTGAAATAGCTGACTGATAAGAAAGGCCCATGAAAATGGACTGGCAAACAATCCTGCTCGAAAATTGGCACGTAAAATTTGTGAGTGTGATACTCATCTGGGCCGCTTGGATCGACGGCAAGGAACTTCGCGTTCCGAACTGGCTGACGTTTCCAATGGTGCTGTCCGGATTGGTTTACTGTACCTGGACCGGCGGTTGGGCCGGCCTGGGTGGCGGACTGCTGGGAATGGTTGTTGGCTTGGCCTGTTTGCTGCCGTTGTACGCGGTGGGCGGCATGGGAGCCGGCGACGTCAAACTCATGGCGGGAATCGGAGCGTGGCTGGGTGTGACAATCACCTTCTACTCGTTCTGCGTCACGGTAGTCGCCGGAGCCATCATCGCCTTGGGCATGGTGCTCTATAAGAACAGCTTCCACAAACACTACGCGAACTTTGTGATGCTGTGGACCGAATGGTTCAGCGTCCGCGACCCGCGCGAACTCGCGAAGATTGCCGCCGATCGAAAGTCTTCCATGTTTCTGCTTCCGTACGGAATTCCGATCTGTATTGGATCGATCTCGTATTTCTTCTACGCCGGCTTGATTTGAAGCTGGTGGATCGTTCGCTGTCGGGAAACGACGGCGAACGATCGATTTGTGAGCCAGGTTTTTTTGCTCGAATTGGGCAGCCCGAAAGCTGGGCTGAGGCGGCAATGAGTGGGGCCGCCAATTCGGGCAACCTGTCCTTTCTAAGTTGTGTATTTTGACAGTGGAGCAACATTTCCGACAAAACCGTCACGATCAAACCAGTCGATAGAGTCGTTATAAGCTGAAGCTTTTACCACGGCCCGACCGATGTAGGAGTTGATAAGACATCAGAGTTTCTCTGTTGTCTCACGAACGTGAACGGTTCGGTTTTCGGAAGACATTCGATAACGAAAACACGTGAATCCAGGATCGGCAGACGGACGGTAAGGCACAAACGCCCATCGTTCCATCTCCGATAAACCGGTCAACGTTTGGGGGGTATCAGAGATAAAAATGAAAGCCGTCGTATTGCTGGTTGTGGCTGTCGGTTGTGGACTGGTTGCCATGTTGGGGGTGCAGCAAGTTCTCTCGGGCAATAAATCGGAGGAAACCAAAACCGCAAAGGTTCTGGTTGCAACCGCCGAGATCGTACCCGGTACTCCGCTCAACGAAGAGAACACGATTTTCAAGGAACTGCCGTTGGAATCGATTCCGGAAGGTGCAGTGACCGAACTGACACAGGTTGTCGAGAAGTCGCTGAAATCGACGGCCGTTCCTGGTGAATTCATCATGTTGGCAAAACTAACAACCGACCTGGGCGCCTCTAGCGAAATTCCGAAGGGAATGCGCGTGGTAACGACTTCGGTCAATCTCACCAAAACACATAGCGGTATGATCCGTCCGGGCGACCGCGTGGACATTATGCTGTCATACAGGGTGCGCAGTGCCGATCTGGGCATGGTTGACAAGACGATGATGATTCTGGAGTTCATTGAAGTCTTCGCCACCGACAGCATCATGGCGAGTCAGGATCAGGGAGACTCTTCAGAAATCAACGCGAAGAATTTGTCATTTCTCGTGACTCCCCAGCAGGCAGCTGTTTTGAACCTGGCCGAAAGCAAGGGCGAGCTCAACCTCTCGCTGCGACACAAGCACGACGATGAACACGTCGAAGTCGCATCGATTACCGGAAAGTATTTGGATGAACTCGGCGGTTCGTTGCGTGGCAAGGACCACGTTGAGGATGATGGAAAACCCGGACCGATGTTGAGCGGCACGGGCGACAATAACGACGTTCGCGCGGCAATTTAGGGCGAATTGGCCCAGCCGGACACACAAGCGACAGAGCAAGTGGCGGTCGCACCGGAAGTCGAAGAAATCCCGACGTGGAAAGTTGTCATCTATTCCGGCACGGATGTGTTGGAGCAGGAAGTTCCACTGCCGCTGGATGAGAACGGTTTGACCGAAGAACAAGCGGCAGAGGCGGAAGCAGACGCAGCGAAGGCCGAAGAAGAGGCGGCACTCGTCGAGCGAGAAGCTCAATTGGCCGAGCGGGAAGCCGAACTCGACGCTCGCGAAGCCGGGATGAACAAGCAAGGGGCGGCAGTCGATACGCCAGCCAAAAAGGACGACGCCACGAAGACTGAGACGCTTGAAACAACCGTCGCACCGAAATCAACCAAAGTGTTGAAACGGGCGGCCACAGAAGAAAAAGAGCAAGCGGAAAAGAAGACAGAAAAGAAGACGGAAGAGAAAGAGCAAGCAGTGAAGAAAGACACGGACAAAAAGGCCTGGGATGGCGCTGTCAAGCGATTCCTGACCGGTGCCTAACGTCCGAGAGTAATTGTAAAAGATGTCATCGCGCAAGACGGAACTTGTGCGAGGAATAACATCGGTGCCGACTATCGATTCTGATGGTCGGCGCGGGGGGTTCACCGAGTCTTGAGGTGCACGGATGCAACGACTTATCACGCGGCCGTTTCTTGCGGCCATTCTGTTTGCCGTTTCTTGCGGCCATTCTGTTTGCCGGTTTTTCGCCACTTCTATTGTCGGCCGACGTCGCGGTTGCGCAAGATAACACGCCTGCGACGGTTGCCAATGAGCCACTCGTCCATATCAAGGTGGATCGCAGTTCTTTGACAGTCATCGAACGATTTTCAAAAGTGTTGCAATTCAGGAATCGCATCTCGCGAGTCGATGGTTTCGATCCGGAAACACTGACGGTGACGGCGCTTTCGCCGAAACAGCTGCGAGTGCAGGCCCTGTCACCCGGCGTGACGACTCTCGTCGTGACCGACCAAAACGACAAACTTTTCACCGTTGAAATTTTTGTCGGTGGCGATGTACGGCATCTTCAGGCGTACATCGACCGGTTCTTTCCCAAGGCGGCAGTGCAGGCGGTCGCCGTGCGTGACAGTGTTGTGCTGAGGGGATGGGTCACCAAACCCGCGCACATTACCGAACTGGTTGAGATTGCCGAGCAGTTTTACCCGGCCGTACTCAACCAGATGAAAGTGGGCGGCGTGCAGCAAGTGCTGCTGAAGGTGAAGGTGATTGAAGCACAGCGAACCAAGATTCGCCGCTTCGGAATGAACTGGGCCTTTCGCAACAATAATTCGTTCGTCGCCAGCACGCCCGGTATGTTGACTCCACTGGCCGGCATCGCGACCCCCTTCGGCATGGCACCGACGATTGCTTTGGATGCCACATCGTTTGGCGATCCGAGCATTACTTTCGGAATTGCTGGAACCGATGAGGCTTTCAACGGCTTCATTGAAGCGTTGAAACAAGAATCGCTGTTGAAGATTCTGGCCGAGCCGGAACTGGTCATCATGAACGGTCGGCCCGCAACGTTGTTGGCCGGCGGTGAGTTCCCGATTATCGTTCCCGCCGGTTTGGGAACCGCAACAATTGAATGGCGCGAATTTGGTACGCGGTTGGAAGGGGTGGCAATCGTTCTCGACAACGACACCGTACGCCTCGAGCTGCAGGCCGAAGTGAGCGACCGCGATTTTGCGAATGCGGTTTCGCTGGACGGTACCGTCGTGCCGGGCCTGACAACGCGCCGCGCCAATACTCAGGCCGAGATGCGGTTCGGTCAAACATTGATGATTGCCGGGCTGATTTCAACTCGGGAAACGGCGGTGTTGGACAAGGTTCCATTCTTCGGCGAGTTGCCCTACATCGGGGCAGCCTTCCGTCGCACACGAATTGACAAGTCAGAGACCGAGGTGGTCATTCTGGTGACGCCCGAACTGGTCGGGCCGCTGAACAAGAACCAGGTCCCACCGGGTGGTCCGGGCATGTCGAGCGAGTCGCCGACCGACCGTGAATTCATGTTGTACGGATGGCCTGAAGTTCCGAACTACGGCGGCGGCTGCTATGGCTGCGGCACATCGCCCGGTGGAGCGGGAAACCTGACGATTCCTCCAGGCGGCAACCTGCAACCCTATCCTGAGAGTATGCAGATTGCCCCCGAAGGGCTACGTCCGCCCGCACCGAGCAATCCGACACGAACATTGCCGAATGATTCAACAACCCGTGCGACGCCCCGACCGGGTCTGGTCGTTCCGAAAACGAACGCTGCAGGTCCCAAGTTGAGGGAATCTGCCGCTGCCAATCGTTCCGTTCCAGCGAGTCGGGATGCTTCGTCAAAGAAAGAACCGAACTGGTGGATTGGTTCGCGCTCTCGACCGTCGGCTCGTCCCAGCCAGGCTCGTCCCAGCCAGGCTCGTCCCAGCCAGGCTCGTCCCAGCCAGGTGCGACCCAGCCAGGTGCGTCAAGTGGGCTACGACGACGGACATGTGCAGAAATCCAATGTGCAGAACTCGGGCGGTGCGGTTCGACAAGCGGGCGGAACATGGCGACCGCGACCAACGTCAAGTCGTTCGGGAAGCCAGACGCGACGCCCGTCACGACCGCAGTTGATTGAGCCGAAATCACGAGTCATTCAATCCGATTACAACCAGAACTAGAATCGAGTCCCGCTTGGGATGATCGATCAAACCTTTGATAACCGGAATCGGCAACTTGCCGACAGCTTGTGGTGAGTATTGAAATCAGTGGTCCGGTGGTTGGTTCACCGGCAAACTTGGAAAGCATAAAGGCAAGACAATGGGGAACGTCGTACGACTGGCGATTGTCGATCCCAACGATGCATCGCGCACCGTAATGAAGAACCTCTTGCTGGGGATCGATGCCGTTTGGCTTGAGGCCGAATGCTCGCGGTACGAGTTCTTCACCGATGTCGCGTCGCAAACTCAGCCCGACATCGCCCTGATTTCGCTCGATGCCGATCCGGAACAGGGGTTGGCGCTCGTTGGCAAATTGAACGAAGAGCTACCGAGTTGCGATACGCTCGTTGTCAGTAGTTCGCAGGAAGGCAGCCTGATTCTTCAGGCAATGCGAAATGGTGCCAAGGAGTTTCTGAGCTATCCGTTGAAGCTGGAAGAGTTTCTCGCCTCACTGGATCGCATTCGACAATCATCGGGCGGGCGAGACGGCGACGGACAGGTTCGCAGCAGCCAGGTGATTACCGTTGCAGGGGTTGGCGGCGGAGTCGGTTGCACATCATTGGCCATCAATATCGCCTGCAGCATCGCGCAGGATGAGCGGAATAGTGTCACCGTCATCGACCTGGATCTCGCACTGGGCGACGCGGATGTCTGGCTCGATATCATTCCTGACTACACAATCCAGGACGTTGCGGAAAACATTTCGCGGCTTGATTATTCACTCTTGAAGCGTTCGTTGACCAAGCACGACTGCGGCGCGTTTCTGCTGCCGCGTCCCACTCAGCTCGACGATGCCACGTCAATCACACCGGACGAATTTCGCCGCGTGATCGCGCTGTTGAAGGCAACTTTCACACACCTTGTGATCGACATCAGTAAGGGATTCGGCCCGCTCGACATGGCCGCAATGGAAGTCGCTGATTCCATCCTGCTGGTAACTCAACTCGACCTCCCTTGCCTGCGTAACGTCGTGCGACTGCTTCAATACTTCGATTTGAACGAGGGATTCGAGGACAAAGTGAAGGTGGTGGTGAACCGCTTCGGGCTGGAAGCAAATCAGATCAGTTCGGCCAAAGCGCTCGAGACGATTGGCAGGGAGATCTTCTGGCAGCTTCCAAACGAATACGCCACCATCGTCGAGTCGCGGAACAACGGCGTGCCGTTATTGATGCAGGCCCCCAAGGCGAAGCTTACGAAGTCGATTGACCAATTGGCCCGGAGCATCGACAAGTCGGCGTCAGACGAGGTGGCTTCCCAGGAATCCAAAACCCGTAAAGGGCTGTTTGGTTTTCTAAGCAGCGGATCGAAGTAGCGGCCAGGTTGGAACGAGTGAAGATCAGGCTTCCAGATCGAGGGCATTGCCCCGCTCGCCCGTTGCATCGGGAGTCTGCAACGTCTTGGGTCGGTTTTCTTCGCTCTCTTCGTCTGTTTCCGGGCGAGAAAGCAGGCCGAATGGCTGCCGTCCGTCGGCATCTCGATCGGACGAAAGATCGGCCTCGGCCACGTCGTTGAGAGTTTGGGCCGATTGCGCATTGCGATCGGCGGTCGCTTTCTGATCGGCCCCGTTCTTTTTAACGCTGTCTGTGTCGGCGCCGCTGCGCTGTGTGCCAGCGGCCGAACCGGCGAGATTTAATGCGCCGGCACCGATGTTTGTCAGCCCGATTGAACTCATCGCTTCGCCCTCGAATTCAGACAAAAGGGCAGGCAAACGGTCGTGTCACCAGCAGCCTGTTCGAGGCGGGTGGCCGTTCGTTGCGCCCTTCGGTAAGAGAGACGGCGATCCGTACTTGACGGGACAACGCCTGACCGAGGGCTGCAAATCGACGGTGTGAATTCGCGATCGACGATGCCCGGTTTTCAGGCGACGTCTCATCAACCATTATCGGCAGCCAGTGACTCTGTGGTTTGGTGCAATTGGCAAGATTTGGGCAATTTACGGGAAGTTTTCCGATTAAGCAGGAATCGGGTCCCAAACAGCTGCGATCCAATGGATCGCAGAAGGCGTGTTTGCGAACCGCCACGTCTCAGCAGTACAATGCTCGGGGTACAGACCCTCACGATTTTCTTCCCGGAGCCGACAGCATGCGAAGCGCAACGTTCATTCAACGCCTGTTTTGTGGATTGTGTGCCATTCTCTTTCCGGCGATTGTGGCGGGTGCTGCAGAGGAGCTCACGCAGTCGCTGTTTGACGGCAAGACACTCAACGGCTGGACGGCCGAAAACGGATGCAAGGCGAGTGTGAAGGACGGCCTGATTCTGCTCGAATCGGGCAACGGCTGGCTTCGCACCGACCATACCTACGCAGATTTCAAGCTGCACCTTGAATGGAAGGCGCTGCAGGAACAGAAGTACGACGCTGGCATTTTTCTGCGCACTCCGGCTGGCGGCAGTCCTTTTCCCAAGAACGGATATCAGGCCAATCTGTTGCAGGGAAAAGAGGGCAACATCGGCAACATTCCGGGGGCGGCAAGCACCGGTTTAGCCAATCCGTTCGGGCAGTGGAACGCATTCGACATCACCGTCATCGGCGAAGTCGTGCAGATGAAAATCAACGGCAAACCGGCATACAAAGCCGCCGGCATCGCCAACAAGACCGGCTACATCGGCATTCAGATCGAAGTCCCACTCGGCGGACAGTTTCTGCTGAAGAACATTCACGTCACCGAATTGGGACACCGCAGCCTGTTCAACGGCAAGGATCTTAGCGGCTTTGAAGGTGCCGGACAGCCGGCCGAAAACTGTTGGGCGGTTGAGGACGGTCTGCTCGTCGGCCTGAAGACCAAAGGGCCGTGGCTGCGCACCAAAGAAGAATACGAGGACTTCAATCTGCGGTTGGAATATCGTGTCGATGCCGGCGCCAACAGCGGGATTTACGTCCGCGTTCCAGCCAACGGAAACCATCACCGCGACAACGACACACTTCCGCCGGCCGGCTTTGAGGTGCAAATTCTCGACGACTTCGCCGAGAAGTATTCCAAACTGAAGCCGTATCAGTATTGTGGATCGGTCTACGACATTGCCGGGGCGAAAAAGCACGTGGGCCGATCGGCGGGCGAGTGGAACACGCTGGAGTTGAACTGCGATGGTTGCCACATCACCAGCACCCACAACGGCGTCGTCATTGTCGAAGTGACCGCAGACGAATTTCCGCTGATCATGCTGCGGAAAAAGAAGGGTTTCCTCGGTCTGCAGAATCACGGCGGCGGCGTCGCGTTTCGCAACATCCGCGTCGGTCCAGCGCTGCCGTCAAAATGATTGTCCCCACGGTTATTGAGCAAAGCCCTCGGGCTGCGTCCCGAGGGATCGAACGATTTATTGCCTGTCGCGACACATCGCGATGACTTCCTCAGCGGTCGGCGTGCGGCCGAACCCGAGCCGTCCCAGCAACCCGCGCGACGTCCAACGGTTGAAGACAACTTCACCCTGATGCTCGACGCGAAACGTTCCCCAGAATCCTTCGCGCGTCTCGCACTGCAATTGGAACTCGCGCCGTAACGCCTCCGCGATTTCCTCGGCCGGCACGGCAAGGCCACAAATTCGGCAGTAGTGGATGGTGACGTTCATCTGATTTGTCATTAGAGGCAGTTTCAAAACCCCTCTCCCCGGGGGAGAGGGACCGCTTCAGAGCCGAAGGCGATTGAAGCAGGGTGAGGGCGGCCGATGCTCCCCAAAACTCCCCTCACGCCAACCCTCTCCCAGAGGGAGAGGGAGTTTTGAAACGACTTCTACGCGTGATCCGCCTTCCACAAATTCAGCGTAATATGAGCCTGCCCTTGATGGTGGGGTTCGTGCCAGGCGAGCACTTGCAGGATTGTCCCCAACGTCCAGCCGCGCTGCTGCATGGGTTCGGGAACGGTGTCGAGATCGTCGTCGGTAAATTGCGAGATCACCTTCAGCAACCGTTCGCGTGAAGTCTCCAGCAGCCGGCGAATGTCATCGACGGACGGAATGTCGTCGTCCGGCGTGCTGCCCCCACGGAAACGCGCGACGGTTTCCGCATCTTCCGACGGCGTCCCCGGAATTCGCTCGCTGGCAAACAATTCCTCGGCCACGCCAATGTGCATCAACTGCCAACCAATATGCGCACGACCGGCACCCGGTCGCCAGCCAAGCACATCAACAGAATTCGGCAACTCGGCAATCGCATCCAACGCCGTCAGAGTCCGTGCGCGATTCGCCTGCCAGATTCCGGTCGTCACCTCAATGATGCTCATGCTTGGCTTTCCGATTGGGAAACGGGGGCGTGCCGCGACGCCGCCATTGTGCGATCCATCGGATGTGAAATCAACCGACCAATCCCACGGCACAAGAAGTCGCCGCTCGATGCTGTTTCTTAGGCAAGGCGACCCACCACTGGGAATGTTCTTGCCCTTCCGGCTGAAAACGCAGAGAATCACGGCACCGTTGCTGTTAGCGGGGGAGTCGGCTTGAACGTCAATATTTCCCAATGCGACGCAAACACCTTTCAGTCGAGAGATTCACCGCCGTGTGACGATCACCCATGAGCCGAAAAACAACCAAAATCCTAGCTGCGCTGCTGACTGTCTGTGTTGCGCTAACGATCGCAGTCATTGCTATTGCGAAACCCAAAATAGTTCTGCATGGTGATTTCGTTGAGGAAGGGTATGGATGTTCTGAACTATTAGAGTTCGAGGCGAATGTTGCCGAAACAAACAAGTTCCTTGGGTCTAACGATTTTCTGAAAAAAGTGAAGAACGCTTGCATCCATGACCAGGAGTTAGTCAAAACATGGAAAAGAAAAGAGGTCGAATTTCGCTTTGAAAATGGTATTGGTAGCATGTTGGTATGTGCGAAAATTCCGACATATAGCATGCAAATATTTTCATTCAGAGATGTCTCCTATCATGTAACCGTTCACAAAACCGCTCTTCGCGCATGAGGCGGAAGATGCGATGGTTTCGGGCATGGGAAAGGAAACCCCAAAACGACCGAACGGAATTCCTGC
>Ga0209501_10001533_pt1 | contig 25338 bp, 13 predicted proteins | sample ArcticOcean_MG_C_4_FD_187434 | JGI IMG/M metagenome (GOLD analysis project Ga0209501, IMG submission 187434) | Marine microbial communities from western Arctic Ocean - ArcticOcean_MG_CB4_134 (SPAdes) (version 2) | ecosystem: Environmental > Aquatic > Marine > Oceanic | place: Arctic Ocean...
GGGGCCAGAGCAGGTTGAGGGGCGACCGCTGGTGCAGGTGCCGGAACAACCGCCGGTGCTGGAGCCGGTGCCGGTTGAGGTGCCAGAGCAGGTTGAGGGGCGACCGCTGGTGCAGGTGCCGGAACAACCGCCGGTGCTGGAGCCGGTGCCGGTTGAGGTGCCAGAGCAGGTTGAGGTACAGCAGCAGCCGAGACTACAGGTTGGGAGGATATTGGTGCCGGTTGACTTGCATGAGTTGGCGCTCCGAGACATGAAATAGGCGTCACAGAGCCAGATTTCGCCTGCTCAACAGCGTTCTTCAATTCTTGAGATAATTGTAACAATATTGCTTTATTCGCATCCGATGCCGCAACTAATCTAGTATATTGTGAGACATAATGAGCGAGCAGGGGTAGGCCACCGATTAAATGTCCCAGCCCAAACATTTTGAGAAGAGAAAAGATATCTGTGAGTTGTTCAAGAGAACTCATCTCGTGCTCAGGAAGGCCAGGATGAACCCCTGTGTTCCCCTCTGAATCCTCACCCCCGAGGTACATCCTAAGTGGGTCACTGAGAGCCACTAACGCAAAAGGTCCGGTCAGAAGATAATAGATTTCACCACCCTCACAACCAAGTCTATTTGCGGCTTCTTCAAAGCCAAATTCTGGTTGCATTACCAAGTCAATAGCGATTGAGAAAAACTCTCCCATTCCATTTATTGGGTCGGTCTGGTTGAGGTGCATAATAATGTCAGCAGAATCAGTAACACCGAAGTATGCTGCTGCCTCATCCACAGCAATTCCATGGGGTAAAGATGCACCTTCAACCTCATTTTCGCTGGGATTCATTCGTCATTCTCTCCTGATTGAGCCGTGAAGGTCATGCGGTGCTACGCACCGCTCCCACCTACCATCCACCATGAAGGCTCCGCCGAAATAAATCCAATTAAGGCAATTGAAATGAACTGGAATCGTGCCATCCTAGGTCAAACTCAATGCTTTTCGACGGAATCACTAGTTAAGCAGACAAAAATTAAAAGCACGTTTTGCTCAATTCAAACCGGCTTCATTTACAATATATCGAGATTGTTTGGCATTCCAGCCACTGGTTTGCAATTGTCGTAGGATATTTCTCTCAGGTTCTCCTGAAGAAAATGATTCACGAGCTTCCCCAAGTGATTTTTCGTAATTTGCAGAGTCTCTAGGAGTGAAAATATCCTCCCATTTACTAGGTGCTTTGGGTTGTTTCTGTTTGCCACTTGCTGGTACTGATTTATTCCCACCCTTAGTCTTCCGAGTTGACCTTGTCTTGACATTCTCAGGCTTGGGTGCGCCGGTAACCTTGCGAACTTTGCGAGACGGTGCATTTGCGGCGGCTGAATCATCTGATACGGCCGCCCTTCGAGTATTCTTGGTTCTTGGAGCAGCACTAGCCGGACCGCCTCCTGCTCGGCTTGGTAGGCCACTTGCTCCACCAGCCCGACTTGGCCCACCTCCTCGAGACCCTCGTGATGGGGGTCCTCCACCAGCCCGACTAGGAGGTCCTGCTTGCCCTGCAAGACCAGCCTTTGGAGGTTGATCGCCGCTCAGCCCAGAAAAGTTCTGCCTCGCGGCAGGGGCTTTCCATCCACCTTGAGATTGTGATGAGAATATATCATCATCTTCATTATCACCTTCAAATTCTTCATAGACATCATCGTCATCTTCATCCCAATCTTCGCCACCACGGATGAGCCTAATTGCGAATAATGAAATGAGGGCTAGAACCAACAAAGCGCCAGCACCGATGCCAATCATTGCCAAGGGTAGTGTCGAAGATTCGGTAGAACCATACCAATCGTCGTACCATTCACATGACTGATATTCATCAGGAACGGCCATTCCTGGACTTACTGATGGATTGTAAAATTCCTCCCATTTTGAACAGTTATCTACAGCATTACCATCAACATCGGTTGCTGCTGGGCAACCAACTCCTTGAACGCCATCTTTTACTCCTACTGAAAGTGGGCATTCATCGCCTTCAAAGCCAGTAATATTGTCTCCAAATCCATCGCCATCATTGTCCTTCCATTGAGTTATGTCATTGATGAAAGCGTCAGCCCCTTCATTGACACCCCATCCTGCAGCGGGGTCGGACCTACCGTCCCCGTCTGTATCTAGACAACCCCACCGGTCACCATTTGGAGAGCCCGTTGAATTACCAGCAACATTTGTGCAGCTGTCACCTTGGAAACCACTTAATTCGTTACCAAAGCCGTCCATGTCTAAGTCCCACCACTGGGTTGGCTCAAGTGGGAAAACATCTTCATCATCGAAGAAACCATCACCATCAGTATCAATATCATTTCGTGGACAACCGACTTCATCCACTTCAGCGCCACTAGGTGTTCCCGCACAGTCATCTAAGGCGTTTGAAACACCATCATCATCCTCATCCAGTTGATATGGAGCGCATCCAGTTACATTATTGAAATCCTCATCAATTTGGAGAGAGTCTGTATTTGGACATTCATCCGCAATGTCAGGGACGCCATCTACATCAGTATCTAGAGTCAATTGGTCTTGACTACAACCATTTTCATCAACCTCTGCAAGTGCAGTAGTATTGGCACAACGGTCTAGATAATTTGAGACCCCATCACCATCGTCATCCTTTTGATTTTCAGAGCAACCCTTCCACTGACCGAAGTTATCAACAACTTCACCCATCGTTGTGTTCCCACAAATATCGTCATCATCAATGATACCATCACCATCATTATCCTCTGCTGGAAGCGGACATCCTCGACCCCCATCCCCATTTGGGTAGCCAAATTGTTCGGGACAGAAATCTCCATTTGTACGATTTGTGAAATCTCCAAAACCATCACCATCGGTGTCTCTCCACTGTTCCGCGTTTGAACTATTTGAGTCAGCGATTCCATTCGGGTGTGCGCTTTGTGAAATATCGGGATTAGAGTAACCATCACCATCTTCATCTTGACATCCAAATCTATCAACACTTGAGTTACCCCAATCCACAGGACAAGCGTCGGGAGTGGTACCTGTTGGATTATCTCCAAAACCATCCATATCTGAGTCATTCCATTGGCTCGGATCCTCGTTAAAAGCATCTTGTAGCCAGGCGTTTGGTGTGGTATTATCTCCATAACCATCACCATCTTTGTCATGCCATTGCTGAGAACAGTTTGCAATACTACCACATGGTTCACCAGAATTACCATTTCCACCAGGCCAATTATCAGCACAACCGTTTCGGCCATCGGAATCCATTGCATTACATTGACTTCGATTGTATAGCCAAGTACTTTCTTGGGCATTTTGGGATATGTGAGGGTCGGACCAACCATCACCATCCGTGTCTAAACATCCTCCACGGTCGTTCTCTGAAAATCCTTGTAATTCGGGACATTGATCACCTGACCAATCAATATTGAACCAGTCAGGGTCGCCATCACCATCTACATCATGTCCGTTGGTTATACGAAGGGTTTCGTTGGCGAATTGGAAGTTATGATTATCACCCCAGCCATCATTATCCAAATCCTCCCATTGGTTACCATTTAGTGGATAAATATCGCTTGAAGAACCGCCACAACAATCAGGCCCATGGTTATCATAATGGCCATCTCCATCTGTGTCTCTTTGTTGATACCAATTCACTGGGTTTTGGTCATTATCAATACTCCAACCATCACCGTCTGAGTCTTCGCATCCTTTTCTGTCAATCCATGAATTGCCTCTTCCGATTTGGCAATTATCAACTGCATCTGCCCATCCATCTAGGTCTTGGTCACTGCATCCAAAGTATCCCCACCTACTTCCTCTGTCAAGTAAACCAGTACCACTGTTAATGCATTTATCTGGTGTAGGTCCGCCTGGGTTATCGCCGTAGCCATCAGCATCAGCATCGTTCCATTGGCCACCAACAAAAGGAACTTCATCCCAAGGGTCAGGGACAAAATCTCGGTCCCAGTCACTGTAAATGCGGTAACTTGTCAAGCGATTATTTGAGTTTAAATCATAGTGACAAGCTGCAACTCTGATGACACCATCCGCATCTGTTTCCATATCAACACCGCAAATATCACCTGCTGCTGTTGCAGTATACACCGGTTCAACAGTTGAGCCATGAATAAGTGCCAATGTCATTCTCTGTACTCCAGGTCCACCATCAAAGGCTATCCAAAGTGCCCCATCCCCTGTACTACCTGCGCTCAACAAATCGCTGGAAAAATAAGGAATTGATAAAGCAACACAATTCGCTGTACTAATGGTACATAATTTTGCATCGGACGTTTGGGTTTGTTCGGTAAACAACACCATGTTTTGATTCATAATATGTGACTTCAAATCATATGTTGGAGTCAATGATGCCGTCATCAAAGATGTGACGTTGCTGCCATTTACTGACAACACTTCTGCAGTACCGGAATCATTTACAAGAGCAATCTGCAAGGTACCATCACTTAGGCAAGCAACATCATTGTCACTTTGGTATGCCCAAATTGCGAAGGTTGTAACACTTCCATTCGCATCTATGTAACTTAGGATTGTTTGGTTCGTGGTTACAACTGAACTGACTAATACGCCTGTCCCATTATCAAGTTGACAACCAGAACTAGCCCCATATTCTTCAGAACCATTTGAATTTGAGCCACTAATGGCCCACTCTTCACCAACACCTGCTGATAGATGAGTTAACGCAAATGCATTCGAAATCCCAGCACCAAGGGAACTGTTGGCTACAACAGTTGAAGTCAAAAAGCCAGAATCTGTTTCCGCCCTTAATTCAACATCCGATACGGTGGCATTTTGGTAAGATGTTGTGAAGATTAAACTCTGCTCATTATCAATAACCAAATCAAGGTCAAGCCGACTGTGTGTAGCAAGAGGATGCGAACTTGTCAGTATTGTATGAGCAGACTGCTCGGTGAAAGTATTGCTATCATCGAGTACAATCGCCTTTCCAGACCTAGTTACAACCATCGATGCAATCGAGGAATAGGAGATTCCTTGCCATTCTTCAGCAGAATTTGTAATCGCATTTGGCCGTTCTAGATGGCGTGATTGATTTAGTAAACCTGATTTCACAAACAGGTGGAACCTACCGGAATCATCCAGAACAAGGTCAACATTATCAACCGGAATCTGAATATCAGAATATTCATTATTTCGCTTCTCAATTTGAATTACCGCCCCTGCGGAGTTACCATCCATGTCCTTGTCTAGAGATGTGACGATAATCTCAAATTGACCATCATTATCTACATCACCTCCACCTAATACTGTCCTGCCAAGGTGTTGCCCACTCACACCCTCCATGAGGATTGAGTTAACCCCCCTGCGCAGAAGTTGAGTATTATCGGCGAAGAAATACTCAACTTTCCCAGCACCAATGCTGTTAATTCCTATTGAAGAAATTGCGATTTCAGAAAGACCATCGTCGTTGATGTCACCTATTGTTGACATTGCACTGCCAAAGGCTTGGCTGGATTCTGTACCAATCAATTCTTGGGCTGGATTGTTAGGTAGTCCATTTGCTGAGCCACGTAGAACTGTAACTTTGCCTAAAGCCAAGTTGTCGTACAGAGGTTCGCTATATGCAAAATCGTCATAACCATCTTGATTGACATCACCGATTCCAAGAACTGCATAGCCTAGCAGTGTGTTGGTTGTTGTCGTTGTCCAGTAATTATCTATTGACATCGAACCTGCTTGAGATCCTGTGTAGACCTCAACCCTGCCATTGCCTGTAAGTTCTGAAAACGAGCCGGCAGCGCCTAGTGCAATATCATCAAAACCATCACCGTTTATGTCACCTATTCCAGCCATAGACCAGCCTTGAATTACATTATGCCAATATCCACGAGTATGCCAATCGTGGTCTGTGCCAGGCCCAGTTGCTGAACCTAAATACAGGTAGACTTTGCCTTCACCACCTGAGTTTGTGTAGCCAGTCGCAGCAACTAGAATATCGGCGTAACTATCGTTATTGACGTCGCCAGCAGATGAAACTGTGCCCCCGAATTTATCATCGCGACCTTCACCTGTATCTGACCAATTTGCAGCCGAATATGTGCGATTACCGCCATAGAAAATGTAAGACACCCCAGTTGCAAATCCCAAACTGTCGGTTGCACCTGTAGCCCCAATAAGTAAGTCAGAACAGCCATCACCATTGACATCCCCGGCATTTGCTATTGACGCACCAAATCTATCTCCGCCAACACTTCCAGTCAAATTATAATCAGGCAGAGATGAAATCCCCATTCCTGAGCCCCAAAAGATGTCAACTGCACCAATTTCGGTATTTGCAGCCGGCCGGCTAACAATCAAATCATCAATACCATCACAATCAAGGTCAAGGTCATTGATGGCTTGAGTTGCATACTCATCACTAACGGCACCAGTCGTCAAAGTTTCAATTGATGGTGAAAGTCGCCCGTTCTCTTGACCAATCAAGTCACGTACGATGGTTAACTCTGAAGAATTTGAGGAACCGTAAACATATTGGATATTTCCAGTTGATGAGTCCTTGGCAAAGGACATGGCCGGCCCAAGACCTTGGCCTGCAGTTAAAGTTGTGAGCGTCCAATTACCATCTGTACCTAAAATCCCATGAATCATTTGTGTGGTGTCTAAATTTTGATAGAAGATATTCAGGGAATCATCTGGGTCAAAATATGCATCGTATTGGGCACCAACCCTGGTCCCCACTAACAAATCTTGATGGGTCCACCAAGTAGTGTAGGAAGAGAAATGAAGACCATTGTTAGAATCTAACCAAAGCACATTATCCCCGTCATCCGAGTCGAGTAATAGGGTGATTTCTGAGACATTAGTCTCATTTTCAATCGTTCTCTTGTTCCACAGCCCACTCGCTCGTTGATATGCAACCTTAAGAAATCCAGATTCGTTTGTGTAAGCAATATGCAATAGTTCCCTTTCATCAACAACGATTGAGCATTTCTTGCCAAGGTCTACACCCCCAGAATCAATTTGAGTTAGGCTGGTGGCACCGCCAAATTCGAGTGTTGCAATCCACAGCCCACCAGATTCCTCGTGCAAACATCCTCTTGCTCTTCCTCTGTCGTCTCGTGCAAGTTCTATCTCGTCGAAAGTGAGGGATGTATTGAGGCTGGTAGTTTGCCAGACATCCATGCCCCGAGTTGAATCAACTATCCAATCTGATGCGTTGATAATCATCGTTTGTCCAGCGAATTGTTCGCCATTACCATCCGAAAACGAAGTACTGGGCGCTATCACCTGATTTTGCTCTAGAGATGTTTCGTCACTTTGAGGTTTTGACAGTATCGGAGTCACAACTGAAAATAACAATAAAAGTATCAAGGCTGAAGAAAGCAACAACTCTCTGCTTGCTACTCGCTCGGCCCCCATGGGGCCGATGGAAACATCGTTCCTGTAAAAGGGTAGTCAATAGATGTGGTAACCTTTAGACTAGTAAAACGAATAAGTTGGTAGCCAATGGGACAATCGTGGAAGTAGATGTAACCCTGCTAATAGCGGCGGGAAATATTGGTGATGATGCCGCCCTTGCAGCCTCCTGCGAGGAGGCTTCGAGAGTGATTGCAGTTGATGGCGGAATCCGACATCTAAGACTGTTGAATATTGCTCCCGATGTCATTGTTGGTGACCTTGATTCTGCAAGCGATAGTGACCTTGATTGGGGACGGAAAAATGGATCTGAAATCGCCCACCTAAAAGACCAGGAAACGAGTGACCTCGCAAAGGCACTCAACCTGTGTAAAGAACGGCAATGGCCGAACATACAAATCACCGGAATAGAGGGTGGGAGAATGGACCACCAACTTGGTGGCCTTGCTTCTATTTCGGCTGCCTCTGCAGAGTTAAATATCAAAGCTGAGTTATCCAATACAACATTAACTAGACTCAGCAGCAACCAGCATTTTCAACAAGAATTTTCAGGCACATTTTCACTCTTTAGTTTTGGTGAATCTGTCGTCACCTTGACGGGTGCGAAATGGAATCTTGAGAATGAAATTATAAACTTCTCAACCAAAGGACTCTCCAATCAGTCCGATGGTTCCATCAGCATCAAGATTCATTCTGGTGATTCGGTAATTCTTCTCTGCAATAAAGAATGACACTTTGCAGCGCTCATTTCCAAATGGCTGACTCAGCCCATGGTAATCCAATGGCAATTCCAACCAATTCTAAAACAATGTAATTCCAAATGAAATAAATGACGAAAGTGGAAGTCAATACTGCAAGAGTCGTATTGATTATTCGTCGTCTCTCCTTTTTTGCTTGGTCAAGCGTACAGACTCCGCGACTGCGAAAATGTATGACTAATCCAACACCTACCATGGCGATAGCAATGGCGTAAATGATTGGGCGAGCAATCCCAAAATACAAATCATTCGATAATTGGTCGGCTGCTATTATTGCAGAGGAGCCTGCAAAAAGAACCCAAACCACGCTTGGAAGGCAACACATTGAGGCAGTCACGGCCCCAAGCCCAATAACTTTCCACAACGATTTTGTTTCTGAAAGAATGTCCTCTTCGGAAATTGCTTCTTCACTCATCTCACAAACACATACCAGTTTCTAGTCATTTCATCTTGTAATTTAATTGGACCTATATTGATTCGATTTAGACTTCAGAATAAGACACCCATTGTCCAGAAACTTGATCAAACCAGTCAACAGCACCATCGGGGTGTTGGCGCCAGTGGACGCCGGTCGGGTCTACATAAGATGGCAAACCATCAGAGTCGGGTTCTAATCCCATAGCATTCAAATCACCAAATGCCATTTCTTCTTCACCGCGGCGATTCCACATCGCCCCACCAAATAATCCCAACAAAACTGAAACTCCTATGCCAATGATTCCAACAACCGCTTGGGCTGCTAATATTGAATCGCCGAAAAATGGTGTTGGTTCATATTCTTCGCCAAGGGATCGGTCTGGCCACATATTTTCCGGTCCAGCCGCTTCTAACACTTCAGCAGATACTTCGCTAATAGGTGGTAAACGAACTAAGTTGAATGCTCCTCGCGTTGATTGCCCTTCAGGTGAAGTAACTGTGACCCTAACCTTGCTGAATCCAACTTGCCAAAGACGACAATCCACGGTTGAGAAACCAGGAACGTTCAAATCTTCTCCACGGGGGTCCGTGATTTCCCATTCAACAGCCATCAGGGCCATTATTGTACCAATTGAAGGCTCAATTGCCACCGTACATGGTGAGCCAACTTCGTCATTATTGCCAGTCACGTTGAGTGTGAAGACTGGGGGAGGTAGTGTGTGAATAGTGAAATCTTTGGTGGTCGAAGTAGAGAAACCAAGGGTGTTTCGGTAAAACATTTCCAAGTGATAATCGCGGGCCGGCCAACTTGAACAATCAATATCAGAGAGGTCACTAGGGACAAGCCAAGGAGTGCCACTCAGAGAGATAACACCAGTTGCACCATAGAGGTCACCAATCTCATCAAGGAACACTCTTTCAACTACACAAGCATCACCTAAGAAAATAGTAGGTGCTGCCTCTAAATCAAATCTTAAGTAAGGCGCAGAGAGACTTGCCATCAATTCGTATTCACCGAAATCTTCTGAGAAAACTATCATGTTGGACTCAGCGTCCCACACCTTCATTCTAACGATAAAAGTGCCATCACCCCAAGCCTGAACATCTGTTGAACCGAAGTATGGGCTCGTACGGTTGAAAGTGAGATTATCCCAGAAAGTGAGTGTCATGCCTGCATGTTCCACATCGATCTGAACCGCTGCCTCAGCATAGTGCGAGGTGGTATTTATCAGATAGACGACTCTTATTGTATCCCGGTCACCATCATTGTCTAAATCTAACCTGTCAGCTCTTGAACTATCAACTCCAATGTGTGGGGCATCTTGGGCTGAAACTGCCGATGCAAAGATAGGCACTAATAGGATAATCAGCGCCAAAAACGCTACACTCTGTTTACTCAAGGATTTCACCTCCATCTTCTTTGCGTAATGCAGTTACGAAAAGGAATGTTAAGAAGAAAATAATAATCGGGGGTAAGAATGTGAATATTGAGGAGGATGGATTTTCTGACATCAACGAAATGTGGGCATTAATGGTGCCGTATGAGTCACTAAAACCATCACTATTGGAATCTGGACAACCTTGCAAATCAATGGACGAGGTGCCTGCTTTAGCAGGGCAGTCATCTCTAAGGCTTCCCATAGTGTTGTCACCAAAGCCATCACCATCTTGGTCGGACCATTGAAGGCGATTTTTAGGGAATGCATCTGCTTCCCCCTCTGGATTTGCCAACCATGTTTCATCGGCATCTGAGTAACCATCACGGTCAATATCAGGACATCCTAGGCGATCTATCAGCGACACACCAAGGCTAACTTCCTCAAATGGACAGGAATCTGCTTGGTGTCCAAAACTGTTGTCTCCGAATCCATCCCCATCTGAATCAGCCCATTGACTAGGGTCATACGGGAATCGGTCACCCATGTCGGAGTAACCATCATTGTCTGAATCAGTGCAACCATGACGGTCTTCGCGACTAGTCCCTGGCGTTTCCTTGCATCTGTCAGGTGTGGTTGCGCCCGCCGCCTGATTATCTCCAAACCCATCGCCATCAATGTCTTCCCACTGAGTTGGGTCATTGATGAAGGCATCAGCCTCACCAAATGGATTTGCTAACCAACCAAGTTCGGGCTGAGCATCCGAAGAGCCATCACTGTCTGTATCAGGGCAACCCCAACGGTCGCGGTAAGATTTGCCAAAGGTTGCAACGCAGGAATCTGATTGCCATGCACCAAGTTCTTGGTTATCGCCAAACCCATCCCCATCAACATCATGCCACTGAGTAATTTCGTCAGGGAATGCATCACCAAATCCAGAAGGGTGTGCTAACCAATTACCATCGGCGTTTGAATATCCATCACCATCTGAATCTGGACAACCATAACGGTCATGATGGCTACTTCCAATCCTATTAATGCAAGAATCTGGCTCAGAACCAGAAAGGTTGTCTCCATACCCATCACCATCTAAATCTGCCCACTGAGTTGGCTCATCTGAAAAATTGTCAGCCTGCCAAGCCCCAGATGCTGTGTTATCACCATAACCATCCCCATCAGTATCAAGCCACTGAGTAGGATTGTCTGGGAAGACGTCTGGGTCTGTGCCAAGTGGATTATCACCAAAGCCATCCAAGTCCCTGTCTGCCCATTGAGTAGGGTCATTGGGGAAAGCGTCAGCGCAGTGGGTGGCGTTGTCCTGACAAAGAACAGGGTCGTATGTCCAGTTCATGTCTGGATTAGACCAGCCATCGCCATCAATATCCACACAACCAAACCTATCTTCGGTTGAATTGCCCCATTCAGTTGGGCAAAAGTCTGGGCGAGTTGCATTTTCAACAAACTCTCCAATCTCTGTGCCGTTTCTGAATGCAGCCCAACTAATATCTGCCCAATTATCGCCGAATTGGTCAGAATCGGTATCATGCCATTGTGTATTATCTTGGAAAAATGCATCTGCACCATCAGAAACATACCAAGGTGAATCTGACCAAAGAGAATTTGGGTCTGGGTCCGACCATCCATCAGCATCACTGTCTGTGCAACCATTTCGGTCTTGTGTTGAATGACCGTAAAAGTCAGGGCAACCATCTGGATTAGTAGCCGGAGCGGGATTGTCGCCAAAATCATCACCATCTGAATCAAGCCACTGGGTGTTATCGCTTGGGAAAGCATCAGCCCCTTGAGCCACAGACCAACCTGAACCAGGGTCACTATATCCATCCCCATCAGAGTCTGGGCAGCCATTTCTATCAGATGTTGAATCGCCTGCTACAGTGTCACAATCGTCGTCATTATCGGTAAAACCATCATCATCAGTATCACGATATCCGGTCTGAAGTTGGGGCGTTACATCATAATCAAATTCACTAGAAAACCATCCATCTGGTACTGCCTTAATGCGGAAAAAATACCAATCATGGGATGTTGCCGAAGCTGCAATATTTCTAGTCCCATCATCTGCGAAACTTGTTGAAGTTAATTCATTCCCACCCGAATCGTATATACCCATTTGGCCATCATAACCATCTAAGAGGCTGTCACAACATGTACTCACACTGAGACTCACTGAATCTCCAGTCCATGCTTCTATTTTCCACCAATCAGTAGTATCACCATCTGCATTTACTGAACCACTGCTGGTTGCACCATCTGTAAGGACAGCAGCAGTCGCCATTGTGTCGTCAGCAGATACTGTTGGAATGGGGATGAGTGTTAGGGCAATGAAAATCGCAATTACACGTAGGCCGGCTCGCATTGGATGCCTTAGGCATCCCTCATGGTGATAATCGCTTTGCAGGCATGATGAAGAGAGATTTTACCAATTGATGAACAGATAATCTCATTCCGAGTAAAAAATTGCATATTTTTCTGCATTTAAACAGTATGTATATTCCTCAGCTACTCTTTTTCGCCCATTCGCCACCAACTCTGGAATATTTTCGGGATTACCAAGCAGATTGTTCACAGTTTTAGCAAGTGAAGCGGGGTTTCCGACTTCAAACAATCCTCCAACCGTTTCATCAACCATTTCTGGGAGAGGACCGTCGTTTACAGTGGCGCATGGAGTACCAGATGCCATAGATTCAAGAGGAATTAATCCTTGACCTTCATATAGCGAAGGATAAACACTCAAATCGGCAGACCTGAATAATTGAGCCAAGTCAGAAAATGGCATTCCAGACTCTATTGTTACTGCATCTTGAATGCCTAATTTTTTTGCTTGCTTCAATAGAGTTTTACGCATGTGGCCGCGACCAACAATTACCAAATGTGCTCCGCTGTTTTCTGACAAGATAGCAGGCATCGCTCTTAGTAAAGTTCGGAATCCTTTACGGCCAGCTAGTCGGCCAACTGCAAGCAAAAGTGGGGTTTTTGTCTCAGGTAATCCCCGCAATGCATTTTCATCAGGATTACCATATCTTCTGCGCATTTTCTCATGCGCTAATTGTGAATCTTCATCGTCATGGTTTTGAGGATGAAACATTTCAATATCAACCCCCCAACGCACCACTTCCACACGCCAATTTTGCGGTGGGTCATAGCGCTGTTCAAAGTCTAGTTTTGTAGCCTCAGAATTTGCCACACAAACTGTAGAACCGCGCACAGCCGCGCGCTCGTATTTTGCATAATGTTTCGCTGACAAAAGAATGGCCAAATCATTAGGATTCTTCCATGTTGCAGACTCACCATATTTTGCTGCCCGCAGCATCCCATCCCTCTCACCAAGCCATGAACCATGCAAAGTTGTCGTCACATTGCCTATTTCAGCCCGTACTTTGGCAAATTGTCCCGCTGTCCACGATATCATCGGAGCATGCACATGCACAGCGTCAACAGGGTCAACCTTGTGAAGTCGCAACAAATCTTTGAGCGCATGACGACCATATGATCGTGTGAACGCCATGGGGATTTTCGCCCATTTAACCATTCGAACATTTACCCCATCAAGTTTAGGAATCAAAGATGGATTATTTATTGCCTTAGAATCACGTCGCGTTATTACTGTCACTTTATGGCCCATTTTTGCTAATGCATTTGAAAGATGAAACACGGTAGAACCCATACCGCCCCAACGTGGCGGATACTCGCCAGACAACATCGCCACGTGCATTTTTCCACCTCCGCTGCCAATTCAGGCATTACGGCCACTTAGGCCATCGTTTTCAAGCGATTCCTTGACTGTTCATCCAATAGAGCCTTTCAAGAGAGATGGGCAAGTCGGCGATTCGGTGACTGAGATGTCTGATACACTGCCAGTGCATGTGACCGTGGTTATACCCACCCGTAATGAAGAGGCTGCAATTGTTGATACAATTCGGTCAGTACCATCTGATGGATGGTGTGAAAAACTTGATTTTCTGATAATCGATGGAAATTCAAGTGATAAAACTAGAGAACTTGCAGAGCAAGAAGGCGCGCAAGTATATCTTGAGCCACGCAAGGGTTACGGTAGAGCGTACAGAACAGGCTTTGCCATGGCACCAGGCGAAATTATCGTAACAATGGACGCTGACTGCACATATCCTGGAGAAGAAGTGCCCGGATTAGTACGAAAACTGGTTGAAGAAAAATTAGAATTCATCACCTGCGACCGACTAAGGAGAGCAGAAGAAGGTAGCATGTCAGGTATGCATGGTTTTGGAAATTGGGCTCTCTCATTCACTGCTCGTATGTTGTTCTGGTATGGTATTCATGACTCCCAATCAGGTATGTGGGTGTTTTACAAGCGCATCATGGACAACCCGAAAATGAGGCCTACCAATGATGGGATGCCACTTTCTGAAGAAATGAAAATCAATGCAAGGCGCTGTTTCGGGAAGAAAAAAGCCATTGAGATTTCAGTCCCATACCGTGCACGTGTCGGTGATGCTGAAATCAATACTTGGACTGATGGACGAAAGAATCTATTTTTCCTTTACCTCAAAAGATTCGGGCTAAATCGAACCCGTTCACCTTGGGGTCCTGATGAATAAACTGTGCTCGTAAGATTGAATACTGAACTAGTCAAGTTCTACCATCGATGGTATATCGTCATCTGATACTTCTTCGGCATCTACTTCTTCTGTGAAGTCAAGCGGTTCTTCATCACCTACTAAGCCCGCAGAATCATCATCTTCATCAAATGACGAATCATCGTCATCATCATCACCAAATCCACTCACGCCCCACGATTCAATCATTTGCAAATCAGCAGCAAGGCGGCGTTTGCGTGAAAATGTGTACAGCACACCACTAACAACTGCCAATCCAAGAAGACCGAGAATGATAGCAACAGTGCTATCCATGATGACATCAAAGAATGATGATTGCTGGGAAGCTCCATCAACCTTGATAGTAGATGAAAGTCGGTTTGAAAGATGAGGTTCTTCTTCAGGACCATCACGACAGATTACTTCAATGTTCATCCATCCATCACGGCCAGGTGTCACCTTCACCTGTCCTGTCCACGTACTGTCGCTAGCAACACCATCTGCTGCTGCGCCATCATCAGAAAGTAAAAATTCAGTCTCAATCCCACCCTGGGATGCCCAGCCTACACATTCCCAAGTGGTCATATCTGCATCAAGTACGAAAGCACGGGCGGTAATTATTGATTCAACCCCAGCAGTCAATGTACCCGGTTCTACCAGTAAATCATCCAATACAGGCCACGAATCTTCAACAGTAATGTTAGCAAAAGCCCAAGTTGATGCACCGCGACTATCTTTCAACTGAAGAGAAATCAAATGAGTCCCAGGTAACAAAGTCTGATTGCCCATCTCCGTCTCATTCAATAATTCAGCAGATGCACCTTGACCAAGGTACCAACGATAGAGAATTATATCTTCATCAGCATCCCATGATTCGTTGGCATTTAGCAAAATGTTTGCACCAGGGGAAAAGGTTTCCCCCTCTTTTGGCGAGGAAATAATAGCCATCGGCGGTGATGCGAGAACCTTCAAAGAACGTGTCTCATTTCTACTCATTCCGGTTTCATCTGTAACAGTGAAAGTTAGTATGTGGTCACCAGATGGGACATATCTTGAGTACCAGAAATTTGGATTTACGGCATCAAGCATTGGCTCAGAAAGCAAGTTAGAAGTCACTGAAAAAGTAAAGTTATCGCCATCAGGGTCCCAAGATTGTTGAGGGTCAAAAAGCACCACTTCATTGCTGACAACTTCAATTCCATCAGCCGGTGAACTAATCACTAGAATCGGTGCACTGGTAGATACTTCGAGGGTCATAGAATCAGTCACAGGTGGGTTAACCCCGTCCGAAACAGTAAGCGTCACTACATTGGTCCCACTCGGTAAACGAGCCTCAACCTGCCAATCACCACCAAATGGTTCGCTCAGCAAGTCGCTAGTCCATTCCGGTGTTACTGTGTCAGGCATTGAAGGCGTGCTAGGGTTACACAACCAACCTGTTGACATTTCCGGAAATGCTTCCGAGCAAGGGGCATCCCAATCACCTGAGCCATAGGCTGAGAAAAGAACAAGGTCGGCTGATTCAATGCTATCGCTTGGGCTCGGCAATTCTATGTGGGCTAAGGGCGGAGAATTGATGACCTCTACCTCAACTTCGAATGGTGTTGACCACTGATTAATATGATATGAATCGTCATCTGAAAGCCGTAATTGAATGGTGTGGCTGCCTTGGCTGAGATGTCCAGTCCAAATTAGAGGGGATGTCATTGAGGTATTCAAGTCACCGTCAATGTCAGAATACCACCAAGCATCAATCTCATCACCTTCGGGGTCAAACGATGCCGAGCCGTCAAAGGTGACTTCTGATTGTGACAAATTTGAATCTCTGCTAACAGTGAAAAATGGATGCGGATATTCATTCTGCACCTCAACTGAAATATTGAAGTAAACTGGAGGATTCAAGCCATCCCAAAAACTCATTGTGTAAGTAAAGTCACGGTTTGGAGCGCCAGCAAAAGTTCGATTCCATTCTAAATCGAAGGTGGCGGCGTTTGGAATTTCGTATTCAGCGTATTCTTTTGTTTCTACTAGGTCTCCTTCTAGGTCAGTCGTATCACTTGCATTAACATGCAGATTTTCCGTGAAGTTGAGGCGCAGCACCCCATCCCAATCAAGCGCCGGTGTTGTGTGAACGATGACCGATGGTGGTAGATTCACAAACAGTATTGTTCTAGTTTCGCTAGCACAATTGCCCTGGTCATCACAGACCTGTAAGGTAATCTGGTGCTCACCATCTATGAGTGTACAACCCCCTTGACCTTGGCCTGTATTAGGCCCGTTGACCAACAGATCCCCCGGCACAACTCCGCCCATAAATGGATTGCAAAATACACTAGTATCGCCATCAATATCGCTAGTCCATTGGAAGGTAATTGGGTCATTATCCAAATCCCAAGAAGAACTTGCATTGAACCAGATTTCAGCGCCTGAACTTGTCACCGTGTTATTCAGTGGAACATCCCAAATTATCAAAGGTGCTTGATTGACCAAAGTAATCGTGCAGAGATACATCATCAAATCTTGGTTGAGTGTGTCTGGACCAGTCGAACCCCCTGTATTGTCATACCAACATTCTGTTGAGATATCCGTAACCTGCGAAGAGCCCGCGATGGTTGTGCGCGTCCCCACGAAAGGCCCTATAATCTCGTTACCCGAGTAAGGCATTTGCATTGAAAAGGAATTTTCAAACTGTGTGAAAGAGGCATTCAAAAGTGAATTTGGTAAGCCATGCCCGAACTGATTTACCACCCACATATCAACAAACCATAATTCATCAAACGTTGCACTGGGCGGCAATATTGGAATGGTCACTTGACTTGAAATTGCTCGAACATAACTCTGACCAGTAATTGAAAATGGCACACCACCCTGAATGTAATCTGTTAGATTTAGATCGCTTCCTGAAATTGATACGCTCCCTGTGCATCCTGAAACATCCAAGCCCCAAGTATTCAGTTTCGGAATATTTGAAATCGTTAAACAATTATTTCCAGACAAAGTACTGTTACCTAACTTTGAATCAAGAGTTCTTCCAGTCCATTGGATGCCAGAGTGGTTTCCATACAGATTGATTCCCTCTAGTCTTGCATCAGTATCATCAATCGTAATGACTGGAGCACCAGCAGATAGGTTTGCATAGATTTCTGCGCCATCAATATCAACCCAGCCATCCCAATTCATATTTGAATCGTCAATGACAATCGCTGACTGTCCCTGAACTACATTAGGGTCATGAACTTCCAAATCAACAAATTGGATATCAACTGAATTTTCAACCCTCAGTGCTCCCCAATTATCGTCAATTGAACTACACTGCGAGCACTGCACATTTGTTCCAGCAAACATGCCATATTGATTACTTTCAACAAAAACCATTCCTGCTCCATTCTGAGCACTCGGCGCCGAATAACCATTATGCCTGGATTCAAAATTTTGTAACGACATGCGATTTGAGTTGCTTACGCGTAAGCCAGAAAAACCATTATTTTGGGATAAAATGTCAGAAACTGACGGGAATGCATCCTGAACTAGTAATCCTTCGTTACCATTATTTTGAGTAATCCATCCCGAACCACTAACATCTCCCTTTGAAACAAATATCCCTGCCCCTGGAGATCCAGAAACGGTTAGATTTTGGATGGATGGTCCGCCATTATTACTACTACGCATGAAGAACCCTGCTCGTTCGTTTGTACCACCTATTAGTGCCCCTGACTGCCTAATTGAAGTGTTAATGAAACTCGTCGATGGGTCTGTCATGTACATTTTCACACCGTTTATTGTGTTGTCGTGGATATTCACATCTTCAAACCAACCACCACTAGTATTGAGGAAAACAGTACCATACGCCAAACCTGGGGATGATGAATTCGGCCCGCCTGTTCCAAACACTTCCAAATTATGGAATCGGCCCATCATGTAGGTTGAATAGTTGGAACGGTCAATTTTAGTCATCATCACTGCTGAATATTGGGAATCTCCCACCACTACATTTCTGAAAACAGGTCGAGTGATTAGGCTATCAGTCGCATGAATAACATAAATGCCGTTATCGCATTTTGAAATAATGACATCTTCAATCAATGGCAAAGAGTCTTCAACAAATATTGCAGCTGAAATATTCATTGTCGCCCCTCCAACATTAGTGACATTTACGCCACGAATAACACCACCACTATTGCCCCAATATGAGATTGCACGAGTGATTTGATTTGTGAAATTCACATCTTCAACAAATGGTGCTGAATTAGCACCAATGGAGAGTCCAATTCCATAACGCCAATTGGTCATACTGCCATGTACATCTTGACCACCTCCTGCAAAGGTAGTCCGGCGAATAACGGGATTTGACCCATCAAACAAATCAATTGCAACCAAGTCAACATTGTTGAATAATCCGTCTTCAATTACGGGATCACTGTCGTACATTGTAATGCCAAATTGTGCGTCATTGAAGGTGACATTTCGTAGAGATGAGCCTCTATTACGACTACTTGAATTGAATTGAAATCCATTGTGCCATGTGAATCCTGATTGGACTTGAAATGTAATCGGGTCTGCTGCTGTCCCATCCGCTACGACTTTGCCATCAACATAAATCCGAACCGCTGGGCCCATTTGGATGATTGTGCCAGGATAGATACGTAATTCATCACCAGCGGCAACCGTGAAATCATTGTTGACATCCATTGTGCCTGACCAAATTATCAGTGCCTTTGAGGAGGTCGGCAGAGATTCATCGTTAGAATCTAATTGAGAATTTTCAACTGCGGGAAAAACAGATACGAGCGATGAGAGTGTCATCATCAAGGTGAGGACTATTGCGGTGCTCACACCTCTGACCATACTAAGACCTCAGTCTGAGAACCACCTTTGATGATTCCCCTCTTCTGTAACCGAGATGATTCAACAGAATGTGTGTCTGCTGCCACGTATTTTCTGAAATTATTCCATTATTACATGCAAACAAAATATCATTTGTTTACCAATGAATTCTGCATTATTTGTGTTCAATCTACTTCAACAACGGTGAATGGAATTCCACGTTGCTCTACCATCTCAATTACAACTCTAGTCCACTTACTTGTAGGTGAAGGAAAGGCGATGAGATGAGTTGCTGCATCAAGTAGTTGATGAGTAAGAGATGTTGGTGCTTCGCGACGTCCTGTGTCCTCCAATCCCTCTCTTGGTATACCCCATTCTTCATTGAACACTACGTGTGGAACATTGTTATTCTCAGCCCATCTTTCGGCTAGATAATCTACTCCACTAGCACCACCTGTGATAACTAAATCTGGATGTGCTTCGTTCCGGGCCCATTCTTCAATCGCTTCTTCCACAATGGAGAAATCATAAAATCTGCTTGAACCCACTATTACGAGATTAATTATTCTACCATCTTCGTTCAAATCCTTGCCACCGAGGCGGCCGAGTACATCGCGACCCGATTCTCCCATCATTTTGCCAATTAGAGGTATGATGAAATAAACCCATGCATGGAAGAAGGGGATTCTGAACAAAAAAAAGTTCTCAAAACGCACCTTTTACTAACAGATGAGATTATGATGGGGTGGTCAGTCGGCGGCAAACATGGAGACCGCGTTCATCCTTCTAAAAACTGAGCCGGCCCGTGAAAGAGAGGTATATTCAGCACTGACAGGAGTTCCTGAAGTGATTGAAACCCACGCCCTATATGGGGAATATGATTTGCTCGCAATTGTGGAATGTGAGACCTCCAAAGATTTGACATCTATACTCATGGAAAAATTGCGCCAAATTGAAGGTGTCCGTGAGACTGAAACCCTAATTGCAGTGGATTACTGAGGTGAAAAAAATGGCCGTAGGATTTGTTCTAATAGTTACAAAAGCAGGTTTTGAACGACAAGTTCGCTCGGCACTTGATGACATTGAACTCGTCACTGGGCGCTGGGGCGTTTTCGGTGAATTTGACATAATCACCAAGGTTGAAGCAGATGATGATGCCGACCTAACCCGTTGCATTGTTGAAAAAATTCGGTCCATTGAGGGAATTACCGAGACTCGGACTCTCATAGGTGCAGAAATCTAAGAATCATGCAAATGGTAATGTATTCTTTTTGCCAATTCCTTGCCAATTCCAGGGGCTTGACGAAGATCCACCACGCTAGCATGGTCTATACCTTTTCGCCCACCAAAGTGCCTGAGAAGTGCCTGCAATTTTTTGGCACCCAGCCCTTCAACTTCCTCTAATGGGTCAAGCAACGCTGTTTTACCTCGTCTTTTCCTGTGGAACTTATTGACAAAACGGTGAGCCTCATCGCGAGCATAGACTAGCAATCTACCTCTCCTATCAAGCACCATTGGAGCATGTCCATCCCGGTATAATGTCTCTTCTTTTTTGGCTAATGCAGCAAGTGGAATACGCTCTGTCAAACCATGTTTTTCAAGCAAGTCTGAAATTGTTGAAAGATGGGTTTGGCCGCCGTCTATTAGTAGTAAATCCGGCCATTCTTCTTGGCGTTTCAACCACCTATCAACTACCTCCCTCATCATTCTGAGGTCGTCAAACACTTCGCCTTTGACACGGTATGTTCGATACCTCTTTTTGTCCGGCCTACCACCTCGCAGTGTCACACATGCACCTACTTTTTCTGAGCCTTGTAATTGTGCCATATCAAAGCAAACCACAACGTCCAATGACCCCATGCCTAGGTACTCTGCCGCTTCTATCGCCGAGCGATTCTCAAGATTGCCAGCGGCTCGTTTTTCAAGGGCTCTTTCAGCCTGCATTTCCGCATTTTGGTCCGCTAATGCTCTGAGAGTTGCCAACTCACCACGGATTGGAACTCTAACTTCAAGTGCACCATTTCTTCTATCTTTTAGCCAGTCTTCAAGTTGCTGTCCGATAGGTGTCGGAGTGAGAATTTTAGCTGGTGGACGACGCGAATGATAGTGTTCTGATAAGATGAGGCTGATAGATTCGGAAACATCACCTCTGTGCAGCAAAGGATAGTGGGTTTTTCCTGTAACCACTCCTTGTTTTGCGTGTAGAAATACTACTGCGCCAAGATCGCCGCGGCTACCAAAGCCAATTGCGTCTATATCTTGATAAAACCTACTTGAAACCACCTTTTGTGAAAGTGTTCGCTGTACTGATGCGATTAAATCTCGACTTCTTGCCGCCTCTTCAAATTGCATTTGTTCACTTGCCAAATCCATCTCTTCTTGCAAGGCGGTCAGTAGAGATTCAGCATTTCCTTCCATAACTTGAGTAACAGCCTCAACCCGTTGATCATAACCTGTTGCATCAATACAAGGAGCGGAACACAATCCAATGTGCATTGCTAAACAACCCTGCGGCAGCAGACTTGGACAATCTCTAACCCCAAATTGCCGCCTCAAAAGTTGCATGACTCGTTTGGCTGCTCCTGCATCGGGAAACGGCCCCCACAGTCTCGAATTTTCAGGAGGGTGGCGAGTGTAAATGATACGCGGAACGTCATCATCTGTGATAGCGATGAATGGATATGACTTATCATCAGTCATCAATGAATTGTATTTTGGTTTGTGACTACGAATTAATTCACGCTCTAGCGTTAATGCTTCCCCAGGATTTGGTGTCACAATGCAATCAACATGGTCAGCCTCCTCAACCAATTTAGGAATCATGTTTCGGTCTGGATTACTTACAAAATAAGACTTCACACGTTCTTTTAGTACGGTTGCTTTACCAACATATAACACTCTTCCATCATCACGTTTGAAGAGATATACACCCGGCTTTGAGGGCAGATGCAACTTGGATGCATCCACTGACATCAGACAATCGGGGAAGGTGAAGGGAAATGAACCCACGCCTCTCCTCACGCAATATGCTCAGCGAGGCGCAGACTAGACTGCTGCGACTTCTAGCCACGTTCCCAGACACGCTGGAGGATGCGTGGGATGTTCCCCGTGAACTTTCTCTTCCCGGTTTAGCAGAACGATTAGGAGTGGTCCGCTCAGCGCTTAACCCACCTATTGCTTCACTTGAGAAAGACAGGTTTGTACATACTCGCAAAGCTCACGTGATTGGTGGTGGGCACCGTAAACGAACTGTCATTCACATTACTGAAAGGGGCCGAAAAGTTGCTTCCGAATTTGAACCAGAAGAAAACATTGAACAAATTGGGGAATTTCAAGGGAAAATGCCCAGCCTCACAGATATTCACGGTAGGAAGGACTTGCTCCTTGATGTGATGAATGGTCTTGAAAATGGTGCAACATTACAAGTTGTTGGGTTACCTGGAATAGGTAAAACCTCACTGCTCAGAGTGTTAGCGGAAAATGCAATTTCTGAGGGCTGGAATGTGAATTGGGTGACCATGCAATCCTTCCATGACGTGGGCAAGTTATCGTCAGAATTACTGTCTCTTGGGGACGGACCTAAGGATGTTGAAGCAGCGTTTTCAGCGGTGCTTGATATCGCTAAGAAAACCTTGTTTGTGGTAGATGAATTACAGGCAGTGCATGAGCGACACAAAGCCGAGGTGATGACGTTGATTTCCTTGCTAGCAGAGAGTGACGCTGTCACGCTTGCTATCGGTTGTCGCGCTCCCAGCCCGATTGAAATTGGAACTGTGCACCAGATTGATGAAATTTCAGAAGATGATGCTAGAAAGTTACTTCCTGAAGACTTAGAGGATTCTGTTGCCCAACAGGTAATTAGTGGTCTTGGCGGCCACCCGTTGGCACTGAAACTATGGCAGCCCGGCCATTTACTTCCAGAAGCAGATGACCGGATTCAGGAATTTATTCGCACTGATGTTGTAGAAAAACTGCCAAAAGAAGAAATTACTACTCTAGATGAATTGGCCGCCTCACCGTTGCCAATCCTGGCAGACCAAATGTCGAATGATGAGGGCGTTGGACCCCTTGATGAGGCGGCATTGTTGCGATGGAGTGGAGAGACACTTGAACTTCAACACCTAGTCAGGAATGTTCGTCGCACCATGTGGAGTGATGATGAAGCAAGGAAGATTCATTCTTCCGCAGCAAAATATTGGGCTCAAAGAATTGAACCCGAAGCAAGATTACATGAGGCGCACCACAGAGTTCAAGCAGCAAATTCAGAATCCGAGGATGAAGTTTCTAACTCTCTTGAAGATGGTCTTCAAGATATGTTGACAATAGACTCCGCAGCTGCGGCTGCAATTATTTCAGATGCCATCCGAATTCTCCCCGATGCCAATCGTTTACGCTTACTATCTGCAAAAGTTGCAATTGAAAGAGGTGAAGGAGAACTCGCAGAAAAGGAATTGAGCCAATGTGACAAAGGCATACAAAAAGAATCACAATGGCAATTACTCAGCGCCCGTATCAAGCGATTAGGTGGCAACTTTGATGAAGCAAACAAACAAGAGCAATTAGTTTTAGAAGATGCTGACCCAACTCTTGCATCAAAAATCAGGCTAAACCGTTTAATCCTTGGATTAGAAGATAGATTACCTGGTACGACGGATGAAAAAACCCGTGACGCCGTTGAAAAGGGAATTTCAGAAGTAGACCTCTCGGACCTGACTTTAAATAATCGCAAAGCGGCTTTGGTCACAATTGCTGCAATACGCCATTCACTGGCTTTAGAGGCTGGAGATCCTGAAATGGCAGCAAAAATACGTACTGATTTAGCAACTACTGCGAGCCCACAAGACCCAGTAATTGAGGAAATGTCTGCCCGTGCAGCCTTGGTCTTTGGAGGTGACCCGACTAGGGTACGGAGCCTTATTTCAAGAACCAGTAACCCCCTCAGAAGATGCGCACTTGGACTTCTCTTGGTTAACCACGCTCAGCAACAAAATGACCCTGATATTGCTGAAATATTGGCCGCAGTTGAACACCCACCTGATATGGGTACGACGACCGCTAGACGTCTATCAGCACAACACTGGTACTGGCGGGGATTAATTGATTCGGGCCAGAGAGTAAAGTGTTGGCAAGAGGCATTGCATCGTTTTGGTATGGCTGAATGTGCGAATGCTTACATCCAATTACAACACAAAGTGCATGATGCTATTCGCCTAATCTAATTGATTCTAATATTGTATTTGACTCACCAGTTCTCATCATCTAAATTGAGACCTGCAGTCCAATCAATGTCAGCACCACTTCCTGCACCACTGCCTCCACCATCTGCCGCAATGGGTGAAACCCCTAACAATTCTCTCTCAACTTCATAGGTATTTGACCTAACTGACCGCACCTGAATTAGTTTCTCTTCTTTCGCTGCACGCTTTTTCTTCTTACGTTTTGAGCGTAGGTAAAATAATAAAAATATGACCACCAAAAGACCAATCAAATATGGTAATAACTCTTGGATTAAAAAGCCGTAGCCAACTGTGAATTGCAGACTGATTTCATCGCTTTGACCAAATTCACAATTGTTGGCTTCTTCACCAATACACAGTGGGACGCGATACAAAATATGCTGACGATTACCATCAACTATATCCTGCTCATCTCTGCCTAGAGATGAGGTGAATTCCAACTCCAAACCTTTGGGCATGGTTAACTCAATAACCACCGCAGGCCGAATATCCAAATCGTGGTCATTGTTTGAGTTACCATCCATATCAGAATCAATTGCACTATCAATATCTTCTACCATGAATATTGGTGAGACGACTTCAACAACAGGCTCAGGAGGCAATGTAATAACGCCGTCAGATTCCTGCGTATTTCTAATATCAAATACATCTAACAGCCCGTTCATTAATGATGGAATCACACCCTGTGCTGGGGCACTATTGACACTAATTGCACCATCAAGATATTTTGCTCTGATAACGGTTTTATCTAATTG
>Ga0209501_10001537_pt1 | contig 25279 bp, 27 predicted proteins | sample ArcticOcean_MG_C_4_FD_187434 | JGI IMG/M metagenome (GOLD analysis project Ga0209501, IMG submission 187434) | Marine microbial communities from western Arctic Ocean - ArcticOcean_MG_CB4_134 (SPAdes) (version 2) | ecosystem: Environmental > Aquatic > Marine > Oceanic | place: Arctic Ocean...
GCAACCTAATCGATTGGTCATTCACACTCTTCGTGATGGGACTGCTTCTCGCAGCCTACCGTCTGGTCGATTACCTCGACGCCTTCATCGTCGTCGAGGGCGAGGCGAACATGGCGTCTCGGCGCTCCCTCGCGAGCGTTGCAGAATCAGTCGGTCATTTGGCCGTCGTAGGTATTGCAGCTTTCGTCATGGCAGGCCAATTCGGCGCCGACCTCAATGGCCTGATCGCCGGACTAGGAATCACTGGACTGGCTCTTGCTCTGGCTGCGCGCGACACCGTCGCCAACATCTTCGGAGCGATCTCGATCATCATCGACCAGCCGTTCAATGTCGGCGATTGGATTCTGGTCGAGGACATCGAAGGCGAGGTCGTCGAGATCGGCCTACGAACCACACTCATCCGCTCCTCGGCTGACACGCTGATCACCATACCGAACTCGAGTCTGGTCAACTCGCCGGTCGAGAACTTCAGTCAGCGCCGCTTCCGCCGCATCCAACCGACCTTCGAGTTCGAAGCTAATTCAGAACCGAATGCACTGAAGTCATTCTGCGAGAAACTCCTCGCCATCGTCAAGGAGGATGTTCGCGCGGTCAAGGAGGATTCTTCGTGGGTACGAGTCAAAACATTCGCTCCATCGATGGTCATCGTCGCTACGAACTTCTACTCGGTCCAGTCCTCCGCTTCGCAGCGCGAGATGAATGAGGATATCCTGCTGGTTGCTCAATCCATCGCAGCCGATTGTGGTCTCAATTTCCATGAACCCCGCATGCGCCGCCAGCACTGAGGTGCAGAACCGATGATCAAGATGGTCTTGATCCGTCACGGCCAATCCGTCTGGAATGCGGCCAACCGTTTCACCGGTTGGACCGATGTTGAATTATCACTAATCGGCAAGGCCGAAGCGGCAGCGGCCGGCGAGCAGCTGGCCGATGTCCGCTTCGATGTCATCCATACCAGCGCGCTCATCAGAGCCCAGGCGACAGCCGAGATCGTGATGTCGCACAACAAGGCATCCGACAACCCTCCAACGCGCTATGATGAGCGCCTCAACGAGCGCCATTACGGCGACTTACAAGGCCTCAACAAAGCCGAAACGGCAGAGATTCACGGCGCCGAACAAGTCCACATCTGGCGGCGCTCGTACGACATCGCACCACCAAACGGAGAGAGTCTGGCGATGACCGCAGAACGCACAATCCCTTACTTTCTCGAGGAGATCATTCCCGACCTCGAGTCGGGCAAGAACCTCCTCGTCGCCGCCCACGGAAACTCGCTGCGCTCAATCGTCATGCACATCGAGAATATCTCAGCCGACGAGATCACCAGCCTCGAGATTCCCACGGGCGTCCCACTTCACTACGAGTTCGACAACGGCGATATCACCAGGGTCGCGTAAAGGAAACCAGCGTGTTTTTCGAGCCTTCCACGCCTCAATGAATCGGCATTTCGGGCGCCGGTGCAGCAGCTAAGTAGCGTCTTCGGAGCAGGAAAGCCACGGAGAAGAGAATGATGGGAACAGTCGGGATGATCATCATCCCTTCAAGCATTATCTGAATCCAATTATAAACTCCGATTCCACCAAAAATTGCGCAGATCATCCATCCTGCTGAGAGGATTCTGGCGTTGAAAAGTCCCTGTTGCAGGACTGGAACTGCTGTGATGATGCTGACCGCTGGCTCGGGACTGCCTGACTGATTCGAAACGGCTTCGACAACGTCGAGAAGAGCTTGTTCATACTCCCATATCACGACCCCTCCGGTGTGGGCACTGAAAGATTGTTTGGAGGACCACTGGTTTGGAGCGGTCGAGGCCCAGCCTGCCATCAAGGCCGCTCTAAGATTCGAGAGTTCGATGTCCGTCGTACTTTGATGGTGAACTCTCGACAAATCGTGTAACAGGCTTGCAAGGTCGCGGATTGCCGGCATGTTAGTGTCGGGGGGGATGAGGCCATCGGCGAGGCGAGGGGGGCCGAGGCGGATTCCCATTCGGTCGGTTTGGTCTTGGGAGAACATCGAGAAGCGGAGGTCGCCGATGCTGAGGGTTGCGGGTGAGCCTCGGGTGAATGGTGCGCGCCATAACGAGCGGGCTTTGAGGCGGCCCTCGATCTCGTGGAAGCGTTCGTTCCAGCGCTTCTGGTCTGGTGGATTGGTCCATTCCTCGGCTGCTGCCTCGTGGAATCGTCCCAAGGCTGCTCCGCAACGCTCGAGTAAGGCTCTGGCTGCTGATTCGTCGGAGCGTGATAGGTGGTCGACGAGGACTGAATGGGCATCGGTAGCTGACTCGTTGATTCGGCGGACGAGAATCAAATCTGCGCCTTCGTCTGTGTAACCGCCGTTCGGGGTGCAGAATTCCGGCGGTGCGATACGGCTGCGTGGACTCATTCTGGCGCTGCCCCACGGGAGGATTTCGGCTGTCCATCTGCCCGATGAGGTTTCAAGGGTCAGAACCGGTCCGCGCTCGGTCGTGATGCAGGTCAGCGCCTCGATCTCGGAAGGTGTCTCGCCCCATGGCTCGAGGCTCGAGATGAGACTCGACCAATCCTCTGCTGAGTTTGGTTCACTCTCTGGTTCGATGATGGACAACTTGAGTTGCAGTCCCCGAAATTGCCGAGATACGAAGCCAGAAGGAGCCTTTGATTGGCTATCGATCTCGACCATGGCAGCAGGGTGCCATGGTACGGATGACTCCTCTTCATAGGTCGACACGACTCGGCGACGAGAGAATCATGCTTGATGCAATCGGTCCGGCTTCGTCTATGTCCTCCCGAAGCCTTGAACCGAGGCCGGTGGGACGAGAAGACATGATTGAGGCCCCCGTCGAGATGCCTCTGGCCGTCGATCTGGATGGTACACTCATCCTCACCGACATGAGTGCGCTCAGCGCTAAACGGATCTTCGTGCGGCGACCATGGATGATTCTTGGAGTGCTGCTCGATGAATTGGCTGGCCGCCGTGCCAAGTGGAAACAGGACTTGGCGCGTCGCCTCGTCTTCGACCCTGCTGAACTGGCCTACCACGAAGCCTTCCTCGATTGGTTGACCGGTGAGAAGGCACGCGGTCGGACGCTGATTCTCGCAACCGCCTCAGACCGCGCTGTGGCCGAAGTGATCGGCGCGCACGTCGGCCTCTTCGACGATGTCATGGGCTCGGATGGCAAGATCAATCTGCGCGACCGTAAGAAGGCAGAAGCTCTGATTGGCCGATATGGCGAGAAGGGCTTCGGCTACGCTGGCAACAGCCGGCACGACATCGCAGTCTGGGAGCATGCCGGCCAAGTCATCGTAGTCAATCCACAACGCGGCTTGCTCGATGAGTTGGGCGACTCGGCAGACCTCGTCTTTGAATGACTGGCAGAGTGGGTCAACCTTTGCCGCCGACGACCTTTAGCGCGGCTGGCATCTGGTCATCTCATGAGTCGCGCCCGTCATGCCGCAGGTCGTCGAATCGACAACCTCGCGAAATGGCTCCTTAAGTTCCGAATCATTGCCGCACCATCACGCTGGATAGCTAATTCCTCCCTGACTTGGAGCGTCGTCTCGAGGATGGACCGCATCCGCACGCTTCGACTTCGCGACCACATCAAGTCGGCGGATGAAGACTTGATGCCAAGGCACATCTCGATGATTATGGACGGCAATCGCCGCTTCGCCTGGAATCAGAACATCGAGCGCGATGCCGGTCATGCAGCAGGAAAGGAACGCCTCAAGGAAGTCATGCGCTGGGTTCTCGACCTGCGCATCCGCTATCTCACCGTCTATGCGCTGTCGACAGAGAATATCGAGGAGCGCGCAGGAGACGAACTCGACACCCTCTACGACCTCTATGTCACTGGCCTTGACGAAATCTGCGCCGACCCACTGATCCACAATAATCGTGTCAAGGTCCAGGTCGTCGGCAGGCGCCACCTGCTGCCCGAGCGTGTTCGCGAAGCCATCACTCGCGCGGAAGCAACAACGTCGCAGTACGACGATTTCCTGTTCACGATCTGTCTCGCATACGGTGGCCGCGAGGAGATCGTCGATGCAGTCAAAAACATCGCGGCCGACCACGCGAGTGGCGAACTTTCCCTCGACTCGATCGACCCAGAAGCCATCTCGAGTCGTCTCTACACCGCAGATCTGCCCGACCCAGACCTCGTCATCCGAACCAGCGGCGAAGAGCGAGTCTCGAACTTCCTGCTCTGGCAGATCGCCTACTCCGAACTCTACTTCTCGGACGTTCACTGGCCTTCCTTCACCCGCAAAGACCTCTACGAGGCCATAGATGACTACCAGAAACGAAGGCGGAGATATGGTAGTTGAGAGTAACGAAAATTTGGTTGGCCAGCGTTGTCCAGAATGCGGCAGAGATGGTTATCGAAGCCCTTCTGTCACCGTTGATGCGGTCGCTACGCGTGAGACTGACGAAGGGCTCGAACTGCTGATGATTACGAGAGGTCCCGAACCCGCCGTCTGGGCTGGGCTCTGGGCGTTCCCCGGCGGCTTCGTCGATTACGGCGAGGACCCCGAGGACGCAGTCTTGCGAGAGATGCTCGAGGAGACTGGTGTTTCAGGCGAGAATCCACGAATTCTCGAGGTGCTAGGAACTCCGGGCAGAGACCCTCGGAAACACTGCGTCGGACTCTTCTATCTGGTCGATGCTGACCTCGATGCGACGCCGGTCGGTGCTGATGATGCTGAGTCAGCGGCTTGGGTGACAATCGATGCATTGAGCGCCGAAAATGTCGCTAGTGACCATCTGATCATAGTCGATATGCTGCGTCAATAGCCATAACCTCAGGCACCCTCGGACAGCCATGGCACGCAAACTCAAGATCGACACCGGTGGCACCACCTACGCCCCCTACAGCCCGGGAATCACGGTCAAGGACCACATCTGGCTGTCGGGTCAAGTCGCGGTCGAAGCGGGGGCAGATATCGGATCTCAGACCCACGCTGCTCTGGCCAAGGTCGATGCTCTTCTGGCGGTGGCTAACAGCTCGCGAGCTGACCTTGTCAAAGTCACGATTCTGCTGAGTTCAATGGATGATTATGGCGCAGTCAACGAAATCTACGGTGCATGGTTAGGAGATACGATGCCACCCTCGCGCGCGGCTTACGAAGTGTCGCGTCTGCCGCTCGATGCACTGATCGAGATCGTCTGTGAGGCATTCCGCGGCTCAGGCGCCGCCGACTCGATGGACTGATGAAGTCTGAGCGGCCCGAGAAGCCTGTGAGTGTGTTCAAGGCATACGACATTCGAGGTTTGGCGGGCAGCCAACTCGATGCGGAATTTGCTCATCAATTAGGTCAAGCACTGGCCACTCATCTGGATGCGAATACGGTTGCTGTGGCTCGTGATATCCGCGATTCAGGGCCTGAATTACACGCTGCCTTGGTTGCCGGCCTGAATGCGGCGGGAGCGGATGTAATGGATCTCGGCGTGACTACGACTGGGGTTCTTTATCGGGCTACTGTGGATTTACCAGTCGATGCAGCGGTGGCGATTACCGCCAGTCATAATCCGCCTGAATACAATGGATTCAAGATCTGTGATGGCACATTGCCGATGGCTGGAGAGGAATTGCAGGAACTCAAGGCGACATTCGATGCTGGCGTGTTCCGCAGTGGTTCAGGAAGCAGTAACGAAGTCCCTGACTTCGAAGAATCATACCTCAAAATCATCGTCGAAAACGCTGGCAAACCGCTGCGCCCGATGCGCATCGCCATCGATTGCGGAAATGCCGTGCCCGGCCCGCTGGCGCTGCGTTTGATGGAGCAGCTCGGAGTCGAGGTGATACCAGTCCATTGCGAATGGGACAACACCTTCCCGAACCACCCTCCTGACCCAACGCGGCCGAAGAACATGCTCGACTTGGCGGCCGCTGTTGTCGAAAACGACTGCGAGTTCGGCATCGGGATGGATGGCGACGGCGACAGAATCGGCGTCGTTGACGAAGCCGGCCGCTTCATCCATCCCGACCGATTGATGGCGATATTCGCGGCAGACATACTCGTCGACCGCCGCGATGGGACCGAAGCGGAGCGTACGGTATTCTACGATGTGAAATGCAGTATGGCGCTTGAAGAAATGATCCGAGAGGCAGGTGGAATCCCACGCATGGTGAGGACCGGCCACTCGTTCATGAAGAGGGAACTGCGAGCCAATCCTGACGCTCCTCTGGCCGGTGAGATGTCGGGCCATTTCTTCCTCAATGACCGCTGGCCCGGATTCGATGACTCACTCTACAACACGGCCCGACTGCTGGAGATGATCGGCCGTGACCCAAGCCCAAATTCTGGAGGACCAAAGTTTTCGGAGCGGTTCTCCGCCTTATCCGATTATCCTTCGACCGACGAGACAAAGGTTCCTCTGACCGGTGAGCGCGAAGCGACGATGAGCGTGGTGGAGGAGGCGTTTTCAGACCTACCAAAATCGACGGTTGACGGAATCCGAGTTACCTATCCGAACGGCTGGTACCTCTGCCGACCGAGCAATACGGAGCCGATTCTGGTGATGCGTGCAGAGGGGCGAGACGAAGACTCACTCGATGCGATTCTCTCAGATGTTCAGAACCGCATCGGCCACATGCTGGATCTCAGCGATCTGCGCTGATCATTCCATTCCGCCATTTGCCATAAGCAGCGGGATAGCGACAATCAGTCCACAGATTGCATAGCAGAAAATTCCAACAAGTCCTGATGCTCCGACCAACAAGGCACTCCCTTCTGCGCCTAATCCCATGACATCTGGACTCAGATAAACTTCGGCGATTCCGCCCACCCAATTCACAGCAAAGGAGGCGAAAATCAACCAGATTCCTTTCTTTTCGTAATTCGTCATCTTGTATCCGCCGACTGCTGCCAATCCACCAGACACGAGCGCCGTCAGAGTTGTGACGACCTTGTACGACATCGAATAGGTGACTGGATTTCCATCCCAATCCATCGCCCCAAAATCGATGAAAACCAGCGGTGCAGACAAGAGACCTAAGCAACCCAATACTATCGCAAACCAACCAATGACTTTGGCTGCTACACTTTTCTGAACTGGAATTACTGGGCCATCCTGAACGAATACCGTTTGCTGAACCGGAGGCGTGTCTGCTGGCGTGCCGCCCAAATAGGGCTGATTGCTATCTTCTTCCATCGACCTGCCCTGAACTCGGTAGGCCAAGAGGCTTCTGCAGACACCGATTCGCTTATGCAGAAATCTCAGGTGGGCGCGTCGTCGCCACTGTAGCTTAGCTCGGTATAGCGTCTGATTCGTAATCAGAAGATCGGGAGTTCAAATCTCCCCAGTGGCTCCAACTCCTCATCATTCAGGAGTCGCGGCCTCGCGGCTGCGAAGCCGGTTCCCACGCTTATTACTCAAATTTTGAGAAGACGCTCGCGCTTCTCATGAGCGCTTCGATTACCGGCATTCGGGCGCCGGAAAGCATGGTCAAACAGGCGCCGCCGCCGGTGCTGTTGTGTGAGATTTTGTCGCCCACACCGCGCGAACTGACCAGAGCGCTGGTGTGCCCCCCGCCAACGATCGTCAGCGCTGCCGATTCGGTGCAGATGTTGAGAATCTCAATGGTCCCGAAGGCGAATTGCGGCTTTTCGAAGTAGGAGGCCGGGCCGTTCCATAGGATGCAATTCGCATCGAGAAGAAGCGGTCGAAGTTGCATCAAAGTCTCCAATCCGATATCGTAAATCGGGTCTTCGGTCGGCAATTCCTCCACCTTGATCGGAATTCTCTCTCCATCCCTTTCCACCGCCACATCGGATGGTAGGAAGAGGAGTTTCTCGTGGTCGGTCAGCAGGTGCCGTGCTGCCGACCAGGTCTCTTCGAATGAGTCTCCCAGCGTGTTGCGAATGAAGTCTTGATTGCCTTCACCAATATCGATTCCACTAGCCCACAGCATCATGTTGCCGACAACTCCGACGAAAGCCACGGTGTCGACGACATCCCGCTCGATGAGATTGATCGCAACCCGCAGGGAGTCGTCGGCTTTGGCCCCGCCGAGAATCACGACATAGGGCCGAGGCGGGGCCGTGACAGCCAATCCGAGGGCGCTAATCTCGCGCTCCATCAACCTTCCAGCGAAGCACGGAAGTTCTTCGGCGAAGCCCGAGAGCGAAGGTGAGTTTCGGTGTGCTGCGGCGAAGGCGTCGGTGACGTAGGCGTCGAATTCGGGGGCGAGTGTGGCAACGATCTGTGACTTTGCGAGCTCTTCGGGGGTGGCGCGCGAGAGTGCCATCTCCTCAGGGTGCATCCGGACATTATCGAGGAAGATTATCTCGCCGTTGATCATCGAGCGAATTGCCTCCAAAGCGACTTCTCCACAAACATCTGGAATGAATCGGACCGGTCGACCAAGGATTCTCACCATTCTCTCGGCGTGGCCAGACATGTTGGTGAAGTCGGATTTCCCCGGTCTCGACTGGTGACTGATGATGACGACTTTGGCGTCGGAAAGCGCTCTCAAAGTCGGGACGATCCCACGCAATCGACTATCGTCGAGGAAAGCGCCGGTCTCGGGGTGAAGTGGTGAATTGACATCGACTCGAAACAAGACTCGTTTGCCGCTCAGGCGGACGTCGTCCAGCGACAAAACGCCGTTCACGTTTTTTGGCAACCGCGGGCGTGTTATGATGGTGATGGATAGCGGCTGGCTTGATTGCCGTTCCCCCAATGCCTTTGTGGTTCGCGCATGGTGGAGTGTTCATGACTTGGGATGCCGCTCGCTTGACTGGGCCGGATGGCGCGGACTGGAGGGTTCCCGTCGCTGAATTGGAGGCGAGGCGGCAACGGCTCGGCTCGGCCCTTTCTGAAGCCGGTCTGGAATCTGCTTTGATCGACGATCCTGTGGAATTGTATTGGCTGACGGGGGGTCGACAGAACGGTCTGCTTCTGGTTGGTGCAGATGGTTCTGATGTCTCGAATGTTCACTGGGTTCGCAAGTCGATAGAACGGGCTGAATTCGAGGCTGGTGGAGATGATGCTCCTGATTCGATTGTTGCTCAGCCGCGCATGAGTGCTCTGGCGAATGCGATTCGGGCGGCTGGTGGGACGAGGGCTCCTGCCCTTCTGGCCGGTAAGATGCCTCACGACCGCTTCGTCTTCTTCGCAGGTAAACTCGCCTCATTGGGTGAGGTTGCGGATTGTACTCGTATTCTCTATCGCCTGCGCGAGACAAAGTCCGAATGGGAGTTGGCTATGCACCGCGAGAGCGGTGCTATCAATCGCCAGATGTTCGCCGCAGTCCGTGACTGCGGCGGTGTTGGGCGCACTGAATTGCAATTGGCTGGTGCGGCCGATGAGGTCAGCCGTGAGGCTGGATTCGGTGGTAGGATTCGCATGCGGCGCTGGCCGATGGATTGTGATCGTGTGGTTGTTGCCGCCGGTCGATCGGGGGCAATTCCGTCCTACTTCGACTCGGCTCTGGGGGGTTTGGGTGCCAGTCCCATTTCTTCCTTGGGCGCTGGTCACGCGAAGGTGGTGGCCAATGAGCCAGTCATCGTCGACATCGTTCACCTCCACCGCGGCTACGTCTCTGATTGCACGCGGATGTTCAGCGCCGGACCTCTTTCGGAGGAGTGGCATGAGCGGCTCGGCCACATGGCTGAAATTCGAGATTCTGTGGTAGCGAGCCTCGGGGGAGGCGAGGATTGTTCGGCGGCCTGGCGAATCGGCCGTGGGCTCGCCGGCGAGATGGGATATTCTGAGCATCTGATGGGCATGCCGCCGAATCAAGCGATTTTCTTGGGCCATTCAGTCGGTCTGGAGTTGGACGAGACTCCGGTGGTGGCGGACCGCTTCGACCGACCGCTCGAAGTCGGTGGAACCATGGCTATCGAGCCGAAAGTCATCTTCGACGAAGGCGCAATCGGCACTGAAGACACATTCGCTCGAACCTCCGACGGCATGGAATGCCTGACTTCGGGCTCGTCTTGGGAATTGTTGACGGAGTGGGAAGCATGAGCCACAGGCCGACAGTGGCCGTCTTCGGCTCGAATGATCTGAGCGATTCTCCAGATGTCCAGCAACTCTGCGAAGACCTTGGGCGAACCATCGTCGACCTTGGTTGCCGAGTCGCCTGTGGCGGTCTTGGTGGAGTCATGTCCGCGGTCTGCAAGGGAGCGCGCTCGAGCGCGCGCTACACAGAAGGGGACACCATCGGAATCCTGCCGATGGGGGACTTTGAATCTGCAAACGAATTCATCGACGTCATCATCCCGACAGGTCTCGGCCTGTTTCGCAACATGCTAGTCGCCCGAGCAGGTGATGCTTGCATCGGCGTCAAGGGCGGCTCGGGAACACTCTCCGAAATCGCCTTCGCTTGGCAGATCAAGAAGCCCGTCGCAGTGATGTCAAGCAGCGGCGGATGGTCGGCCGACCTTGCTGGAACCCGTCTCGATCACCGCCGAATCGGCACCGATGTCACCGACCTTCCCAATGTTGCAGCAGCCGAGCAGTGGCTCAAAGACACGCTCGACATTTGAAGCTCCAAAAGCATCAGCACTAAGCCCGCGCACCTCTGCCCGCAAGCGTGTCTCGCACTAGGGCAACGGCTCAGCGCCGCCTCGCACAGCTGCTGCGCGGACGCAAGGAACCACACGGAAAGAATCTCACCGACGATAGCATTCTACGCGGTGTTGAAGTCAACGATGCGGGCATCGTTGAATTGTGGATACAGCCAACCAGAGCGCACTGCCCGTGCTGCCTCGCAGACCTCATCACATTGCGCTCGGACATCAAATCCCAGCGCGGAGTCCTCGCCTGTCACATCGAAGTCGTGGGCGTACCACAAGCCGACCGCTGGACCGCTGCTGTCAACGAATGATCCGAACTTTCGGCCAGTATGAACGGATGAATTATCCGTCGAAATCATGAGTGGCCGTTATCTATTCCATCCTCTCGCCAAAGCGAGAATGACGATGTCCAAACTCCGCTTCCGCTGCGGCTGACTGAAGTGATTTCGGCGCTGGAGATGGGGTGTATGACCTCAGAACTGTGCTCGTTGTCATGGCCGACTCTGAGCGTGGTTTGTGATACACCAAATCAGGGCGTAGTGCATCATTCTTCTTCGTGCGAGGGAGGTTCTTCCTCTGACTTCGGCGGTAATTTGTCGACTTTCCAGCGCTTCGACTGACGCGCCTCGACTTCGGCCAATTTTGCGCGCAATCTGCTGGCTAGAAACCAGATGGCGATGGTCACACCGATGATGTCGATGATGATGATGCCCAGAAGTTGAGTATCTCCTGCAAATGCCATTTCTCAACCTCCTTCACAATGGTGGGATGACATCGATGTCGCAGGCTCCGATCGGTTCCATGCAACATGCGAGGACACCGCCCTCCTCAACCAGAAACTCATCCAATCCCGGCGGCAGTGGGTCAGGATAATCGACTCGCCCCTCGACCAATCGAACGAGACACGTTCCGCAATTTCCCGAGGTGCAATTGGTCGGAATCTCAACGCCGGCCTTCTCAGCCACATCGACCAATGGCTCGTCCACCTCAGCCTCAGCCGTCCCGAGGAGCAGCCCACCTCGATAGAACCGAATAATCGCCATGCGACGGCGAGACATCGCCCCGCCTTCAATCATCGGTCAGACCAGCGGGTCCACTGACCCGTCTGCTTGTTGAAGCGCAGTCCAGCCTTCTTCATCCACTTGTTGAATTTCGTCGCACCCGCGCCCGTCGCGAGAATGAAGTCCTCGCGATGCTCTTGCGCCTGGATGTAGCCCTTCGCTGCGAGCGTCTGATCGATCCACTCATCGATGCTCATCAGTCCGCCAGTGAGTTCGCTGGCTTCGACCGCCGCTGCCATCTCTTCTGCAGAAGCGCCGGTCTCCTCCAGATCCTTCATCATCATGTCTTTGATGGTGTCAGCGGTTTGCTTCTTGGGTGGTTTGACGACCTTGTGTCGGGGTTTGATATCGGGGTCGATTTTGATTAGGTTTCCGTTGTTCAGTCGGTCGTCGACGAATTTTGCCATCGGTGCGTGGAATTCCCCTTCGCAATCCCAGCAGATGAACGAGAAATCATTCGGATTCTCAACGATATTGCTCCCTCGTGGGTCCATTTCCTCCCCACAAGATGGGCAGGCGTACATGCACAGTACCGGCGCGAGCTTCCTGCGGAAATCGACGATGTCTTGTGGTGTGCCGACCAACTCCAGCATCTCATGGTCGCGCGCGGCTTCGAGGCCGCGCGTCTCAAGTTGGTCGCGCAATTTACTGCGCTGCTCGCGCTTGCCTTCGTCATCGAACGAGGTTTCGAGTTTGACGATGAGTTCGATTGTTTTGCCGAGTCGATTCATCACCAGTTTCTTGTTTCGGAACGACTCGACCTTGGCGATTCGCAGCTCTTCCTTCTTCTCGAACAGTTCTGAAATCAGATCCTTCTGTTCGCGCTTGAAGCGCTGCTCATCTATCTTGTCGACCTTCTTCTTCTTGCCTTTGGAGAGGACGTCGGCGAGGAAACGTTGGGCTGAGGAAGCACGTGGGCCGGACTTGACGGATGAGAGAACGGACTTGGCGATATCTGACGTCAGACCGTAGTTATTGCGAAGTTTTTCCTCGTCGAGTTTCTTCAGGTCGCCGACCTTGAGGCCGGAATCCGCGAGTGTCTGAGCGGTCGTCTGATCGATGCCGCGACGCAGCAAGGCCAGATAGGTGTCCTTCTTTGCCATTCAATCCCTCCGCGACGTCTGAGGCGAGCCCCGCTCTCCTCCGCCTCGACCCTCGGAACCAGCGGCCCTCTATCAAGGCACGGGCACGATAGGCTCGGATGACCTCATTCCAAACTGATTTTGCCGATCAGGCTGACCCAATCCTCAGATGTCAGATTCTCTGGTCTGAGGTCCAGAAGTGCAGGTTCGAGTCTCTCGACCCCCCTTGTCCAGCGCTCTTTGTGCCAACCGTTGATTCGGTTGAGGCGTCTTGGTGGGCGCTTGAGGGTGGTGCGTAACTTGCGTCGGCGGTTGGCGAAACAACTGCTGATGACGAGGCGAAAGAGGCGTTCGTCAATCTGGTCGGTGTTCTCGCGAGTGGCGGGTTTGAGGGCGACGAGTCGAGAGGTGACTCTGGGTGCAGGGCTGAAGGCGCTCGGAGAAACTCTGAGGTCGAGTTCGATGTCGAATTGCAGCCACAGCGAATGGCCGAGAGGGCCACGGCTGGCGTTGCCTCCCTTCATCACCATTCGCTCTGCGAACTCGTCTTGCACGAGCAGAACGATTCCGGAGAGTGGGTTGCGCGCGTGATGCTTCTGGATGCGATCGAGGACCGGGCTCGAAATCTGGAATGGCAAGTTGGAGACGATATGGCTGATGTCTGTGGGCCAATCGGCCTGCAGTGCATCGATTTGTTGGACTGACAGACGGCCATCAGCGGTACCGAATACACGGCCGAGGTGGGCGATCGCCTCCGCATCGACCTCGAGCGCCGTGACCCTCGCGCCCGTGCGCAGGAGTTCGAGTGTCAGTGAGCCAGGACCCGGCCCTATCTCCAGACAATGGCTGGCGGCTGTGATTGGAGAGCCCACGCCTGCTAATTCCACAGCTCGCGCGATGACCGCTTCGTCGAGCAGGAAGTGCTGCCCGAGCGCGCGGTCAGGGCGGATCCGATCTCTTAGAAGATCGACCAGCAATCGAACATCGAGGTCATCCATCGGACCACCTGAGTCTATTTTTCCGAGCGAACCAGAAGTTCGAGGAGGCTCGGGACTTCGGCTGGATTCTCCAATTCCTTGACATATCTCTCAGCCAGCAGAGTGATCGCATCGACGCCCAATCCCTTCGACACCTCGTCCAAGTCGACCCAGCCGTTGGCACCACGAATCTGCACCCAACTCTGAGCCGTCGACTTGCCAACGCCGGGCAGCAGTTGGAAAGCGTGCATCTTCAGCGAGAGATTCTGCGCCCGATTGAAGAAACTGAGATGCTCGTCGGGATTTTCGGTAATCGATTCCTTGACAGCATCGAGCAGGGAATTGTTCGCCTGATTCGTGAGATCGCGGAATCGAACGATCGAAATCTGCCCTATTCCGTCACTGGAAACCTCGAGATGATCACCGATTTCGTGGGTGGAAGAAGAATGAACCCGCGCCCTGACGATGTGCAGACCGGGCTCGGTCAGGGCGTGCATCTCGTGACCGACAGGACGTCGTTCACGGATGTCGAGAACCCTCAGGTGGGTTTGGTCTGCGAGTGGCCCCTCGGCTACTTCGTCACCATTGTCCTCACCATTCGGCTGCATCATCTTCACCCCTTGGAGGGCGGTTACCATTCTTCAAGGGATTCATCGGCGGAAACGCCTGAAAAGTTGCTCGAAGTGGCGTTTCAGAGGATGATTTTGCGAACTATGTCGATGATTTCCTCAATCTCCGGCGTGTCCATGGCGATTCGCTTCGAAGCGATGATGACCCGGACGTCCTCGACCCTCATCGGCATGAGTTCGGCGATCTTGGCGCAGACTTCTGGGTGTTTAGAGAGTTTCTCGTTCTCAGCCAAGGAGTTGACGAGTTGCTTGAAAATTGCGGAATCGGTCTTGATTCCGCCACGGTTCTCGCTTGCAGCCCACTCCGCGTGGAAGAGAGCGACTTTCTGTTCATAGGAGAGCTCGCCACGGCGCTCACGAGCATCCAGCAGCAGGTCGCGTACGGTGGCAAAATCGACGTATTCCTTATCGGACATGATAATCACTCCAGAGGGCGAAGGTGTTCAGCGCGGGCGACGACTGTCTTGGCCATGTTCTTGTCGTGCAGGTCAATCACCCAAGCACGTCCCTGTTGCGCTTGAATGATGCCGGTAGCACCTTGGAAGCGGCGGTGAGGCATACCCTTCTGTTGGGAGCCATCGAGGACGACTGCGACGCAGTCGCCAATCTCGTACTGGTGCATCACGCGAGCGATGTTGATGCGACTGCGTTGTGTCTTTGAGCGGCGCAGAATACTGCGTGTTCCTTGACGAGTTCCGTGACTTCGGCGCATGATTTCACTCCTCGACCTTAGGTCGTGCGAGCCGGCGACCTGCCTCGTATTCTTAAGGCCATCTCAATCGGTTCGAACTCAGTCGGCGTGGATATCCTCAACATCGAGCCACAGAACCTGACAATCCTGCTCGAGCACGCTGGCTATTGACGGCACCGTGCGGCCCTCGTCGGAGTGGACCAGTTCCTTGACGTAAGTGCCGGCTTCGCAGCGAACTGAGAATTGAACTTCTTTATCATAGATTTTGATTCTGTCTATCGAGACGACCTTCCGGCGACGCTTCTTGTCGGCTCGACGGTGTGAGACTCGCTTCGGTGTCTGTTGTTCGAGAGTGACTCCAGAGAGGCTGTTGATTGCGGCGATGATCTGCTTTTCGTCGGGTGGATTCTCGAGTGTGAAGCGGATGGTGTAGGACTTCTCGGCTCGCGTCTCCTTGATCCTGCTGACCTCGCTTCGGTTGGTCCATCGCAGGTCGCTGATTTCGATTTTGTCGGCAGCGCTGGTGTTGACGGCATGCATAATCTTCTCGAGGTCCGTGCGACGGATGCGCGGGCGCTTGATTTCGAGGACGAATGGGCGGCCCCTGCCGAGGCAGCGGACGTCGATGTCCTCGCGACCCATGCCATGGAACGATGTGTCGTCGGCGGATAGTGCATCGCGGAATGTCTTGCCGATGAGGTCTTGCACAGAATCTGGGTACTGCAAGCCTGTTTCCTCGCAGGCCTCGCAGCCGGTGGCGCGGCCGCGGCAGGCGCGGCAGGGCCAGCGGGTCTGGGGGATGCCGCGACCGAGTTTGCGGTAGCGACCGTAGATGAAGACAGGGCGAATGTCGACGTTGACGCGTAGTGTGAGACAGTCGATGAGGATCATCAGGTCGGGGCGTTCCTTGACGAATGAGACGCCATCCATTCGTTCCGCGACACCGGCTTTGATGGCGGAAGTGAAGCTAGCCTTGAACGGGCGCGAGCCGCCAGCGCCATGGCGGGTGCGGATGCGATCTTCTTCAGCCAGCAGATCCTTGGGCACGTGAATGCCGATCTGCAGGCTGCCATGGTCGAGCTCACCAGTCTGCTCAACGATGCGCTCGACGATGTTGTCAACATCAGAAAACAGGTCCTCGCAGAGCGGACAGAGGTCGGGGAGGGTGAAGGATTCGAGTTCCTTGTTGCGAGCGAAGGCGGAGGCGCGAAGCAGAGCGCCGCCAGCCGCGCCGACCTCATCGGTGCGGCGACCACCGACGCGATGCAAGCATGTGTCGCAAGCACCGATGCGAATCATGTGAGCGATGCCCAGCGGAGCAGGGCAGGGAGGAGAATCCCAGTCGATGGTAGCACCATCAACTTCGAAATCGTCGCCGTCGAACCACTCTTCAGCCTCTTCCGGCTTCTCATTCACGGCGACGAGGTCGTCCCACGGATTCTCGGCAGCAGCATATCCAGCGGTGGCGTAGAGTTGCCACTCATCCTCCGCGTCTGGCGCGGTTGCCTGTCCATCCGTGTCATTCTGGGTCATTGAATCACCCACCGCTGCGGGGGAGGGAATCCCACGCTGCGATGCTTGGGCCAGCGGTGGGTCACCTTTGAGCGCTTCGGGTCTCGAAAGAGGTGTCTTAATGGGCCTGGACAGGTGATTATTCTGCGTGATTGAAAGCGGAAAACAAAGGCTGGTGAGGGGAGGGGTCAACGATTGTTCAGAGTTCTTGAAGAATTATCAATGAGGGTATGCACTGAAAGTAAACGTAAACGTGAAAATCGGCTCACTCACCCAACACTGACCCATCGATCTCGCAGACCTGGCGCAGCAACGGGAAGGAATACAGTCCGCTCGAACATCCGGTTGGCCATTCGAATCTGAGGCCATAACGGCCGACCAATTCGGCCTTCGGCTTGGCCATCCTCAAGCGCATGACCTCCTCTCGGAATTCGATCATTCTCTGCTCGTTCTCCTGCCTCGGCCTGCACTTCGCGCAGGGACAGACGAGGCGCAGCTCGATGTAACTGAGAGTGAATGCTGTGCCGTCAGCGAAGCGCAGAACGCAGTTCTCGTCGGCGCGCTCGAGATCGGTCAACTCGTCCGATTCGCTCATGTTAACCGCTAGGCTTACTGGGCTTCAACCTGCTGAGTCTGCGTCTTGCGGCGTCGCGCCAGCGAGCCCAGCATCGCTGGTGTCGTGACCAAACTCGCGAAGAGCGACAATCCGATCATCACAGCGCAGAACAGGCCGAAACTCGCGAAGAATCCCATCGGCGACTGCGCGATGATGAGGAATCCTGTGACATCCGAGACCGCCGAGCCGAACAACGCCAAACCGGCCGCCCCACCGATGGCGCGAATACTCGCATCGACATTCGCACCTTCCGAGCGCTCCTCACGGTAGCGCTCGACAACATGAATCACATAATCGATCCCAACACCCAGAGCCATCGCCGCGATAGCAACGGTGACCATGTTCAATCCGTATCCTGCCAACGCGATTATCGCGTATAACCAGATGATGACGACGACGATTGGAATCGTCGTGAACATCGCCGTCGACAGCGACCGAGCTCCCCAGAGCCCGGCGCCCACAACTAGCCAAACACCGAGCAGTGCGGCGAATCCGCTACCGACAGTGAAGTAGACGTAGGCGGTGAGTGCGATGATGACGGGCGAGGAGAGGAGGAGATCTTTCGTCGAATAATCGGCGAATCCAGAATCAATTCTGCGGAAGCCCCACCACAGCGTGATCAAGCAGAAAAGCACCCCAAGAAACAGCGAGGATTGCAACTGATTCTGCATGCTCGAAGCGGCTACATATCGAATCACGGGATCTCCTGTCGGAATAGCCCAAGTCACAGGAAATTCTTCACTCGCAACACCGATTCCGGCCCTAACCGAGATGTCCTGAGCGGCCAGATCCTGGAAGGGCTGCATGTCCATCTTCAACTCGGCCAAAGCCAATTCGACAAGACTGAATTGCTCCGCATTGGAAATTCCCCAAGCCATCGTCATGCGCAGATATTCTGGCTCGGCTCCGTCGTCACAAAGGTGGACTGCAAGCGGATCCAACTCACATTCCGGTAGAATGTAAAGTCCTGCGATCGACGCTGGAATCGTCGGAATGATGCCCCCCGCAGGAATCCCATAGGTGAAGACGAAGCCGAACATGAAGCGCAGACAATCGCGGTCTGTCTCCTCGGGAAGTCCATTCGAATCGGTATCGCAATCAAGGTCGCTCGCCCCCCAACCCGCAGCCTCGAATGGTGTCGAATCGACCACCATGCTGGCTTCGGCGAACCATACCAGTTCGTCGATGGCGTGCATTTCTGGCGTACCGAGCGGAGTCGTGGTATATTTTCCAGGATCATTGGCCGAAGCATTGGCCATATTGTTGCGCGTCGCTTGGATCGCAGCGAAAACGCGCGGGTCGAGCATATCGCCCTCAATGACGACTGAAGCAGGTTCGCCTTCATCGCTGAATCTGGTGTTTATCAGGAGGACTCCCTGAGCGAAATCAGATTCGCCATCGATGAAATCCTCGACTTTGAAATCGCCCTCGAGGCTCATCATCACCGGCACCGCGAGGGCGGTCGTGGCAACTATCACTGCGAGCAGCAACGCTGCGTGTTTCGAGGAATTATCGGCGATGCCAATGAGCCATTCCTCGCGAATCATGTGGACTTTACCAGTCGTTTCTTCGGGTAATTTGCCGCTCTTCTCCAAGAATAAATCCCAGTCCATCCTGATGATCGGCGCCCACAATCCAGTGAGGATGAATGCCGCACCAACACCGAGTGCCGCTTCGATGCCGAAGGAGCGTAGTGCAGCGATATCTGAAGTCAGATTGGCAGCGAAAGCGGCCATCGTGGTGAAGGAAGTCAGCATTATTGCACGACCCACACGGGAAATCGATGAATGAGCGGCGTCTTGGGGCACTTTGCCACTGCGCCGCTCCTCTTTGTAGCGGTGGAGAGCGTGCAGACTATCGTCGATGCCAAGCGCCAGAACGAGAATCGGCAGAAGGTTCGAGAATTGGCTTCGACTGATTATCTTGAATCCAAATTCGTTTCCAAGAATTATTCCCCAGCCGATCGAGCCCTGCATCCACAGGAGGCTGAAACCGAGCGTCGCGGCGACGATCGCAACATCCGAGAATCTCCGCAGACTGACCCAGAGCAAGACGAGGATCGCTACAGCCATTCCGGCCATCAGAATCACAGATTCCTGTAATTCGCGGTTCATCTCGACATTGATGCCCTCCCCAATGACCATCGTCAGGGTGAGTTCGTCGGTCGTGCGAAGGTTCGTTTCAAGGGCGATGATCGCCCATTCGGCGCTGCACGGCTTCTCTCCAGCATCTACCGCAGCCCGACATTCCTCAGCCGTGTTGATAGGAGCAGTCGTCCGCAATTTCGAGCCGAAGTAAGTATATCCATCCGGCTCGGCAGCCGCTTCTGCCCAAGAGTGTGTGAATCCACTCTCCTCCATCGCATCGCGACTCAACTGGAAGAGAATCCAAGTCGTCGAAGCCGACCAGCGACCAGGACCCCACTCGATATCGTCGGCGAAAGTCCCATCCTCGCTCATCTTCCCGCCAATCGGACCGATCACGGGGCTCGACTCATCGTAGGTGAAGCCGCGGTCGGTCGAGAGCCAGCGCAACATCGCCCCATCCGAATGCAGCATCATCCGATGTGCAGCAAGGTCGATGTGCGCCTGAGTGATGTTCACATCGTCGAATTCGAGGCATTCTAGAACACCACAATCATCCCAATTCGTTCGCGCGGGAACGGGCTGTCCGAAAAGATTCACCGTCGCGCGCGTGAGCATCGATTCGCCAGCCATGAAACTGCGGAAATTATCGGGCAGAGCCAGTGCACCAGCAACATTCTGACCCGACAATTCGCTGACCAGTGGCCGCATGAATTCCGCCAGAGGGTCTGCGGTCACACGAGCAATCTTCATTTCGATTTCACGAAGCACGGTGAGGTTCAGAATCCCGCCCAGAGGAATCCCCTCACCGACCAATCCAGCAGATTCACCAGAGTATCCGACCCGTTCACTGACCGAAGGAAGCTCGCCGTGGAGCACATCACCATTTTCGTCGATGTGGGGCGCAATAGGGCCATTTTGAACGTGCATCGGGTCACGTATCGAAATCATGACGCCATAGGCTTCCTCGGACGCTGCGAAGTCTTCGTTGAGCACTTTGAAAGCGGTCAATTCCGACGATTCCATATCGTAGGATTCGATGTCGATCGGAGTCAGACTGGCGATCAATCCGGGGACCATCACGAGGCTCAAAACGAGAATCACCGCGTGTACCTGAGTCTTCCTCGGCAGCAGAAAATCCGCCACCCGAGCGAAGTCGCGAACCTCGTACATGTTGTCGGGCTCCAGCGCTTTCCTTTTTACACTAACCCGTTGAATCAGAGTCCTGCATCACGCATTTTCTTGAGGGTTTCAATCTGCTTCTTGCTGACTTTCTCGGGCTCTGCCAGAACGAATTCTATGTCCAGCGGTCCGCCGTCGTGGCCGTGGCCTGCGAGTCGTCGGACGTCACCGATACGAGTGCCGTCTGCGACCTCGATCTGCACGCGTTTGCCGGCTGGTGTGCGGATTCGGATCGAACCTCCCAGCATCAGGGTGGTGTAGGGTACGGCGACCTCCTGGATGAGACGGCCGTCCTCCCAGCGACGGCCTTCCTCGGCGTCGAGTCGCAGGGTGATGAGGAGGTCGCCGGCCTCGCCTTGTGGGTGTTCGTGGCCCATTTTCTTCAGGCGCAATTGTTGGCCGTGCTGGGCTCCGGCTGGGACGGTAACGGTGATTGTTGAAGAGCGAGTTTCGACGCCTCTGCTATTGCAGACTGCGCAGGTTTGACGGGAATTGAAGGATGCACCTTTGCATTTAGAGCAGAGGCGAAGGCGTCGATGTCCGAACTCGAGTTTTGTTCCGCGCAGGGCTTGAGTGAGGTTGATGTCGAGCCCTGCTTCGATATCGGGCCCGCGCGCGGGAGCTTGTTGTTGCGGACGTGGCCGAGATTGTTGGCGTCCTGCACGTGCGCCCGAACCGGTCTCGAAGGGGATGTCTGAGCCGCGGGCACCGCCCATGAATTGGTTCAAGATATCTGAGAAGTCGAAACCACCCGAGCTGCCGAAGCGGCCACCGCCGCCGCCGCCACCACCGAAACCGCCGGAGCCAGCCCCGAATGGGTTGCCGCCGCGCGAGAACATCTCCTCCATGCGGCGCTGCTGGTCATACTCCTTGCGCGCCGCAGCCGTGCCGATTGAAGCGTGGGCGGCCTGTATCGCCTTGAAGCGCTCCTCGGCCGCCGCATCGTTGGGATTCCGGTCGGGGTGATGCTGACGCGCCAACTTGCGGTAGGCGCGTTTGATTTCGGCCTCCGTCGCGTCCTGTCCAACGCCCAAGACAAGGTAGGGGTCGTCGGCCATCGTTAGCCGTCGAGCGGCGCATCCCCTTCAATCCTCGGAGTAGAGCGGGTGTAGGTGAAGCAGGTTCTATCAGGGTGGTGGGAATTTGGAGAAGTCGATCCATCCAAGGTGGTAGAAGTTTGGCGAAGCCGATGTAATCAAACCGGAAGCAGGTGAGGGCGAGCCATGGGCTTGGGTTGGTGCTGCTTTCGAAATTACCTCGGGCATGCGAAGGAGATTGGTGGAGACATCTCAGAATACCCACGATTCTTCCTCAAACCCGCGAGCGCGCATGTGGAGGCCGCAGCGGACGGAACCAACATCATCGAGATGCTGCGCCCGGATGAGCACATCGACCACGAGGTCGAACTCGTCGTCAGACTCGGCGCCGACCTCAAACCAGCAGCGATGTGCGTCGGCTGTGACACGACGAATCGAACTCGACAAACACTCGCCAAGGGCAAGGGTTGGCCGTGGACCGAAGGCAAGGCTTTCAAGGGCAGTGGAGTGCTTGGAACTTGGGCGCAGTGGGATGATTCTCCAATGAGGTTGAGTCTCTCAGTCAACGGCGAGATTCGCCAGGACGACTCGACCGAATTGATGATTCACAGCGTCAGCCAACTCCTCGAACATCTGCACAAGTGGTACGACCTGACACCTGGAGACCTGATCTGGACGGGCACCCCCAAGGGCGTTGGCCCAATGAAAGCCGGTGATCTTGTAGAAGCCCGAATGAGGAATTCAGACGGCGAAAAAATCAGCAGTTTTTCCGCCGTCTGCCAGTGAATTCGCCTACTTTTCACGGCATCGGGTTGAAAAAGGGAACCCATCACCGCGGGCCGATGAAGACCGAGTTCGAATTCCAACCCGCATTCACACTGATGACCGCCCACCTCGATCCGAACGAGCAGATGAAGGTGGAGCCTGGCGCCATGGTGGCACAGTCACCGAGCGTCGACATGAAGTCCGGAATGTCCGGCGGCTTCTTCAAGGGCCTCAAGAAGATGGCACTCGGTGGCGAGTCCTTCATTCTCAACACTTACACAGCCGGACCAAACGGCGGCTGGGTCTCAATCGCACCGGGCTCACCGGGCGACATAGGCTCATTCGACCTCGCACCGGGCGAGAACCTCTTCATGCAGGGTGGAGCATTCATCGCATCCACAGCGAACGTCGAGACCGACACCAAGTTCCAGGGCGGGAAGGGCTTGTTCTCGGGAGAGAGCGCGTTCTTCCTCAAGGCCAGCACGACCGGGGGAGCAGGCACAGTCTTCTACTCAGCATACGGTGCAATCAAGGAGATTGAGATTACCCCAGCAACACCAGCCATCGTCGACACCGGTCACGTCGTCGCATTCAGCGACGGTGTCGGATACAAACTCACCAAAGTCGGTGGACTCGGCTCGGCTCTGCTAGGTGGAGAAGGAATCGTCATGAACTTCAGCGGCAACGGCAAGGTCTGGATCCAAAGCCGAAACATCTCGTCTCTAGCATCAAAGCTCATGCCGTTCATGGGCAACCGCAGCAACTGATTGAGCAAACCACAATCTGCTCGGAAGGTTCATCCTATCCGTGGCGGAGCGCACATCCGTGAGAACTACCTCAATTCTGCTCGTCTTGCTGCTCACTGCACCGATTCTCGCAGGTTGCCTCGGCGGCTCAACGAACGGCAGCGACGAGTCCTGCGACGAGCAGGAATATTGGTTCGAAATCTCAGAAGATTCACCATACCCTGGACTCGACTGCGAAACCGGATTTTCCAAAACCCTGGCGATGACAATTTTCGTGCATCGAGACAACGAGGGTATCGATTGGCTGATCAACGAAACATCGATCGACACCGGAATCGAACTGATCAACTCGATCTACAACCCATATGGAATCCACTTCGTCCTCGACGAGATAATCTGGATCGACGAAGCCTTCCCTGACGTCCAAGACGACGAGGAGGAGGAGGGTGAGAAGCCTGACACGATCAACAATTCCAACGAAGATGGCGGTGATTTCGGTGACCAGATCTCGATCTCACAACTCGGCGACGGTTTCACTGAAGGCTACAACCCAGCCAATGTCAACATCGTCATGCAGAGTACCGGATGGGGTGCTTACAGCATGTATCCGTGGTATTCGCGTGAATACTACATCAGCACGGTGCGGGCATCGACATTCGCGACAAGCCCGGTTCCCAGCCACGAACTCGGCCACTTCCTCGGACTCTACCACACTCACCAGTTCTACGACGACCCGAACTCGGATTCGGACCTCGCGAGAGCATTCGTCTGGACACAGGACTGGCTCACGCCAACCGAGCAGTGCTACAGTACGGGTGACTTCATCTGCTCGACCCCATACGATTGTTACATCTGGTGCGAGGAGATTCTCAGTTGCACCGCCAATGCCTATGAGAGCGACCGGCCGGATCAGGAACCGAGCGAGTTCGCGAATTGCACAATCGAGCAGCATAACCCCTCGCGGACGAATCTGATGAGCCGTTACAGCGACCGCAGCGAAATCACTCCAGACCAAGGCGCCCGGGCGCGCTACTTCATCGAATACATGGTCGCGAACGAGCGAAACGGAAACCAACTCATTCTTGTCGAGTGAGCAACTCGGACGGCCATGGCGAGTGCGAGTGAGATGGGCGCGCGCCGCATCACCAACGCCTGGCTGATCGACCACGACGGAGCAACCCAACGCGGCGATTTCATCCTCAACGCCGACGGTTCTTGGGCAGAAAGCAGCGGCGACGAGGATGTCCTCGAAACCATCGACGGCAACGACCGACTGATCACCCGCTCTTTCCAGAACTGGCACACCCACCTCGCGATGATCCTCAACCGAGGCATGGGTGAAGGTTTGCCCCTGATGGAATGGCTGGAATCAGCAATTTTCCCAGTCGAGAACCGACTGACCCCCGAACTCATCGAGATTGGCACACGCGCAGCAGCAGCAGAGATGATAGCGACAGGAACAACATTCGCCTGCGACATGTATTTCCACACCGGAACGATAGCGAGAACTCTGGCAGAAACGGGCCTTCGAGCAATCCTCTGCGGCCCGATAACAGACGGACTCACACCAAATTTCGCACCCGGCTCAGGAGACGCACTACGCCACATGGAGAACCTTATTTCCAACCCTTCCCCACGACCCGGGCGCATTGAGTACGGGGTGGGAACACATTCGGTTTACGTGTGCGACGAGGAGATTCTGCTCAAGGGTTCAGAATTGGCAAAAAAAACCGGGGCGATTCTTCATATCCACACTTCCGAGACGCGCAAGGAGGTTGCGGATTGCCACGCGGCAACGGGGATGTATCCTGTCGAATATCTCGACTCCATAGGCTACTTCCAAAGCGCAGATGATGGGGGCACGGTCTGTGCACACTGCGGCTGGGTCACCAAGAAGGAGATGAGAATACTCGCTGGCCACGACGTTCACGCCGTTCACTGCCCGACCTCAAACCAGAAACTCGGCTGCGGGGGAACCATGTCCTATCCAGCGATGAAGGATGCTGGAGTCGATGTGCGGCTGGGAACTGATGGTTCGGCGAGCAACAACTCTCTGGATATGCGAGCCGAAGCGAAGAATGCAAGCTTGATTCAGAAACACGATCACTGGGATGCACGAGTATTGGATCCGATTGCGACTTGGCAATTGGCTACCAAGGGCTCACAGGATTGGGTGACTTGGGATCTGGATGATATTCGGATGAAGCCTGTTGGGAGAGATGGGCGACGCTTGTTGGCGAATGTTCTCTACTCCGGCGGGCGCGTGATGGATGTCTTCGTCGAGGGCGAGGCGCTGCGACGCGATGGGACGACGCTGACCGTCGATGAGCGAGCAGCAGGGCTTGCCCTCGATGAGGCTGTCATCGACTACTATGCGGGCCTCTGAATCAGAGGGTAC
>Ga0209501_10001538_pt1 | contig 25270 bp, 24 predicted proteins | sample ArcticOcean_MG_C_4_FD_187434 | JGI IMG/M metagenome (GOLD analysis project Ga0209501, IMG submission 187434) | Marine microbial communities from western Arctic Ocean - ArcticOcean_MG_CB4_134 (SPAdes) (version 2) | ecosystem: Environmental > Aquatic > Marine > Oceanic | place: Arctic Ocean...
CAACGGAGAGGAGGCGGTCACCAAGTAGAACATTGGCAGACCCTGGAACGACGGCGGGAGTCTCACTTAACATTGCCCCAAACCTGTCCAACTGACGGGGTCCACCTTAAACATGTTCATAAACTTCAGCATAAATGATTGTTCCATCACCGATACGCGCTTTATCGCTGGCAAACTTTAAGAAGGTTATGTAAAAATCGTCATCTTTACGACGCCATATTTTCATCTTTTACCTCTAGACATTCCGAGTTCCACCCGCCCAAATGGAAATTTGTTACTAGGACCCATCCCCCGTATGGGTATGTCTGAGCGGGGCTTGTGCTCTGTTGGGCCATCGCCCCTTGCCCATGAAAGTATGAGTGGAAATCCATTGGGGATGGAAACCGTAGTTAAAAATCTTTTCATGTTTCCATGGCTGCGCTGTCACGACCATGACCAACCATTGAGCAGGGGCATGAATGAATCTTTAGTAGAAGAACGGAGGAAGTCGATTAGGTTTCTTGCTACCTGGGCGTTTCCTAATTCCAGCGAGGGTGAAAACCAAATCTACCAAGCCTAGGAAAAAAAGAAAGATGCCCAAAAAGAAACTTAATGAGGCCAACCAAAAGTAAAACCCTAGAATGACGGCCTCCCAACCTATGTCGAACGATTGCCAATCGAAATCTTCTTTGGAATTAACGACCTCTATGGACGGCAGAAAGATAATGAAAAGGACCGTAGCAATCAAGAACTTTTGGGCCACCTGTATCAGACGAGGTTTGTCCCTAAACCCAGGCGAAGCGGCTAAAGCCAATCCGCCTAAGATTGGAGCGACTACCAAAATACTGAAACGGGAATCTGAGATAGGAGTCACCACTTCAGTTTTCAATATGAAGACGGCAATAGGAGCCATCAGAACTGAAAAGAAGAGACCAAATATAATCCAGTGAACCAGCGGTCTACTCATTTCTGGCCTTTCACCAATGAGCATCATCATCCCGCTAAAGCCAGCACTAGGCAGCCTTTGAACGCGCCGGAACCAAGGCTTACTTTGTTTTTCCATGCCACGATTTTATCACCAGAATGGTAGGGATTTTGTACATCTCGTGTGCGCACTACCGCTGACAAAGCTGAATTGGTTTTTCGTCCGACTTAAACTAATGTATGGGTATGAAACGCCCCGTAGGTCGCCCACCCACCGGCAACGTGCCACAACTGTCTATACGTATGGAACGTGAGGCTCTGGCTAAGGCAAAAGAGCGTGCGAAGTCGGAAGGCACGACCGTGGGACGTTGGCTAGAGGCGGCGATTCGGGAGAAGCTGGAGCGTGATAGAGGAAATGAGAGCGATGCCTAACTCAGGTAAGCCACCTAGACCGTCACCCAAGTTGGTGAAATACTTTGAATTCTTCGCTAGGCATTCAAACAAGAAAATGGGGCACCCATTCGATTGGGGAAGATTCTACAATTTCATCGCTCGTGCTCATTCTTTGCAGTCCCGATTGTCTGAAAGCGATGTTAAACGGCTGCTTGTTCAGGAAGGTTTTAGAGAAGAGTACGCCAGCAGGCTAGCGGGAGTGTACGACCACGGGCGGAGAATAATAAGGGTACATAGGGGAAGCATTCCAGACGGAGCAGTGGACGAAAGACGAGCCGCCGAGGAACGGCTGATGGAACAGGAGGGAACCCATGCGTAACCAGTCACTACGACAGATAGCACGTGAGCTCGACATATCCCCGGCGTACCTGTCCTACATGGTCAATGGGAAGCGTCCGTGGCGGAAGGATTTGTACCAGCGATACATGGGGGTTGTTAACACTTTTGTTAACAGTGAACAAGAAAGTGTTAACGATTCGCCAGACGTAGACCGACGACTAGGCGTAATTAATGGTGCCCCAGGTGGGATTCGAACCCACGACCCGCTGCTTAGAAGGCAGCCGCTCTATCCCCTGAGCTACTGGGACACTCGGAGCCAGCCTGTGGCTGGAAGCCGGTTCTAAACGGCTCATTACCATCTTACGAACGCCCGGAGAGGGGTGTCAAGGCGGCACTCTCCGCTAGGTTTACATCTGATTATGTCCGGTAAACCGCTGCCAACCTAGATTGCGGTTGCCTCGGTGCTCTGTCAAAATGAAAGTGCGCAGCGAGAGTCCGCAACGAACTGGGCGGAATCCCGTGGGGATACCTGTTCTGGCGCCCTGGCTAGCCGGTCAACTAGGACCCGGCAAGACCATCCAGGTACGCCTGGCCGACAGGGAGTGATGGGTAATGGCAGACGATCTAGTTAACCTGGAATCAAAACCCGCTGCAAAGCAGTTGATCGCGGGTTGGCGGCGGCAATGGTCCGACGGCGGAGAGATATCCGGCGGCCTGCCCCGGTACCTGATCAGCAAATTGGGCGCAACGCAGATCGGCGAGATGGGCTCCGAAGTCTCCAAGCTTTGTTACCCGTTCCAGGTGCCCGGGACCCATGACACCTACCGTCCCAGAGTGGCTTACAACGAGGGCCTGCCCAGTCAGCCCATGACCCGCCGCAACCGGTTCTACGATGCCGGCAACGGGCTGGTCATATTCTTGGGCCAAGAGCCTTGGTTTCGTATCGACGTTTACGCAGAGGCGTTCTTTCAGGCCGTGGCGGAGTTGGGGTCACCCAAGATCGTGGCCGTCGAAGGTTATAACGGCGCGGCGCCGCCGGACATGGAACGCAGCGTAAGCTGTATCTACAGCCGGGCCGATATGAAAGAAAACCTGGACCAGTACGGTCTGCGGTACTCCAATTACGGCTCTCAGAGCCGAAACGGCCCCACCATCGCCATGGCCCTGGTGACGTTGGCCCATTACGAACATCCCGACCTTGAGATGCTGCGCATGGGCGCCATGGCCCCCATGTACCCCTTCCTGACCCCCACCAATGACCCCGTGGGGATCAACCGTGACCACCGCGCGTTTTACGACATCATGCGCCGGCTGAAGGCGATGTTCGATCTGGAGATAGATCTTTCCGAGCTGCTGTCCCTGGGAGAGGCCGAATCACAGGAATTGGTTGACACGCTTGAGAAGATCGCTGAGACGAACTCCACTGCCAAAGAGCTCATCGACCGGGCCAAGACCGACTTCAATCTGGTGCCTTTCCAGACAGCTGTATCGATGGACCCAGCATTGGACAGGACGTTAGAAGACATCCTAAGAAACGCGCCGGACATACCAGACGAGCCTGAGTAATCCCATATCTCTTGGGGATTCAGGCCATGTGCTGTTAGATAAGTCCTTCAGCTTCAGCTGCCTTCTCGACCAACTCCCAGCCGACATCGTTCCCCGGCACAAAACGGTCGCACGCTTCGCCTTCCAGCACCATTTTGCCCACCGGGTCGTCTGCTGTCACTGAGAGAAACGCCGATTCGATCTCCGAAGCCAGCGTCGGGTCCAAATTCTTATTCGATGTGAAACAACAGTGGGAGTATCCAGGGCTGGACCAGAAGATCCGCACATCTTCCCTGGGTAGAGTGCCGTCTTTGGCCATCATTTCCATGACACGTTGGCTGACGGCCCCGGCGTCGAATTCGCCGCTGCGGACCCGTTCCACAACGTCACGCTGGTCTGAATTGTTCTGGGACTGCCGATCATCGTAGAAACTTCGGGCCGCTAGGTCTTTCCGAGGGTCTATCCCCGAGTCCTTCAAGAAAGAATAGGCCAGCAGGCCGGCCTCCACCGATGACCTGGCCCCAAACGCGAAACTCTTGTCTTTGAGGTCTTCAACGGTCTCGATTCCGGAGTCAGCCCGGGCGATGAAATGGGTGATGAAGTTAACGTCCACGTCGCGCATCGCGATCACGCGGCAGCCGTCCTCCGCCAGGCGTTTCATCTTCACGTGGCTGAGGGGGCCGTTCCAGGCGAGGTCGATCTCGCCTCTGACAAAGGCATCGACCAGGTTGTCGTACCCCGAATACAGCACCCAATCCAGGTCTATCCCGCGTCGCAGAAATAATTTCTCAAGTCCCTGAAAGACTTCCATGTGGGAGACTGTGGCGGTGCCGCCTAATCTGACCATGCTGGACCTCTCGTTGGGGCGATTGGGGATACCGAAACATTGGTTGTTGATTGCGAAATATTATAATTGAAGCGTCACGTACCGGCAATAAATCCACCCTGATATCCATGTCATGTAATCAGCAAATCCGATCCGATTGAAGCCCGATTTAGCTTCGTGCCACGAGCGGTGGAGCGATACGTAAGTCTACGTAATGCTCCACCGTTTTTTGTTTCATCTGTCCTTCACATAAATACGCAACTTCTCCGATGGCAGGCCTTTTCACCAAATCTACGATGCAGTGGCAACGAACTGATGAGGTGAATGACATGGATCCAAGAAATAAGCAGCACCAAAACAACAGCAAATCGGGAACGATTGAGGAGAAGAAAATGAAAACGATAAACGAAAATCTAGGATCAAACATCGGCGGTCTAGGCACTCTCGTAGGCACTAAAACTATGCGCCTGCTGGGTGGGCTGGTCCTGGTGGGGATGCTGGCGATGGCCAGCGTCTTCAGCACGGTATTCGCGGACATCGGGCCGGTACACCAGGCAGCTGGCGATTACACCGTGAGCCCGCCTGTCTTGTCCGGCCCGCCAAGCACGGAGAACGGCGTGACATCCATCGCGGGCACTGTGGCCGTGGAACTCAGGGGTACCCAAATAGGCTCTGCTCTCGTGCATTTCACATGCGATCTGGGAACTGGACCGGGAGGCAGCAACCAATGTGAAGGTAGTTTCCTCTTTGAGGGCACCTTTCGCGGCGAGGCAGCCACCTATCGGGGTGCGATGACTAATTGGACTGCCGGCGGCGAGGAAGCTTTCACCTGGTCTGAATACAAGCTGATCAGTGGGAGCGGCACCGGCGCACTATCGAACCTGGTCGCACTGGAAGGGCTGCTTCTGCGTGACGAGGCAGCTGGCCCCGTGGGCATCTATACCGGCGCGTTTCAGTTCGAGATCGCCGCTGTCGAAGTCCCGCTCTCCGAAGTCAGCTTGCATGAACTGTTCATCATGGAGGTAGATGGGACCATCACCACTGAGGAATTGGTGGCGGAACTCACGCTGAGAGCTGAGTCCAAATAAAATCACTCGTTGTTCCTGGCCCTAGCGGGACCAAGTGAAAAGGACAGCTCGTCTCCTCATACGGGTTGTCCCCATATCAAGAGAGCCGCTCCGATTCGATCGGTACGGCTCTCTTATTTACGCTGATTGGCTCCTGCGATCGGCTATCCGACCACTTGAGTGATGGCGTGGTCCAATATGTCCGCAGCTTCGTCAAGTTGGGCGTCGGAGGTGGTAAAGGGCGGCACGAAACGGAAGACCGAACCCTTGCGGCGCACGCTCAGAATCAGGCCGTTTTCGAGACACAAACGCCCGATCGCCCGGCCTTCGTCGTTGGCCGGTTCTCTGGTATTTCGGTCGGTCACCAGCTCTATCCCCTGCAGCAAACCACGGCCCCGGATGTCGCCGATTATCTGATGCTTTTTGGCCAACCGTTCCAGGTGCTCCCGCCAGTAGGCTCCGATCCGCTTTGAGACATCGACCAGTATCTCTTCCATGATGATGTCTATGCTGGCGATGGCGGCGTTGCAGGGCATCGGGTCGTTGGAATGGGAGTGGCCCACCACCAACCCGGAGGCCGAGACCTTCTCTTCTATCTCATCGGTGGTGATGGTCGCACTGATGGCGACCCCGCCGCCGAAATGCTTGGATATGGTGAAGATGTCCGGCACCACGCCTTCATGTTCAAACCCCCACATGGAACCCAGCTTGGCCAGGCCAGTCTGGGCCTCATCCACGATCAGCAGAGCGCCCCTTTCTTCGCACTTGCGCTTTAACTCCCGCATCCAGCCTTCGGGCAGGTCTATGACGCCGCCGGCGCTGAACAAAGGCTCTGTGATCACGGCAGCCAGTTGGCCGTCAGCCTGGGCGTCTAAAAGGTCAAAGCTGGTGTTCAAGCAGGTGTAGTTGCAGCCGCCTTTGTCCTTGCAGTACTCGCAGCGGTACTCGTAGGGGGCCAAGATGGGATAGTGTCCTGGGGCGTATGGGCCATAGCCTTCATGCCAACCCGAGAACGTGACCGCCCGGGTGGAGTCGTTCATGCCGTGGAAGCTCACCGCCGGGCTGGCGATCTCGTAGCCGCCGGTAAACCGCTTGGCGATGGCCATGGCGGCCTCGTTGGAATCGCTGCCTGAAGTGAGAAACATAGACCGGTCCATGCCTTCGGGCGTGATCTCCGCCAGGCGAGCGGCCAGGATAATCTCCCGATCGTTGAACATGCTCATATGGCTGTGGATCAGGGTCTCACAACTCTCCTGCAGCGCCTGGACGATGCGGGGGTGGTTGTGGCCTAGCGCGCCGCACATCTGACCGGAGTTGAAATCCAGGTATTCCTTGCCGTTCACGTCGCGGACAACTGAACCTCTGCCCCAGACCATGATGGGGCCGGTGACGGTATTGGAGTCTATGCGGCTGCGAAAGCTGTACTTTCGAGCGATCTCCAGCAGTTCCGCCTCGGTTAGTTTCTGGGTCAAGACGCCACCTCCAAGGGGGTTATTACATCTGGCCGGGAAATCGATCAGACCGCCAGATTATCCTGGCGGTCTGATTGGTCACTTGATTGATATACCGGAGCAGGTAGGCTCTGGTCTACTTCTTGAACGCCGGCATGACTTCTTTGCCGAACCGCTCCAGTTGCTCTAGGATGACGCTCTGGGGTGTGCCTACGGGTGCACCCACATTGATCTCCTCCAGTCCAGGATAGCGGGACTGGACGTCCATGAGTTTCTCGGTGATCGATTCCGCAGTGCCGCAGAGCCAAGAGCCCGCCTTGACGCCGTCTTCCAGGGTCGGCAGATTGGCAGACCTGGCTGCCGTGGAGCCCTTGCCCAAGGCCGTTATCTGGTCGTCTGAAAGGCCGCGTACGAACCCCAACGGTGCGAACATCTTCATGTTTTCTTCGAAGAACATCCGGGCATCATTGATCGCCTTCTCTTCCGTCTCAGCGATCTGGAAGTTGTAGCCGATCACCAGGTCGGTGCCTAGCTCGGTCTCCCGGCCGTGCTTGGCCAGGGTGTCGCGCCATTGTTGGATCACTTGGTCTTGCGCGCCACCGGCCGCTGCGCCGCCGCCGATGATGCCCTTGATGCCGTGCTTGGCCATGAAGTCCATGGCCCTCTGGCTGCCGCTGACGATGGGCTGGTAGGTCTCCACCGGCAGGGTCCGTGGACGCGGCACCAACGTCAGTTCCTTCAGGGTATAACCGCGGTAGGGGACCTCGGGAGGCAAGGTATAGTGCTTGCCCTTGAATGAGAAGGACTCTTCATTGAAGGCCTTCATTATGATCTCAACCTGCTCTTCGAATAACTCACGGTTCGCGTCGCTGTCGGTCAAGGTGCTGGGCGCCCCGAACGTGTCCACCTCCCGTGAATGGTAACCCCGTCCGACGCCGAAGATCACCCGGCCTCCGGTCAAGATATCGGCGGTGGCATAGTCTTCAGCCAGGCGTAGGGGATGCCACATGGGGTTCACGTTGAACCCGCAGCCAAACTTCAGGTTCTTGGTCAGGTGCGCAAAGTGGACGTACATCATCAACAGATTGGGGATACACTCATAGCCCTCGTGCTGGAAGTGGTGCTCGGCCGCCCAGAAGGTGTCGTAATTCAATTCTTCCATCTTGAGTGCGATCGCTTCGGCCTTGTCGAACACTCCGGCCAGTGTCGCATCGGAAAGCCGCCGGTCGTTGGCTGGGGTTGCATCGAAGCCCATGTCGTCGAAGTCTACGTGTCCTGCGAAGAGGCTTCCAAATTTGGTAATCATCGCTATTCCTCTACAGTGGTCAATTTTTGGGGATATCTGTGCTCATTCTATGCAGGCGTGAATGGATGTCAACCTATGGCCTGACCGAGTCTACCCCGCCTTCAGGGTCCAACCACACGGCTTTTGACCGGTACTGACCTGAAACTAATCGCCGAATCCATCTCATATTTTGTTAAGATTCACTTATGTAATTCCCATGGGCGCGAAAATCAACGGCCCCGGCTCGGAAAATCCAAAAATGGCTAGAGCAAACCCAGTCCGCAAGATATTGATCGTAGACGACGAATCCGAGTCGGCTATCCTACGCGCCGTCCGCCGCCGACTCGAAGAGGAAGGATGGGAGGCGACGGTGGTCCAACCGGAGACCGGGTATTCGCTGGGAGAGGAGTTCGAAGCGGCCGCGCTTTGGTCGATTGAACAGAGCCTCCCAGATGCCGTCTTGTTGGACGTCCGATTCGGCGAGCACCGGGACGACCAGTTCCGCGGCCTGCGGATCCTGGGTGAATTGGTGGATCGGTGGCCCAAGCTCCCAATATTGATGTTCACCCAATACTCCCAAGGGCAAGACCGGGAGACCGCCGTTCGTGGTTCCCTGCAATGGGACTCCCCGGTGGACTTCATAGACAAATTAGCCAGCCCCGACGAGGTCGTACTACGGCTCCGCAGGCTCATTGGCGTCTCTCCTGAAGCCATACCGATAGGCAACCATATCTTGGTCGACGTCAGCACCCGCCAGGTGTTTGTCGGCGTAGGAGAAGGCCGGACGGAGGCACTGGAGATCCAGGGGATGAAGTTTGAGATATTCCGGGAGCTTGCGGCATCGTGGTACCGCAGCCCTGGCGAGTTAGTGGCTTTCTCACGCCTGGAACGCTACTCCGAGGGTGAAAACCCGCGAGCTTCGTTACGGGTTCGGATAAGAGAGATTAAAGATGCCATCGGCAAGGCCATGAATATGCGGTTCGGGCCTTCAGAGTTGATATTGAACGTTAGAGACCAAGGATACCGGCTGGTGCCACCAAAATCATGAGCAAGGTACTTACATCGGTCAAGATTGCGGGAGCGGTGATCGCCCTGGGTGGTATCGTCTGTCTTATCCTTGCGCCTCTGATCGGTGGCTCGCTTTCTGACTCCTTGTGGGCGCTGGAACCTCTGACTTATATCGGTGCCGCGCTGCTGGTCGCCGGACTGGGAGTGGCCTTGGCATCCTACGCCAGGGCGGAACAGCAGGCCCGCTCCGCAGACGGCTCGAACGGCCATCAACAAGGCAACAGCTGGAGCGAGACAACTCTCCAGTATTTCCAGCTCTTTGACCACGACTTGGGCCGGCCGCTACGCCGGATCGCCGGCAAGGAGCGAGAGTTAAGAGCCGTGTTGCAGGCTGCTCCCGGCGAAGCCGACGCCGGAGTCGTGGACCTGCTGGATGAGATCGAACGACAGACGCCGAACTTCAGGCTGATGATGTCCAACATCCAGGTCCTGATCCAATTGGAATCGCCAGACATCGAAGAATCGCTCCAGCCCGTGGAACCCTCGGAGATCGTCAGGCGCATCGCCGACCTGTACACCGCCGTGGCCGCTGAAGCAGGGAAAGAGATAACCTGGTGGTCCGAACCGACTGAGATGGGCCTGGTCTACGCCAACTCCAATGCCATCGAACACATCGTTACCAACCTGGTGGACAACGCGGTCCGTTACGCAACCACCCACGTGGAAGTGAAGCTGACCAACAACCCGAGCCATTTCTTCGTGCGGGTGTGGGACGACGGACCGGGTATCGGGTCACAGTATGTCCAGCATTTATTCGACCGCGGATGGACCCCGGAAGTGGTCCGGCGCGAAGAGAAATCAAGTTCGGGCCTGGGCTTGTTCATAGCCCGCAGCTTGGCCAGGCAATTGGGCGGTGACTTGACCGTGGAGACGGACGATAACTCCGACGGCGACCATCACACTGCGTTCCTGCTGAGCCTCCCTTCCAATCTTTCAGCCCAACCGAACGGATTCCGCTAAACCAGCGTTGGCAGGCCCGGCAACCGGAAGCCGTTCGAGTTATGCTTTGGCAAGGCCGGACTAGTTTCCAGGCATGATCAAAACTCGAAGTGTGGGCGGGGGCTATTTCAGATGAAACTTACCAAAACATTATTTGTGTTGATGGCACTGATGTTGGCCTTGTCGGCCTGTGCCTCAGGGGTCAGCCGCACGACAACCCCACCGACCCCTATGCCAACCGCCACGCCCACCCCTACGCCTGTGCCGACCGCCATCCCAACACCCATGCCGACAGCAACACCCGCACCTACTCCGGTCCCAACTGCAACACCGATCCCCTCGCCAACTCCGACGCCGGCGCCTACGCCATTGCCGAGCCGGGACAACAGCGAACTGCCCCACATCTTCGTCGGCACACTGACCATCGCTGGCGCTCCAGCTCCGGACGGGACGCGAGTCAGCATCTGGCTACCCGAATTCGACGCGCCCATAGGGACAGGGGTGTCTACCGGAGGCGACTATAGCGCGCTGGCCAACCAACACGGGCTCAGGTCGTTCGGCGGTAGGTCCTTGATCTTCTTGATCGACGGGCTAGAATCCGGCCAAACGGCAATCTGGGAGAAGGGCGGCGCAACGATCTTGGACCTGACATTAAACTAGACAGGCAACGACCCAGATGACAAAGAAACGGCCCGGGAATAAACCCCAGGCCGTTTCTTTTAACCTTTTTTGCTGGCACCGTACTGAGGCTACCACAGTCTTGACACTCAAAATCTAAAGACATACACTCGAATCGCCGGATTTTCGTAGTCCGGCTCCCTGTGTGGCCCGGTGGTGTAGCGGTTTAACATATCGGCCTGTCACGCCGAAGATCGTGGGTTCGAATCCCATCCGGGTCGCCACTCCTCAGTTCCCCAGTCTCCTCTCCCAGTAGCTCCCATAGCAGCTCCGAACCCAGCTTGCCAACTTTCTGTGCCTCTCCTATCTGCCCACCCAATAAAAGGCTGTTAGCCAAATACCTGCATGGGTGAATGGCGTTCTGCCTCCACTCCGTCCAAAAAAGCCCACCACGCATCCAATGCAGCCACTAAGGCGGACTCTACCATCGGTTCCTGGAATGATTCGGTGCTTCGAGCCAAGTCTCGAGCCTCCCGTTCGGAATGCTCTTCGTCAAGCGTGCTGTGAATCTCAAAGAACTTGAGAGACCGCTCGTCATTGATCCCGTAATTCTCTCGTAGTCCTCTGATCTTTTCCAATGCCACCTTCGGCACTTGGGCCTCGTAGGCGTACATTGCGGCCAGGCCTTCTTGGAAACTCCCCTGGTTGGCAATCACCGAGTAAGTGTCCAATAGTGTCTGAGTTGATAAAAACACATCAGATTCCTCAACCGACCGCTCGTCTAGTCCCAGTGGCGCACAGAAATCCAACCATAGCTTCCGGTGGTTCTCCGGCCCGTGTTCCTCATCCCAAAGATTATCAAGTATATTTTGGCGGACATCGCGGTCCGGACAGTTTGCGTGGATCGCGCTCAAGAAGCGCGGGAATTCAGCCTCAAAGAAATAATACTGGGCTGCGTAGACTCGAAGGCTATCCAATGTCAGTTCACCTGCTTTCCAGGCCTGGTAATAGGGATGGTCCAGTAACGCTTTCCCTTCGATTTTGCGATCCAACTTGTTCAAGAAACGTTGGTTCTCCATTGATTACTCCTAGATTTGTTTGGGCTGAACCGTGCGGTCCGCAGCGCTTCAGCCCCACTCATTTTTAGAACTCTGTTTTCCAGTGTGCTTTTTCCGCCTAGGCCGCTATCTGCCGACCCACCCGCCGTAGACCGGGAACTGGCTGCAGATGAACTCTATGTAGGCCGGTGTGCCGGACTGGTTGGCGGAGAAGGCACGTTTCAGGGCCAGTACCACATCCGAAGGCTCAGTCACCCGCTCCGTGTGGTAGCCCAGCTCTCCGATCACCTTGGACATGTCGACGTCGTCGTAGCCCAACACGCTGTGAGTGAACGGGTCGTGGCCGTCGCCCCAGAATCCGGGGCCGTAGCCCGAGAAGCCGCCATTGCTGACGTGGACCACAGTGATTCCGATCTTCTGCCGCAGCGCCACTTCCAACTGGCCCAGCATATAGCCCAGCCCGGCCTCGCCAGTGACCGCCACACAGTCTTTGTCCGGGAAAGCCAGCTTGGCCGCGATAGTGGCAGCAAAGCTGAAACCCAGGGACGAGACGTTGCCCCAGCCCAAGAACCCACGTGGCACCAGCGTGTCGTACACGGTGCTGAGTTGGTCGCGGGTGTTACCCGACTCATGGGTGACGAAGGACTTGAGTGGGTCCAGCGCTTCCATCAGGCCGGCGTAGACCTTGTAGGGGTTGATGGGTTTTTCGGTCGAGGCCATAGCTTCGCGGTACTTGACCATGGCTGTATCGCGGACCGATTTCACCTCACTGGCCACCTTCCCGGCGGGCCTGCCATTGCCGGAGGTCTTGCTTGAGACCTCGGCCGTCAGGGCTTGTAGAGCGAATTTAGCGTCGCCGATAACTGCTTGGGCGGTGGGGTAGGTCTTGTTCACGTGCAGTTCGTCGATGGTGCAGTGGATGATTGTCTTGTTCACAGCGTTCGGTATGCCGTGGCTGAACCGGCCCGGAGACAGGCTTGAGCCGATGGCGAATAATAGGTCGCACTTCTCTAAATAGTGGTCCACCTGGTCGCCGCGCACGCCGACGAACAACGGGTGGTCTTCCGGGAAAGCGCCCTTGGCTTTCAGGGTGGTAATCACTGGCGTGTTGACCAGTTCGGCAAAGGCCTTCAACTCGGCAGAAGCGCCGGCATAAATGACGCCTTCTCCGGCATAGATCAACGGGTTCTCGGCCTTCAAGAGCAGCTCAACAGCCCCCGCGACATCGGCGGGGTCTGGAGCGTATTTGGAGCCCTTCACCGTGATATAAGGGTCTGCTGTTTCGTCGTACTGGGCATGGGTGTTGGGAATCGCGATGACCACCGGGCCCGGCCGTCCGGTCCGCAGCATCGTAAAGGCCCGGCGCATGAACTCGGGCAGACGCTCTGGTGTGTCCAGATGTCCGTACCATTTGGACACGGTCTTCAAGGCTGATGTCACGTCGAACTGGCTGTTCTGAGTGGCTCCAGCGGGTATCCCATCGGTGATGCAGAGGACGGGCGATCCGTCTTCAAATGCCTGGGCCATACCGGCGAAGGCCACCTGCAGACCGGCGGCGTTGACTCCCCCTTGGAAGGTGCAGACGCCAATCTTATCGCCGGCATTGATCCTGGAGTAGGCGTCAGCCACGGCCACGGCGTAGCGGTCGTCCCGCATCATGACCATGGGCACCCCCTCACGACCCAGGGCGTTATTAACTTGGCAGACAGGGAAGGTGGAAACCCACTCGATACCTTCTTGTTTGAGAATGCGCGCTAGTCCAGTACCGACATCGATGGTCATTGGTCCATTCCTCCAGTTGATTTAATCGCTGTACGCAGGCGTCAGGGCGGCCTCTATCTGGCCATTTCAAATCCAACCGCCGAGTTTACATACTTGAAACAAACAGATGCTACTCTAGTTGAGCGGTGCCTGGATTACAACCGAAAACCGCCCGGCTGGCGGGTTTTAAGCGACTTACGATTGTCGGTCTCGGCAGATTTGACCAAGTCTGCGGATTCTCGTTATAGTTTGCCCAAAATGTGGCAGCGAAACCCAAACGGCAGATTCCGGCAGGGCCAACCCAAATAGGCCAACGCAAATAGGATGGAGAGATATGAGTTACAAGGCTGAGTACATCTGGGTCGACGGACAAAAACCCACCGCCAAATTGCGGTCGAAGGGTAAAGTGATTGCCGATGGGGAACAACCTCCTGTTTGGGGTTTCGACGGTTCCAGCACCAACCAGGCCCCAGGCGAGAACTCTGACTGCGTACTGAACCCGGTTTTCATCTGCCCCGATCCCATTCGCGGCGGAAACCACAAACTGGTCATGTGTGAAGTCTTGCTGACCGACATGACGCCCCATCCCTCCAACACCAGGGCCGCTTGCGCCGCGTCCGCCGCCAAATACGGCGATATGGACATGTGGTTCGGGATCGAGCAGGAATACACCTATTTCGACGGCATAAAGCCCTTGGGCTGGCCGGACAATGGGTTCCCAGCCCCTCAGGGCGGTTATTACTGCGGCGTCGGCTCCGACGAGGTATTTGGACGCCCCATAGTGGAAGCCCACCTCCAAGCCTGCATGGACGCCGGTTTGGAGATTGCCGGTATCAACGGCGAAGTGATGCCAGGCCAGTGGGAATTCCAGATCGGTCCAATCGGCGCACCTGCCGTAGCCGACCATCTCTGGGTCGCCCGGTGGTTGCTTTACCGGATAGGTGAGCAGTTCAACGTCAGCGCCACCCTTGACCCGAAGCCGGTCCGCGGCGACTGGAACGGCGCCGGCGCGCACACCAACTTCTCAACCGAGTTGATGCGCAACAACTACCAGGCCTGCGAAGCCGCCGCCGATGCCTTGGGAACCAGGGCCGAACTACACATCGCCAACTACGGTGATCGGATCGAAGAGCGTTTGACCGGAGAGCACGAGACCTGCTCCTACAAAGAGTTCCGGTGGGGCGTATCCGACCGCGGTGCATCCATCCGGATTCCCTGGCAGGTTGCCCGGGACCAGAAGGGATACATCGAGGACCGCCGGCCCAACGCCAACTGCGACCCGTACATCGTGACCCAGCTCATCCTGGACACAGTCTGCGCAGCTGCTACTGCCGGCGCGTAACCCGGCAACCCAACCAGGCATCAAAAAAGTCCCGTCCTTTCGCAGAAGGACGGGACTTTTTATTTTCTTGTATTTGGACACTGTGAAGAAACATCGCCTTGTCATCTGTCATTCCGAGAAGGCTTCAGCCGACGAGGAATCCCATTGCCTGCGTATTAACCCGTAACTGCTCGCAGGACCGCCGGTTGGTAAACCCTAGCAACGAGATTCCTCGCTTCGCTCGGAATGACAGCTGGTTGGCGTCGGAATCGTTGGAATCAGGTTCGTGGGCTTGGGGCCGGAATCGTGAGCTATGTCCCGATGCGGAAGGGGTCCACCGCGTCCTGGACGGAACGGATTATGGAAAATGCCGTGAGTTTGCCGGTCTTCGGGTTCTCCGACGGGACGTTTTCTATGTGTACCCTCAAGACCCCGAACTCGCCAATGACCTCGATGTCATGACAATTGCGTTCCAGTCCGGGTACGGCAATCATCTTCACCTCGGTCCGGTCCGCGCCCACCCCGGCAAGGCTGACGGCGGCAGAGACGTTCAGGTTGGCCGGGAATCCTTTGACGGCTTCCCTGGCGGTCCCCGAGAAGACTTCCAATTCCTCTTCCAGGCCTTCCAGACTGATGCCGTTCTCCACCAGATGTGGTGCGCCTTCCAGGCCAATGGGCGGTTTGCGAGACACCATCGTTACCGAGTCCACCCGGCCGGCGCAGGCTGATTTGATCCCGTCCAGCCCGGCGATGGCCCCAGAAGGCGCCAGCAGACGGCAACCTGTTTCCCTCGCTACCTCAATGATGCTCGGGTTATCCAACAATGCTCCGATACTGATCACCATCAGGTCTTTCCCGGCGGCGAAAGTCTCTTTTGCCAGATCGGAGACCACGTGGCCGCCCGCCGTCTCTACTAACAAGTCAGACCTGCTGATCAGTTCTTTGCGGTCCAAGTAGGGGGGCGGCGAGTCCAGGCTGCCGAGGAATTCATGGGCACGGTGTTCGTTACGGCTGGTCACTCCGGCCACGGCCACATTCAATTGGCCAGAGTCGGCGGCCTTCATCAGGGCTTGGCCGATGGACCCACATCCAACGATCCCTATCGACTGGGCCATAACTTCATCTCCTCAGCTTTTTATCTCGCAGACAAGATGTTACCATTCCAAACGCCCCCACCACCGTGCATACCCGTTCGTCTAAAACCAAATGGGTCGTTGCACGCCTCTTGAACGATGGGCCACAAAGTTAGAAATAGGGACCGATGCTAGAAACCGAAATACTTAAACGAGGCGACGATTCAGGGAACGGAACCCTCGTAAAATACACCTCGCCCACCGGGGCTGTGATCAAGGCCATAGGCATACCCCAGTCCTGGCAGTCGACCCTTGGTCCGACCTGGTGCTATGTGATCGAAGGCGATGACCTGACGTTGGTAGACCCGGGTTGTTACGGGTCATTGAGTTACCTGGAACAGGGGCTGGCAGAGCTGGGACGCTCCTTGAGCGACGTGACCCGCATCCTGGTCAGCCACGGCCACATGGACCATGACGGCAGCTGCCCACCGGTGATCGAGAAGAGCGGCGCCGAACTCTGGGCCCATGAGATGTACGGCTTCATGCTGCAGGCCGACCGCCGCGATGTTGAACGTAGCTGGCGCAAAGAGGTAGAGGGGTTCGACCTCTTTGAGAAGTCAGACACCATGGCCAGGGCGAGGGAACACCGAAAGCTCAACCGCGATCTTACGCTGAGCCATCCGGTGACCGACGAACTCCAAGCCAACGGTTTCACTTTCTACTACACCCCCGGCCACTCCCCGGACGAACTGTGCATCATGTTCGACCAGGTCTTGTTCTCGGGAGACCACATCCTGCCGCTGATCACCCCGCATCCCTCGGTGGCCATGAGTTACAGCTCATATGAGGCCAAGCTGCCTTCGGCCTACCGGGGAAGCAATGAGATATACGGCTTGAAAGCCCTGCTCAAGTCGTTGAAACGCATGGCAACGCTGGAAGGCGACATCACCGTGCTGCCAGCACACCGCGCCTTCTTTAGAGGCCAGTTCAACCCCATTGGTGTCGAACGGGCCACGGAGATACTGGAACACCACCGCAACCGGTGCTACGAGCTAACCGAGGTGATGAAGACCGGACCCAAGGACGTGGTAACCATCACCAGGGAATACTTCTCCAACCGGGAAGTGGAGGCCCACAACTTCTTCCTGGCCTACACCGAGGTGCTGGCCCACATCGAGTTGATGCAAGAAGCCGGGGACATCTCCACAACTGTGGAACCCAACAGCGGCCAGGTCTGGAGCAACGGTCTTGGCCCCAACGTCCTGGTTAGTTGGACCGGCACCGACCAGTTTTCAGCTTTTATCGATAAGCTCTAGCTTTTCGATAAGCCCCAGGCAGACACGCGCTGATCTAAGCTGGCTTTATGCCTCTTTGATCCAGTCAGCCACCCGCTCGCCAATCATGATGGTGGTCGAGTTCGTGTTGGCCCGCACCACGTTGGGCATGACCGAGGCGTCGGCAACCCTGATGTTCTCCAGCCCGTGTACCTTGCAGTATTGGTCCACCACTGCGCCCGCATCAGACGCCGGGCCCAGCTTGCACGTGCCCGAGATGTGAGTGGTGTTTACAGTCGTCCTGAGCATCCACGCATCCAGGGTGTCGTCAGACTCCAGGTCAGCCTCTTTGGGCTGCAAGCGTTCGTCGATTATTGGACTGTACAACGGGTGTTCGACCAGGTCCATGGCCAACCGGACAGCCTCCCGGAGCCGCTTCCGGTCCCAGGAATCTTCCAGGTAGCGGTAGTTCAAGTGCGGCTGAACGGTCGGATCGTTGGAAGCTAGGGTCAATTCTCCAAAGCCGTTGGCCAACTCCAGCACGCAGGTGAACCGAACGCCCTCTTGTTCGTAGGGGTCGGGCGCACCGATCGGTGATGAGAAAGCCGACGGCAGTATCTGCATGTCGTTCCGGTCGTCTGAGCCAGTCGCCGTATAGCGCAAGGCCAACTGGTAGCGAGGTTCCGACGGGTCCTGTGGGTGGTCCGGCTTCACCTTGTAGACCACCGGCACGATGGGGTGGTCGCGCAGGTTCTGGCCCACGCCGGGGAGGTCATGGACCACGGGTATGCCTTGCTTCTCCAACTGAGCGGCAGGCCCCACGCCGGAAAGCATCAGGAGATGAGGCGATCCGATGGCCCCTGAACTCAGTATGATTTCGTCACCTTCCACGGTGAACACCTCACCGCCACTCTCCACTTCTGCGCCGATGGCCTTCTTACCGTCGAACAATATCCGGCGCACCAAGACATTGGCCTTGATGCTGAGGTTAAGGCGGTGCCGGCTGAGGTTGATGTAGGTCAGGCCGGTGCTCATGCGCACCCCGTCAGGGTTGTTCATCGGGATGGGGCCGACGCCGGTCGACTCCGGATGGTTCATGTCGGGGTCGTGGGGAAAGCCCTTCTCGATCAGGGCCGCGTGGAATGCCTGATGGAACGGCAGCCACTCCGATTCCTTAAAACGGCGCACCGGCATGGGGCCTTCCGTGCCGTGAAAGTCATCGCGGATGTCGGCATCGGTCTCTTGTTTCCTGAAGTAGGGCAGCACCTTCAAGAACTCCCATTCGTCGTTGCCCATGGCCGCCCAATTCTCAAAGTCCTCGGGTAAACCGCGCAAGAATACCTGGCCGTTGATGGCGCTGGAGCCGCCCACAACCTTGCCTCGGGGTACCGGCAGGTCGTGCCTATCCGGCGTACCGGTTCCCACGAAAGACCAGTTATGGGGACCACCCATGGCTGAGGCGTCGGGCGTGTAGCCGAATTTTAGGTCGTCGGGATAGTTCGCAAAGTCTGGGTAGTCCGGCCCGGCTTCCAACAGCAGCACCGACCGGTCCGAGTCTTCTGAAAGGCGGTTGGCGATGGCGCTGCCGGCAGAACCGGCGCCGATCACGATCACGTCGTACTTCAAATCAGGTTCTCCTTAAATTCCGATTACATTCCGCGAGTGGATGGTAATCCCAAGATTGGCTGGTGCGCAGTTTAGGGCGGGGCACGCCTGGCGTCAAACGTTGGACCTGGCGCGATGTGGTAGTTTATGGGCCTTGATCGAGTCAGCAAGCTAGAGCAAAGGGAGGAAATCTACATGGCAACCTTGGAAGAATACGTCGATAAATACGAAACGGTGCGGTTCGAACGCACCGACGGCATCATTCAGGTGACGTTACATTCAGGCGACGGCAGCCTGCTTTGGGGCGAGGCATCGCACCGGGAATTGGGTCACGCCTTCGCGGACGTCGGCAGCGATATCGAGAATAAAGCCGTGATTCTGACCGGTAACGGCGATGTTTTTTGCGCCAATTTCACGCCTGGACGGTCATCGAAGAGGATGCCCAAGGACTGGGACAAGACGTTCTGGGAGGGCAAGCGGCTATTGCTCAACCTATTGGACATAGAGGTGCCGGTCATCGGGGCGGTCAACGGACCGGCCTTGATCCACGCCGAAATCCCGGTGCTATCCGACATCGTCTTGGCCTCAGAGACCGCCACATTCCAGGATGGCCCCCACTTCCCTCGTGGGGTGGTGCCTGGGGACGGCGTCCACGTGGTATGGCCAATGGTCTTGGGTGCCAACCGGGGCCGGTACTTCCTTTTGACCGGCCAGACCCTTTCGGCACAGCAAGCCCTCGACCTGGGCGTCGTCAGCGAAGTGCTACCTAAAGACGGCCTGTTGCCCCGCGCCTGGGAACTGGCCCGGATGATAGCTGAGCGGCCGCCACTGACGGTCCGTTACAGCCGGGTGGCAATGACGATGAACATCAAACGGCAGATGCAGGATATGCTCGGCTACGGCCTGATGCTAGAGGGCCTAGCCTACGTGGACAAGTCTCTCTCTGAAGAGTAGGCAGCTAGGCTGGGCGGGGCCACTGGCGGTCTCTGGCTACACCCTTGATAAAAGCTCCAACCTGCAGCGAGACCAAGATTTCGGTCAAGAGCGCGAATGGGAGCTGGAACCAGTTGGGGTCCGGGACCGTCCGGTGGAATGACATCGTGTAATGGATATACATGAAATATGCGGTATGCAGAACGACGGCGTAAAAAATAATGTAGGCGCCATAGTGGAGGAATTTCCAAGCGCTGGCGCCCAACGCCCGTGTCGCCCAATCCGTGGAAGTCGCCATTAGGGGCAAAGCGATCAAGACGGCCATCAAACCAAGAATGTTGGCCATTCCGAAGCCCGACTCCATCCGAACCGTTTGGTCTATCGCCGGGATGTATTGATACCCCATGAACTGGTAGAAATCCCACAGCACCCAGCCGTCCAGGATGATGATCGTGTGGAGGATCGCGTAGATCCCGAACCATATCCCCAATTCGCGCCGGTACGGGAGAAGCATCCCGACTCGTGGCACGAATCTTGCCATCGGCCCCAGCGCCAAGCCCATGTAGAGCAATATCAGACTTCCATCGCCAACGGCGCGCCAGAAGCGCATGTCTGCCGACCATTGGGGGCGGGCGAGCCAAAATATGTATATCAAGGCCGCGCCGATGAGGCCCACGATGAGGTTTCTACCGATAAGTGCCGTCATTGCATTCCCCCGAATCTTCGATCGCGCTTGGAGTTATCGCCGCCAGCGATTTCGAAAATCTTAAGCGGGGAGGGTTCCCCACAGGGCGGCCCGCAAGCATTAACTATACGAATGGAACAGCGTTCGCGGTTTTCTGGGCCATCGAAATGCCGTGATTTCTTCTGTAGAACATGGAGAGGAATCCGCCACATGGTCCGCTACGTATCTTAAAAGCGGAAACATATACATTCCATCCCTTGGCCGAGGTCTTGGCATCGGGTGGTTAGACTCGAACAGGAGCATGCATCAGATGAATTGGCGTGACATGTTACATCGTACCAACTTGGCCTTGGGCCTGATATCCCTTGTGTTGGCGATATGGGCAGGGGTGCATCTGCAACATCTGCTTGACGACGCGGGCAGCAGGCACTCCGGAGAAACTATAGTAGCGGTAGTATTGGCTTTGTTGGTATTCGCAGGCAGCCGGTATGGGGCCCGTCCCGGGACGATTCGCTAGTGCGAACGAAGCCGTGATGAGATATTTTCGTAATCTGCTCAGATACTGATTGGTTTTCAACGATCGGAGGTTGAAGTGGCAGACCGCAAATCAAGATATGAGAGAAGGCAGGGTGCCCGCGGGCGGCGGCAGCAAGAATCCAGGCGGGCCCGCCTAGGTAACCTTCGGCGCAAACTGATGCTGGCGGCCGCCGGTTTCACGGTAACCAGCTTGGTGGTCGTAGGATTCGTAGTGTTCATGAGCACCAGGAGCACGTTTGGGAAGATATTGCCTCCCACCGGCTTTTCCGCCGCTCACTTGGAGACTTTCCCGCCACAACAGATCAACACCCAGCCGATCCACCGGCTTGTTCAAGAGCACGTCATGGAACGCAACGCGACCCACTCCGACGGCAAAATGTTGGTGCAATACAATTGTTCTAAATTCGAGTGCGAGCCGGGGCTGGTGGATAACCTCAAAGAGGTCGTGTTGGACTTTCCCCCAACCGTTTACCTGGCGCCTTACCCCGAGATGGACGCCAAGATTGCCCTTGCAGCGCCGGGGCGTTTGCTGACCTTTGAAGACTTCGATCCGAACGGGATACGAAAGTTCATCAGCGATAACCTAGACAGGTGACCTATCTCATACGGCGGTACTTAAGTTGGGCAGGCCCCAGTCACGGACTTGGCTCTAAGAAGTAGAGTCCAGACCAGCAAGAGCACGGAACCGATCCCGAGGTAAAGCTGCACCGGCTCGAAGTAGGCAAGCGCCCCTGATACACCCAGAATCACGAGCACCAGCTTGTTGCAGATCGGGCACCCCACCGCCAGAAAGGTTAGGACGCCGCTGCCCATGGCCTTGCCACCACTGCCCTTCACCGAAGATATGGCGAAGGTGCCAACCACCAGACCAAGCAGCAAGCTCGAAGCTATCCAGATCACGTAATCCTCGTCCCGTGCCGGAATCATCCGAATGAAAAAGGGATTGTCGATCATCGCCGTGGGCACGCCCAACACAAAGAATGCGACGATCGATCCTATGACAGCAGCGGTCCATCCCTTTGGCCCAAAGAGGCGCAAAACTCTCCAAAGGTCGGATGGCCGGACAACGGCGCTCTGGTAGACGCTTTCAATTTGGCTGGGCTGGACCAACTAGTACTCCCCTATCGAAGGTTGCATCTATTTAACATCCAGAATCGCGGGGATAATTCTACTTATTGGAGCCCTCCGGCGTCAAAGGGCACGTGATCTGACGGAGGAAACCCGGCAGGCTTCTACGGCCTTCGCTGGGGCCTGCCGCCAAATAACCCTCCGCCAAACCCGCCGATCTCAGGTGGGTTAACGATGATCGTTGTCGTGGTAACCGGATCGCCGCTCTCGTCATCCGTGGCAGAGATGACCAACACCTGGTCGCCCGAGGAAATATCGTCCGGCGTCCCTTCCCGGTAGACCTGGATCTCCGGGTCGCCGGCCAGATTAACCCGGGTCTCGCCCGAGTCTGTTGCAACCGTTATCTGGCCGTCGTCGGTCTCGCTGACAATCCCGGAAACTATCCCGATGGGGGTGCCGCCAGCGCCACCTAACCCACCACGGCCGGCAAATCCGCCGCCGCCGAACGCTCCGCCGCTTTCAGGGGGGGTCACCGTAACTGATATCGCGTCGACCGGCTCTCCACTGGAAATGTCACCGGAGGCTATCACCAACACCCGGTCGCCCTGGGATATATCTTCCGAAGTTCCCAAACCGAATAGCTGGACGACCACGTTGCCGCTCAGGTCAACCTGGTTCTCGGCGTCTCCGGCGGTCACGGTCAAAAGGTTACCTTCCAGTGAGCTTACGGTCCCGTTGAATATGTCCCGGGAGACACTGGTCGCCAACCCGGACTGGCCGGGTCCGCGGGGAGTGATCCCGCTCTCTCCCTCGCCGGAGGGACTCGGCTGGCCGGAAAATTCACCGCTACCGCCCCCATTACCCTCCGACAAAAGCCCACCGAATTGGCCTCCCTGAAGCTGCCCGCCACCGAACCGCTGATCCAACAGAGCGGCGATGGGGTCCGCATCGTCGTTCTGGCTGCGGCCCAAGGCCAAGCCGCCGGAAAACGCTCCACCGATGGAGCCGCCGATGACTATGACCGTGGCCAGCAGTAATAAAAATCCTTTCGTGCTCATTCTCTGGTTCCTTTTAAGTTCTGGTAAAGCTCTGGGTGCCTGATCTATTCATAACGCAAGGCGTCTATGGGATGTAATTTTGCCGCCCGCATGGCCGGGTAGATGCCGAAGAACAGACCGATGCCAGCGCCGACCACCAGGGCCAGCACAGCGAAATCGCCACTGAACGAAGTCTGGAATGACTGGCCGCCCAGGGTCCGGTCGTTCAAGAACCACGACAACAATGCCCCCAGCGCCAGCCCCAAGCCGCCGCCGCCCAAGCTCAGCAACGAGGCCTCCGAGAGGAACTGAAGCATGATGTCTCTACGCTTGGCTCCCATGGCTTTGCGAATGCCTATCTCGCGTGTTCTCTCGGTCACGGAGACCAGCATGATATTCATGATCCCGATGCCGCCGACCAGCAGGGATATCCCGGCGATCGCCCCCAAGAACACGATGAATGTATTGGTGGTTTCCTCGAGCGTTTCGATGGTCTCTTGCTGGCTGGAGACGGTGAAATCGTCGTCTCCGGTGATGCGGTGCCGTATGCGCAATACGGTTGAAACCTCATTCATGGCATCGTCCATGGAGCCAACGTCATTAACCTGGACGTTGATAGTCTGGACCGATACCCCGCCCTGGGCTGTTCGGGACGACGAGAGGCGGTTGTACACCGTGGTTATGGGCACCACGACCTGGTCGTCGAACGATCCGAAGAACCCACCACCCTTGCTCTCGAGTACGCCGACGACGATGAACTGACGGCCATTGACCCGCACCGGCTGCCCAACGGGGTCGCGGAAGCCAAATAGGTCCTCTGCGACGCTGGACCCCAGCACGGCCACCTGGGAACTCCGGTCAACATGGGTCCGGGTGATGAATTGGCCGGAAGCCACGGTGGACTCTCTGACGAACTGGTACTCGGGTGTGACGCCGGTTATCTGGGTGAAGGTGTTTTCCCGTCCGGCCACGATTTGTCCGCTGGTGCCCAGTTCTGGCGCAACGGCCTTTACGGACGGGGCCATCACCGCGTCTTGTAGGGCGAAGGCGTCTTCCAACGTGAGTGTTGAAGCGCTTCCCTGGCCGCCGAATACCCCGCCCTGAGTGGTGCCTCCGGGACGGATGAAAAGCAGGTTGGTACCCAGGGTCTGGATGCGCTCCGTGATGGCGTCCTGCGCGCCGCGTCCGATGGACAACAGAGAGATCACGGCGGCCACCCCGATGACTATTCCCAGCAGAGTGAGGCCGGCCCGCAACTTGTTGACGGCCAGAGAAGAGATGGCGGTGATCAGCACAAGTCTCAGACTCATGACACCCCTCCCATAGGCACGGCCAAGGCACGGACATACTCGCCGGAAGTCTGGTCTCCGACCATGGAGCCGTCACGCATGGACACGACGCGGTCAGTGGCGGAGGCCACCTCCGGGTCGTGGGTGACGATCAATACGGTGATGCCGTCATCACGGTGCAGTTGATGCAGGATCTCCATGATGTCATTCCCGGAACTGGTGTCCAGATTTCCGGTCGGCTCATCAGCCAGGATGATGGACGGGTCCTTGACCAGGGCACGGGCGATTCCCACCCGCTGCTGCTCCCCGCCGGAGAGTTCGACCGGCCTGTGTTTCAACCGGTGGCCGAGACCGACTTTTTCCAGGGCGGTGATCGACCGCTGCCGTGCGTCTTTGCCCCCGCCGTAGAGCAGGGGAAGCTGCACGTTGGCCAATGCTGAAAGCCTCGGCAGCAGGTTATAAGTCTGGAATATAAAGCCGATCTTACGGCCCCGGAGTTCGGCCAACTGGTTGTCGTTTAGCTGCCCAACGTCGTCACCTTCCAGGATGTAACGCCCGCTGGAAGGGACGTCCAAACACCCCAGGATGTTCATCAGCGTGGACTTCCCGGAACCGGATGGGCCTACGATGGACAGCAGTTCTCCGGGCTCCACGGTCAGGGAGATGCCGGCAACCGCGTTCACGGCCACTTCGCCCATCGCGTAGACCTTGGTGACGTTATCCAATTGAATCAGAGACGGCACTACCGGCCCCCCCGCTGCTGGATGATGACTCCTCCGCCGCCGCTAAAGTTGCCGCCACGTAATTGGCGGAAGGCGCTGAACGGGTCGGATGCCGATTGTGAGTTCTGCATCACCACCCTGTCACCCTCCTGAAGTCCAGACAATACCTCGGTCCAGAAATCATCGCTATTGACCAAGATCAATGGGCGCTCAACGATCCCGTCTTCGGTCTCCACTCGGGCAATGGGCGCCTGGAAGCTGCCGAAGATCGCTTGCTGGGGAATGAGCAGTACGTTCAACTGCTGTTCCAGAACCAGGTGTAGGCGTTCAGCGATAATGGGACACATTTAAAGGGATAGAAACATGAGGGTGGTGGTGTGTTTGGACTCCCGGTGCAGGGTATAGATCTACCGCACCTAGAAAGGAGCCAGAAGTGTCCCAAGACAACACCGGTCAAGCCCAAGTAGCAGAGA
>Ga0209501_10001549_pt1 | contig 25161 bp, 21 predicted proteins | sample ArcticOcean_MG_C_4_FD_187434 | JGI IMG/M metagenome (GOLD analysis project Ga0209501, IMG submission 187434) | Marine microbial communities from western Arctic Ocean - ArcticOcean_MG_CB4_134 (SPAdes) (version 2) | ecosystem: Environmental > Aquatic > Marine > Oceanic | place: Arctic Ocean...
ATGATAACTTCCTTGCATACATAAAGCCTTCGGGATGGATTGTGGCTGCTCCGAATCCCAATGTTAGAACAGCTTACTCTAATATGAAGAATTGGTTAGAATACCAAAACCGTGGCAATCACGATTTACATTTTGTAAATAAGATTATGAAGGATGTGAGCGGAATTTGCTTAATTGCAAAAAACAGGGTTTGGCGTGAGCACCTTCAGGAAAACTGGAATGATTTTAGACAGGGAATTTATATTCTTGTTGAAGGACATCTCCCTCCTGATGACCAGTTAGAATGCAAAGAAGAGGATGGCGAACCAGTACAGGTTCAATATAGAACTATGCGAGCTACTCAGAAACATACCCTACTAAAAGTAGATGCTCCTATGGAGGCTGTACACTTAATAATGCCATCACTAAGGCGCGAGGGTTGTATTATCATAGGGAAAGGTAAAACTGCGCCAGATCCATTGAAGAGAGAGGGTGTACATATGTTCGCTCTTGAAGTTACTGGTCCTAAAGGAGAGGAAATTATGATTAAGTCAAGAGTTCCTAGAGAATTCTTAGGCCTTATGAAAGGAGGTGATGTGCCCAAACCTGGAAAACGAAGAAATGCTGATGTTAAATTTGGCTCAGCTGATCGAGGAAAGCATAAGTTAAAGCAACGAATGAATCACTCTAAAACCACTACGAACCCCACTACGTCCACCACTGATAATGACTCTGTAAAAGAGAGTTAATTTTATCTTTTAAACATCCTGTCATGTCTTCAAACGTATATATAGTTTCAGCAGCAAGAACTCCAATGGGGAGTTTTTTAGGTTCATTATCATCTGTGCCTGCAACGAAGCTGGGCTCAACGGCAATTCAAGGTGCTTTAAAAATGGCAGGGCTTGACCCCAAAGAGATAGAAGAGGTATATATGGGCAATGTGTTGCAGGCTGGTGTGGGTATGTCCCCGTCTCGTCAAGCCGCTCTTGGTGCTGGGCTCTCTGAGTCTGTGCCGTGTACAACAATCAATAAAGTTTGTGCTTCTGGGATGAAGGCCATTTTTCTTGCAAGGGCAACAATTGCAATGGGTGAGGCTGATGTAGTCATAGCAGGAGGCATGGAGAATATGTCACAGGTGCCTCACTATTTAGACGCGAGGAAGGGAAGTAAATTTGGCGACATTAATATGCGAGATGGTATGCTTGTAGATGGTCTTACAGACGTTTACAATAAAGCACACATGGGCAATCTCGCTGAACTGTGTGCTAAAGAAAATAACATCACTCGTGAAGATCAAGACTCCTTTGCAGTTACAAGCTATAAGCGGTCAGCACATGCTTGGGAAAATGGCGCTTATCAATCGGAAGTAGTTCCCGTTGAAATCCCTCAACGCAAGGGAGATCCTATTGTATTATCTGAAGATGAAGAATATAAGAATGTTAAGATGGATAAGATATCTACATTGCGACCAGCATTTGATAAAGAAGGAACAGTAACTGCTGCTAACGCCTCTACTTTAAATGATGGTGCTAGTGCTGTAATTCTAGCATCTGAAGAGGCCGTAAATCGTCTTGGACTAACACCTTTAGCAAAAATAATTGGCTGTGCGGATGCAGCTCATGATCCTAAGTGGTTTACAACTGCGCCATCATTAGCACTTCCTATTGCCTTAGATAGAGCTGGTATTAGTGTTGAAGATGTCGATCTGTGGGAGTTAAATGAAGCTTTTGCCGTTGTCGGAATAGTCAACAATCAAAAACTTGGTCTAAATCCAGAAAAGGTGAATGTTAACGGAGGCGCTGTGTCATTAGGACACCCCCTTGGGTCAAGCGGTTGTAGAATTGTTGTGACTTTAGCTCATGCTCTTAAAGCTCGTGGATTAAAGTATGGTGCTGCGGGAATATGCAACGGTGGTGGTGGAGCTTCTGCACTGGTAATTGAAGCTCTGTAACCTTTCTGATATCAAGATGTGCAAAGTTGGCTCTATAGGTATAACGTCAGTTGCGATTGCTCCATTGAGATCTTTAGATAGTGACACCTCAGAACAGGTGTCCCAAACCTTGGCCGGAGAACATATAGAGATACTTGAAAAGGGTAGGGGTGAATGGGTGAAAATCAGGTCTTTATATGACAACTATATAGGTTGGGCCGATGGTCGTCAATTCAAATTTAATTTTGAATCTACATCAGATTCATGTATGCTGAAAAGCACCATGTCGATGTGGAAGGATGAGAGTTCTGGCGCAGAATTATGGCTACCAGCTGGCTCCTTGTTAACTCATAATAATGATGGAGAGTATATGTTGTCTGGATCTGTTGTTATTCCTTATGATATTGATAATCCCATAGGAGAGAAGCAAGTGAGTCTATCAAAGTCTGCTTTGAAATTCTTAAATGCTCCTTATCAATGGGGTGGGAGGACTGTATCGGGCATTGATTGTTCAGGCCTTAGTCAGATAGTCGCCACACTGAATGGCATCACCATCCCCAGAGATGCTTCTCAACAAGTGAAATCAGGTATTGCAGTTGATTGGGGTATGAGGTGCGAAAATGATTTGGCCTTTTTTGAAAATAAAAAGGGAGCGATTACTCACGTAGGAATTCTAACATCTAAGGACGGCATCATACACGCCTCGGGATATGTTAGAGTTGACAAGCTTACCGCAGACGGTATTTTTAATGTGAAAGAGGATCGAATTACTCACAAACTCACATGCCTAAGAAGGTTAAAATAAAGAGACTTAGCTGTAAAACCTGCCCCCCTCTTTTGCCTGTTTCCTAAGTAATGTACTGCACCTGTACCTTGTTTCTCCGTACTCATCTTTCAGAGCATCAATGATTTTCACCACTTTCGCTGCACCCCATTCGTCAGCCCAAACCAACAAGCCTTTGGGGTAATTGACTCCCTTCTGCATCGCGATATCAACATCTTCAGGGCTTGCAATTCCGTAGTAAACAGAATCTGCAGCTTCATTGATAAGCATAGCGATTATTCGTTCAGCAATTAAAACCTCAGTATCTGAATCAATCTCAACATTGGTGGTGCTGTCTGTTGAATTGTCTGCGTAATTGTAGAACCCCTTCCCAGCTTTGCGGCCCAGCCATCCAGCTTCTACCAATTTTAACTGAGCTATGCTGGGCATAAATCGAGGGTCGCAGTAAAATGACTTAAATACAGATTCCGTAACTGCGTAGTTTACATCATGTCCAATTAAGTCCATAAGTTGGAAAGGACCCATTTTAAACCCGAGATTCCTCATGACAGTATCTATAGTAGGAACATCGGCAATTCCTTCGTCAAGTATTCGGAGTGCCTCTCCATAAAAAGGTCTAGCGACTCTGTTGACAATAAAGCCAGGTGTGTCTTTTGCAATTACTGGAGACTTGCCCCAATCCTTCATAAGTGAAACCAAGTGAAGAGGTATATCCACAGATGTTTGAATGGCGGGGACAATCTCAACAAGAGGCATAAGAGGAGCGGGGTTGAAAAAATGAAGTCCCAAAACTCTTTCCGGATTATTACATCCAGCAGCCAAAGAGGTGATAGATAAAGATGATGTATTCGAGGCAACAATACAATCACTGCTTACAATGTCCTCAATTTGCTTGAAAACACTGTGTTTAACAGATAGATTTTCGATTACAGCTTCGACCACCAAGTCGCAGCCCTCAAAAAGATCTATTTGTGTTGATCTGGCAATACGACCTTGGATATCTGTAGACTCTTCAAGTGTAATTCGCTTCTTTTCAACAAGACGCGCCATTACTTTTGCAAGTTTTGAGGCACTTTCATCAAGGGTAGATTGTGATAAGTCATATAGAATTACCTGATGACCCGCTTGAGAAGCTATTTGGGCTATACCGGCCCCCATTGCTCCAGCTCCTACAATACCAACTTTATTTGTTTGCATAGTACAAAAGTAACGACTACAAACTGATAGTAGCTATATACAAAATTGATAAAAATTGATAGACGTATAAATCTTTAATTGCAGGTATGAAAACAAATTATATTACTGAATTACCCGAAAGGAAGCATGCCGTTGATGAGGTACTCAATCACAACAGGTTTCTTTTAAAACGACTCAGACAGGAAGAAAAGATTTCAATTCTTGCAGAAAGAAGCTTTAAATGGCTGCGAACAAAAGGGTTTGATTTTAATTACCACACCCATGTTGAGCCTTTGCCTGACGGACGGTTAGCCGTTATGTGCTTTGAGGAAGGCTACGTGCTAGAACCAGACGGGATTAGCTTACTTCCTTCTTCTAGCACTTCGCTGTTGTCTTGACTTCGCAAGAGATTTCTTGTTTTTCCTTTCGTGGAATGCTCCTTGAAAAGTAGGGTCAGCTTTGCGTTTCTGGAGATCAATATCCATCGCCATTTGTTTGGCTTCTGCCGCTTGAGTATCTTCTATGAGAACTCCCTCAGGCATGGGGACCGCTCTTATGACATTTTTAGAGGGCAGGTGCTTCTCAACAGCGCCTAAGTAGTACTCTTCGCTTGGGTCGTAAAGTGTGTGTGCTACACCCTCTCTAAACGCCCTGCCAGTTCTTCCTATTCTATGAACGTAATCAGATGAGTTTCTAGGAACCGTGCAATTTATTACAAGCTTGGTTTCAGGAACATCTATCCCCCTGCTACTCACGTCTGTGCTAACAAGAACTCTGATAGCACCCTCACGAAAAAGGGACATTGCATAAAGGCGAGAGTTTTGGGCTTTGTTGCTGTGTAAGCCACGAACACCACCAGAAACCGTACGCTCAAGGAATTTAGAAATCTGCTCCGCTTGTTCTTTGGTTCTCACAAAAACCAACGCTCTGTCATTGGGGTAAACTTCTGTCAATAGGTGACTCACCATATTAAGTTTAGTTCGAATATTAGGTATAGCAGTTTTTAATTGAGTGACAGTTGCGACAGGTGTTGCTTGGGGAGTCGTCTCTATTCTCGTAGGCCAAAGTAAAAACTCCTCGCTTAGCTTTTCAACTCTCTCAGGGAAAGTCGCACTAAAGAGTAAGTTCTGGCGCTTGTTAGGGATGACTTCGAGAATATTCCTTAGCTGAGGCATAAACCCCATATCCATCATACGGTCAGCCTCATCAAGGACAAGAGTTTTTATCTTTTTAGGATTTATTCCGTTACGCAAATAAAGATCCATAAATCTTCCTGGAGTAGCAATGATGATATCACAACCTTTGGCGATTTGTTCTAGCTGTGTTTTAGGTCCCACTCCGCCATAAAGTGCAACGCATCTAATATCGGTGTAAGTGGCTAATGACTCAAAAACGCCATGAACTTGAATGACTAACTCCTTAGTGGGCACTAATACGAGAGCTCTTGGAGAATCGCCTTGAGCGTATTTTACCTTTATTAATATAGGAAGAACAAACGCTGCAGTCTTACCCGTTCCTGTTTGGGCTACGCCTACAACATCTTGACCCGCGTTAATAGGCGGAATGGCTTTACATTGAATCGGTGTCGGCTCACTGAACCCAGCATCATCAATTGCGTTTAAAAACTGCCTAGAAATTTTTAGTTCTTCAAAAGTCATATTGTCGACAAAGGTACTCGCGGTATCTTGCCGCCGCGAATGTTAGAATCCCAATTCGAAAATATCAGGCCTTTTTTTGACAACGAAGTCGCTGAAGCTGCAACTAATTTGGCGAAAGTGATTGATTGGGCAGGGCTACTAGCTCCTTTAGTAGGTAAGGAGAATGCTGCAGAATTTGCTAAAAACATGCTTCAAGTAGATAGCATTAGCGATTTTCAAGATGATTTAACATATCCATTTTTAGAGGCTTTAATAGAATCAACTACTGATGGCGTCACCCTAGGATATAGTTCTGGGGCTTTTGAAAAAGATTTAGAATCTCCCACTCTGCATCTTACTAACCATCGAGACATCGTTCTTGATCCATCGTTAGTAAACGTAGCTAGAATGGGGAGTGGCTTTCCGTCTACTGAAATTGGCATTGGAGACAATTTGCTATCACATAAATGGTTAGAAGACTTAGTGAGGCTTAACAGGTGTTTCATTGTAAGAAGAGGTGGAGGGCCCAGAGAAAGATGGGAGAGTAGCCTTCTTGTAGCAACTTATATAAGGTATGTTGTGAAAAACGGCAGTTCTGTTTGGCTAGCCCAAAAAGAAGGAAGGGCAAAAGATGGAAGGGACAGTACCTCACCAGCTCTAATAAGAATGCTCATTTCGGAAGGAGGGAAAAAGGCTTGGGAGAAGCTTAATGTCAAGCCTGTGAGCATTTCATATGAGTGGGACCCTTGCGATTACATGAAGGTTAGAGAGCTGTTGATAAAAGAAAACGAAGGGGAATACTTAAAAGAGCCAGGTGAAGATGAGATGAGTATGGCAAGCGGAATGACAGGCTGGAAGGGTAGAATTCATTTAGAATTTTGCAAGACTATTCCTTGGAAAGAAGTTGAGGGAAAACGGCCTGAAAGAGCAATCGCGGAACTTGTCGATAGAGCTATCTACACGGGATACAAGATCTTCCCTAACCAAGTTATTGCCGCTGACAGATTGGGCCTTGAAGAACTTGTGGGATGTGCCTCAGAAATTAAAGTGACAGATGAAGACATAACTTTTTTTTCAAATAGAATTGACAAAGTTGTCGAAGAGGTTGGGACAAATATTGCCAGCAAAGAAAAAATACAAAGAACTTTTTGCGAAATAATGGTGCAACCTCTCTTAGCTAAATATAAGGTTTCTTTATAATCTAAATCTTTTTAAAAGAGCTTCTACGGGCAAGCTCAGCGGTGACAATTGCTCCTGCAATAGCCACATTTAATGATTCGGTAATCCCACTTCCAGGAATAGCCCATGATTTATTACAGGCGTTTGCTAAATCTTCACTTACACCATGAGATTCCGATCCGATAACTAATGCCTCCGGGGAAAAATCGGAATGATATAAGTTCTCTCCGTTAGTGTCTAATGAAACTGTCTTAAGTTTAAACTCCTTTAACACCTCAACAGGGTCTGCAATGCAAATAGGGATCTTAAATACTGACCCCATAGAAGATTGTATTGTTTTAGAATTCCAAACATCGACAGTCTTAGGTGAGCAAATAATCCCTGATAAACCAAACCAATCTGCAGTTCTTATCAAAGTTCCAACATTTCCAGGGTCAGCCAAGTCATCTAAAATAAGAATTGTACCAATGCCATTTTTGTCATTATTTTTCATCTTTTCGACAACAGCTGAAGCATCTATCTCCTTAATCTTCCCAACTGCAAGTACACCAGGTGCTGATTTTAAATTCGACATAATCTGCATGTCTTTCGAACTCACATCAATTATAACGACTTCTTTTTTTTCAGCAAGGACTTTAATAACGCTAAATTCAACACCACTTGTTGCGTAAATGCGTAAAGTCTCAAACCCACTGTTAAGCAATTCCTCAACGCCCTTGTTTCCCTCCACAACCATAAGTTTTTCGGCCCTGCGGTTTTCTCGGTGTCGAAGCGCTTTAATGGAATTTCTTTCGTTTTTTGTCAACATCAAAAAGGGGATCAGATTTATACCGCCCACAAGTTACGTCCTATTATTTGTTTTGTGATTTTATCTCCTACTCAAGGTGACTTCCAAACAAACTCTGACTACCTTTTAATATTCCAGTCCTTAGAAGGGCACTTCATTTAGGTTTAGGTCATCCGTTCTAACAGTATTAGATTTGCAAAAAACAAAGATCATGGGTTGGTTTCAGAGAAATACTGAGGGTATAAAAACTAAAACTATTGAGAAAAAGGAAATCCCTGAGGGAGCTTGGTACAAATGTCCGAGCTGTAAAACGGTTGTTTCTGCTCAAGAACACGAAGATTATCTCTGGGTATGTCAACATTGCGGTCACCATGAGCGTGTAGGAAGTACCGAGTATTTTGCATTGTTATTTGACAATGGGAAATGTCGAAGCCTGGCTCCGAAAATGATTTCCGAAGATCCTTTAAATTTCACTGACACAAAATCTTACCCCGACAGGTTAGAAGCTGCAAAGAAAAAGACTGGTTTAAACGACGCTTTAAGAGTTGCATCAGGTGAACTTGGTGGCAATCCAGTTGTAATTGCTTGTATGGATTTCGAATTTATAGGTGGCTCTATGGGATCGGTTGTGGGCGAAAAGATTGCAAGAGGAATCGATCACGCTATTAAGAAAGGCGTTCCATTCATTTGTATCTCAAAATCAGGAGGCGCAAGGATGATGGAAGCGGGGTTAAGCTTAATGCAGATGGCAAAAACCAGCGCTAAATTATCAATGCTCGCAAAAGCAGGACTTCCATACATCAGTGTTTTAACTGACCCTACAACAGGTGGTGTAACAGCTTCGTTCGCCATGTTAGGCGACTTAAATATAGCTGAACCTAACGCTCTCATTGCTTTTGCAGGCCCTAGAGTAGTTAAGGAAACCATAGGTAAAGATCTTCCAGAAGGGTTTCAAAGATCTGAATTTTTGTTAGAGCATGGATTCCTTGACGCTATTGTACCTAGGAGTGAATTAAAGGCCAAATTGGACTTCTCAATTCGGATGCTACATGCTTCAAATTAAAAAGTGTTATTAATAACTCTTAATGTATCTTTGCACAATTATTTAAAATCCGCATAACGGACATCTAAAGATTTCGCCATGTACTATTTAGACTCAGAAAAGAAGAAGGAATTCTTCAAAAAGCACGGGAAAGGAGTAACTGACACTGGTTCTCCTGAGGCACAAATTGCAATGTACTCATTCCGTATTACGCACTTAACTGCGCATTTGAAAAACAACAAAAAGGATTACAACACTCAGCGATCGCTCATTGCGTTAGTTGCTAAGCGTCGTAACGCTCTAGATTATTTAACAAAGAAAGATGTTACACGCTATCGTGAAATAGTAAAAGAATTGGGATTACGTCATTAATTCTAACCATCTTAGAATCACAACACCAACTGTCAGCCCTGTCAGGCCTGTAGTTTGTTGTGATTTTTTGGTTTTTATGGATTGATATATTTGGCTTGATTTTTGATGAATAGCAGACCTTGATTTAATTAAGGAAGGCAAACATAGGAGAGTAAACGGATTTGGATTTAAAGAGATATTAAGAGAGATAAAAGAAGAAATGAATTACAAGGTACACAACCAAACAATAGATCTCGGTAACGGACGCGAGATCACACTAGAGACTGGAAAATTAGCAAAACAAGCAGACGGCTCAATCGTTCTGCGTTCTGGAAACACAATGCTTTTAGCTACTATTGTTAGTAGCAAAGACGCAAGAGATGATGTTGATTTCCTTCCATTAACTGTTGATTATAGAGAAAAGTACGCTGCAGCAGGAAGATTCCCGGGCGGTTTTTTTAAGCGCGAAGCTCGACCTTCTGATACAGAAGTTCTAGTTATGCGCTTAGTTGATAGAGCTTTAAGACCTATGTTTCCTTCAGATTACCACGCTGGAACACAGGTTATGGTTCAACTTATGTCAGCCGATGCTGAGGTTCTGCCAGATAGTTTAGTGGGATTAGCTGCTAGTGCGTGTATCGCTGTTAGTGACGTGCCTTTTAACGGGCCTATCTCTGAAGTGCGCGTAGCACGTATCGATGGAGAGTTTATTATCAATCCACATCGCACTGAACTCGAATCTGCTGACATCGACATGATGGTTGCAGGTACTATTGACAGTATAGTAATGGTAGAGGGAGAGATGAGTGAGGTTAGTGAGAATGAAATGGTTGAAGCTATTGAAGCGGCGGCTAAAGCTATCACTACTCAGTGTGAAGCCCAAATCGCTCTCGCTAAAGCTGTTGGCACTCACGGTGTTAGTCGTGAATATTGCCACGAAGATCACGATGATGAGCTGAAGGCTCAGGTATTTGATACTCTTTACCCAACGATGTACGCTGCTGCTCAGAAAGAAAAAACTAAATCAGACCGTAAAGTTGCCTTCAAAGCAATCTCAGCTGATTTTGTTGCTACTCTTTCTGAAGATGTGACCAAGGGAAAGGCGTTTATTCTCAAGTCATACCTACACGATGTTCAAAAGAAAGCTATACGCGATTTACTTCTTAACGATGGTGTTCGTCTTGATGGGAGATCGTCAACAGATATTAGAGACATCTGGGGTGAGGTGAATTACCTCCCAAGTTGTCACGGCTCAGCTCTTTTCCAACGTGGAGAGACTCAAGCTCTAACTACTCTTACTCTGGGAACTAAGCAAGATGAGCAACTTATTGATGGGGCGCTTATTCGCAAGAAAGAAAAATTCATACTTCACTATAACTTTCCCCCGTTTTCAACTGGAGAGGAGCGTCCACTTCGTGGAACGAGCCGTAGAGAAGTAGGACACGGAAACTTAGCTCTAAGAGCTCTTAAGAAAGTTTTACCTCCTGTTGAAGATTGTCCTTACACAATTCGTCTCGTTTCGGAGATTCTTGAATCTAACGGTTCATCTTCTATGGCTACTGTTTGTGCTGGAACTCTTGCTCTTATGGATGGTGGAATTCAAATCAAAGCTCCTGTTTCAGGAATCGCGATGGGCCTAATCACAGATAAAGAGTCTGGCAAGTACGCCATCCTTAGTGATATTCTTGGAGATGAGGATCACTTAGGTGATATGGACTTCAAAATAACTGGAACTGAAGACGGAATTACTGCTTGCCAAATGGACATGAAAATCCAAGGGATTGGAATGGATGTGTTGCGTGAAGCTTTAGAGCAGGCGCGTGAGGGTCGTCATCATATCCGTCATGAAATGATGAAGGTTCTTGATAAACCAAATGATGACTTCAAACCACACGCACCACGTATTGTTGCGTTCAACGTTCCTGGAGATGCTATCGGAGCAATCATCGGACCTGGTGGAAAAATCATTCAAGAACTTCAAGCTGAGACTAACACGGATATTTCTATCGAGGATATCGACGGTGAAGGTCGTGTTGAGATTGCTGCTTCAGATAAAGCTGCAATTGACGATGCCGTTAAGCGCATCAAGCAAATTGCATTTCCACCTACTGTTGAGATAGGTGAAGTATATGAAGGGAAGGTTAAAACTATCATGCCTTACGGAGCCTTCGTTGAAGTTATGCCAGGAATTGATGGTCTACTTCACGTAAGTGAACTTGAGTGGAAACGTGTTGACAATGTTGAAGACATTCTTAAGGAAGGTGAAAATGTTAAATTTAAAGTTGTAGGCCGTGATCCTAAGACTGGTAAGATTAAGTTGAGTCGTAAGGTTCTTCTTGATAAACCTGAAGGTTATGTAGAACCAGCTGCGCGTCCTCGTAACGATAGAGGAGATCGTCGTGACAGAGGTGATCGTGGAGAACGTCGTGAGCGTCGTGACTAAAGTTGAGTTAGGTGGAGGGGGTGATTATACATTAATATGAGATATAGAAAATAGATGAGGCAGCTAAAAATAACGAAACAGGTAACCAATAGGGAGACCGCGTCGCTTGATAAATATCTTCAGGAAATTGGTCGTGTCGATTTAATTACCGCCGAAGAAGAAGTTGAGTTAGCTCGTAAGATTAAAGCTGGAGATAAAGCTGCTCTTGAAAAACTTACAAAAGCCAATCTACGTTTCGTTGTTTCTGTTTCTAAACAATATCAAAACCAAGGATTAAGCCTTCCAGACCTTATAAATGAAGGTAATCTGGGGCTTATTAAAGCAGCACAGAGATTTGATGAAACTCGTGGATTTAAATTCATCTCGTACGCGGTTTGGTGGATTCGTCAAAGTATTCTACAAGCTCTTGCTGAACAAAGCCGTATTGTTAGACTTCCTTTAAATAAAATCGGGTCTATTAATAAAATCAACAAAGCTTTTGCTAGGCTTGAGCAAGATTTTGAAAGACCTCCTACTGCAGTTGAACTTGCTGAATCGCTTGATATGACTCTAGATGAGGTTAAGCAAAGTTTAAAAAATGCTGGGCGTCACGTGAGTATGGATGCTCCACTAAAAGAAGGCGACGAAAGTTCAAGTACGATGTACGACGTCCTTCGATTGGGAGATTCACCTTCGCCTGATGATATGTTAATGAAGGAGAGCTTACGTAAAGAGATTGAAAGATCGTTAAGGACTCTTACTCCACGTGAAGCTGATGTTATTCGACTTTATTTTGGGCTAAATGGTGAACATCCGATGACTTTAGAAGAAATTGGAGAGCGCTTTGACCTTACTCGTGAACGCGTAAGACAAATTAAAGAGAAGGCAATTCGTCGTCTTAAGCATACGTCAAGAAGCAGAATTCTTAAAGGCTACTTAGGCTAGACCTTACATAATACTATTAGAAATAGCACTCGATTGGGTGCTTTTTTTATGTCCTGACTTTAATGGAAATCATTTCACAAGCAATATAAAATGATGGATCTTGTTATGTTCATTAGAAAGATGAGAAAGGAATTCGGGATGATATCGTTTCATTAAGTAAAGATGCTCATATTTGCACTATGAGTAAAAGAGTTTTTGTCATATTTATGATTATAAATGTAATTGTTTGGGCATCTATTCAGGGATGTACAAAAATCACATACACAACTGACTCTAACTCAATTCTTGAGTTTTCAGATGATACTCTGATGTTTGATTCTGTATTTACAACAATAGGATCTATTAGTTTGTATTTATCTGTTATCAACCCTCATGATCAAGCGCTTCTTATTGATGAAATTGTGTTAGAGGGAGGAGAGTTTAGCAGCTACAGGATCAATATTGATGGGCAAGGTTTAGATTCTTCAGGTGATGAACTTATAAGAATGGAAGATGTGACTGTTTTACCTAACGACAGTTTGTTCATTTTTGTAGAAGTTACTATTGATCCTACAAATACGTCTTTAGCCTTTATTAATGAAGACCGCCTCAGTTTTAAAGTGAATGGCAACGATCAGTTTGTGGATTTGATTTCATATGGTCGCAATGCTGTATTCCATCATCAGCCAGGAAATTGGTTTAATTATAACAATCCACCAGAAAATGTTTTGGAGTGTGAAGAGGTGTGGAACAGTGACTTGCCACATGTTATCTATGGACCCATAAGGGTTGCGCCTGGCTGCTCTCTAACAATTGAGGCTGGAGCAGAGGTATATGTGCATTCGGGCAGTGGAATTTGGGTTCAAGGAGGAAGCATAAATATTAACGGTACTGTAGACGAAAAAGTAGTGTTTCAAGGAGATCGACTAGGCTCATCTTATCTCGACTACTCTGGACAATGGGGATTAGAGTTTCCATTAGAGTTCCAGGACGAAGGTGAAAATATTTATTACACAGTAAGTAGGGGAGGGATTTGGCTTGATAGATCAACTAATTCATCTATTAATCACGCAATAATTAAGAATGCTAATGTGGGGATATGGGTAGACAGTTTAGGCCAAGGCGCTGAGTATGCATTGAAACTTTCGAATACTAAGATTTACAATATGTCATCGATAGGTCTTCTGTCACAAGGCGGTTATATTAATGGGGTAAATAACCTAATTGCAGATTGCGGTGAAGCATGTGGAGCTTTTACGTTGGGAGGTAAAATCGTGATGCACTTGAGTACGTTTGCGAACTATTGGGTTGATGGCTCTGTTAGGCAAGGCAGTTCAGTATATATAAATGACTGGTACGAAAGTTCAGGGGATATTATACAACATAGACCTTTTGAAGAAGGAACGGAGTTTAGAAATTGTTTAATTTGGGGCAACAATGCTGAAGCAAATGATTTTGATGAGCTCGTCTCAAGTTTATACAACGCGAGTATTTATTCTAGCCCATTGTTTACTTCATGTGGATTAGATGTGCAAGATGAAGACTTCCCGAACAACCTGTTAGATGTTAATTGCACTACCGATATTGCTCCCGACTTTGTCTCTACTTTTGATAGAAACTTCCATTTAAATGGGAATAGTACTGTTTGGCAAGGAGTTTCATCAACACCTCCTTTTGACGTATCAGATGTGTCGAAAGATTTAGACGGACAACCAAGGTCAACCTTCAGCCCAGATAGAGGTTGTTTTGAAAGGCAATAGAGGAAACTTCTTGAACTAACTCTCGTATGATAGGTACATATTATTCAAACTAAAGATTAATGACTACTGGTATATTAGATGCTCTTACACAGCTATTTGCTCTTTTCGCTTCTGGACGCACAGAGAAGGAAGAGCTTGCGGGTAGACAAGCTGCAAATAGATATCTGTCAGGTCGTTTATCTAAATCAGTAGTCGATAGGTATTTAGCTAGTTACGACACTCATTTAGAAACTTTTAGATTAAAGAAAAATAGCGGAGAAGTAACTGAAGCAAAAAGGTTATCTAAACTATCAACAAAACTCTTAAGAACGTGTTCTAGTATAAATAAGGAATTACCTCAAAGAGACAAATCAGTAGTTTACTTAAGGTTGCTAGAATTTGTTAATTCAACCGATGCTCACTCTAACTCAAAGGAATTTTTAGAAGCTGTAGCATCATCTTTTTTACTCAACAATACTGATGTTTTAGGTATTCAAGCACTTGTAAACGCTAGCTCTCCTACGAGTGGTTCAACTGAGGGTACGTTTATTTATGGGGAACTAGGGGGATATCGACTTTCAAATAATTCACTTTTTTTAGTGAAGCATTTCGGGAATGAAGCTGTCTACGTGAATAACCAACCGGTTGCAAATGGCAGTATATCTATAATGGTTCCTGGGTCGGTAATCAAAATTGAAAACAAGTCTAGGATTTTCTTCAATGATTTAATAAGACAGTTTTTAGACAGCCCTGAAGTTCCTAAGATAGATTTCGAAGCAAAAGGGATTAGTCATTACTTCAAGTACCCTAAAGAGCAAGCTATTCATGAATTAAACTTGAAAGAAAGAGAAGGCACCATTGTTGGGATTATGGGAGGTAGTGGGAGCGGAAAGTCAACTCTTTTAAACATCTTAAACGGGACTATAAAACCTGTATTCGGAAATGTGTTACTGAATGGTGTAGATATTCACGAAGAGGCAACTAAAGTAAATGGAATAATTGGCCACATCGATCAGGAGGACGCACTTATCTCAGAGCTTAGTGTTAGAAAAAATTTACTTTATAGTGCAAAACTGACTTTCGGGGAACTCTCTAATACTGAGATTGACATTAAGGTTGATGAGACTTTAAAGAGTTTAGGATTATGGGAAATAAAGGACTTACGGGTAGGATCAATCCTAGATAAGACTATTTCTGGAGGCCAAAGAAAGAGACTGAATATCGCCTTAGAATTAATAAGAGAACCTCTCGTTCTATTTGTTGATGAGCCCACTTCTGGATTATCGAGTTATGATAGCATTCAGATTATGGACTTACTTAAAGAGCTTTCCCATAGAGGGAAATTAGTTTTTGCCGTAATACACCAACCTTCATCAGAGATATTCAAGCTTTTTGACAAGTTTTTAATGTTAGATATTGGTGGATATCCAATTTACTATGGTGACCCTACAAGCATTATCCCATATTTTAAAAGAATTACGAATCAAGTAGATCCAAATCAATCAAGTTGTCTGCAATGTGGTAATATCAATCCAGAGCAAATTTTTGAGACTATAGAAACTCGAGAAATTGATGAGTATGGGAATATGTCCAACAATAGAAAAATCAGTCCCGAGGAATGGAATGGTTTTTATATTGAAGAAACTAAGAGCACAGAAGGACAAGACGATAAAGATTTAAATTTTCATAAGCTTGGTGCGATAAATTCTTCCCCATCAGGGCTTTCTCAATTTATAAGTTTTTTCTCGAGAGATCTATTTTCTAAACTCACAAATAGGCAGTATTTATTAATAAACTTACTCGAAGCTCCTATGCTTGCTGCACTGTTATCACTGTTTATGAGATACACTCCCGAGGGAGGCAGTTACATATATAAGACAAGTGAAAATATTCCTCAGTTCTTGTTTATTTCAGTAATAATTTCATTTTTCCTTGGACTAAGTGTTAGTGCTGAGGAGATACATCGTGATAAGGCAATTCTTAGACGTGAAAGATTTTTATTTTTAAAATGGGGAAGGTATTTACAAGCAAAAATTGCGGTAAGCTTTATTGCTTCACTTGTCCAAACAATAGGTTTTGTTGCTGTTTCACATCTTATATTAGAAATCCCCGGTTTGTTTTGGATGCATGTGCTAGTGTTATTTAGTGTATCTATATTCGGGAATCTTATAGGATTAAACATCTCTGCAGCATTTAAGTCTGCCAAGGTGATTTATATGATAATACCTCTTCTCGTTATTCCTCAAATCATTTTCGGTGGAGCAATAGTCAGATTCGATAGGTTTAATCATTGGTTCACGCATGAGACACACGTACCATTCCTAGGAGATTTAATGGTCTCAAGATGGGCTTTTGAAGCTCTTGCTGTACACGCATACCGAGAGAACGAATATGAAAAGCACTTTGTAGAATTTGATGATGTAATTAAACATACAGCTTGGAGGAGAGATTTTTGGCTAGACGAAATATGCAATTCTTCCAGAAATGAATCATGGACTGAACGTGAGTGGGAGAGGGCTGGTATAGAATTAAGGGCTTGGTCTATTGACGTGCCAAAAAAAGGGCCGGAGAATGAAAGTGACTGGAAAGCTGCGTATAATATTGCATACCACAAGGCCTTTATGGCTAAAGATGAAGTCAAGGCAAGGCTTATTGATAAAGGTGTTCTCAGACAATTAAAAGAAGATAATTATAACAATGAGATTGCCGAATGGGTTTTGCAGGAAGACAGGTCTGTTAGGATTTTAGATCTAGAGCAAGGGTTAAGCCCTGCCGCTTCACCGATTCATCATCATACACGAGATGTTTCAGGGTGGAATGCACCATATTATTCAGCGTCCAAAAAGGTTTTAGGGCAAGACATGAAGACGCCGTTTTACAACGTGTTAGTGCTATGGCTTATGACAGCTATTGCCTGGGGTGTTTTGAGATTCAAGCCCTTCAATTAAGACGAGTGGTGTTAATCTATCCTTCTGTTATAATTAACTTAAATGGCAGATCGATAATAGCATCATAGTCTTCTCCAGCTTCAAGCATATCTTCATCATCTTCCTCGTAATGCCAATTTACTTGAGCTTCAACATTTGCTGATTCTATTCTTTTAAGTAAATCCATTAAACATTTTGAAGAGCTGGTATTAAAATACTCAAGATTGATGTTTACTTCAACGAAACCTTCTGAACTGCATAATGTATCAGCCCAAGCTATTAAAGACGAGTAAAATTCAATTGAATTTTCAGGAATACTACGGCCCGATAGACTGAGAGTTCTAGCATCTACTATAAATGATACTTCAGGTGTTTTGGGTGTTCCTGGAATAAAGATGTTATCCATTTTAAGCTTTAATTGGTTTTATATGAACCGAAAGACAAAAGAGCAATTTATCTTGATGCGAAGGTAATAACTCCGACTCAATGTTTCCATTTGAGAGTTTTGCAAGTTCTAACAGCCCCATTCCTCCACCACCGTGTTCACTCCTGCTATCTCTAGTCATCACGCTTTTTTTCAATGATCGAAGTTCATCTTCTGAAATAGTATTAATAGCACATAAAGCAGAAACCAACTCGTCTGATTGTTTAGTATCTACTAAATTAGTAGAACTGAGTGAGAACCTATTTTCAGATTCTGACTTTGAAAAGACAAATAATGAATCAGATGTAGATGAATGATGAATTAAATTTTGAATTAACTCAACAGCAACTCTAAAGATTTTTTTTGATTCAGGACGTGTAACTGTAGAATTAGAATTTAAATATCGCTCGATCCAATTAAGAATATGAGTAGAAGTCTGTTCCTTAAACACCCCCCTGTACGAGAAAATTATCACATCACCCTGTGCTACAGGGTATTGATTAAGACTTGGTGTTGGACTATTTTTTTCCGAGTACATATATCTAAGTTACATGGATTATCCCCAACTTTGCAATATCATGAAGAGAGAAATAAACAATGAATGGTTTGCGGCTTGGTTTGACTCGCCTGCCTATCATATTTTATATGGTAATCGAGATAATGATGAAGCCTTAAACCTTATCGAAAACTTAGATGATATACTATCCTCAGAGGTAGAAAAAGTTCTTGATGTTGGCTGTGGTGCTGGAAGACATGTCGTAGCTTGGGAAAAGCTCGGCTATAACGCTAGTGGATTTGATTTGAGTTCAGAGAGTATTAGGCTAGCTAAGTCTAAGCACACAAACGCTGACTTTAGAGTTTTAGATATGAGAGATTTAAAGAACCAAACAGAATGGTCAGCAGAGTTTGACCTTATCTCAAATCTATTTACCAGTTTCGGATATTTTTCTCAAGAGGAAGAGCACAAGTCAGTTCTAATTGGATTTAATCACGCTTTAAAGCCTGGCGGTTTATTAATCTTAGATTACCTAAACGTTCCGTATTCACAGTCTAGGCTAGTGCCATCAGAGGTTGTGAATATCGGTAATTACACTTTTATGATAGAGCGATATCTAAAAGATGGATTCTTTCAAAAATCAATAAGTTTTAAATCTCCTGAAGGGGAGGATTGTAATTTTATTGAACAGGTTAGGGCATGGACAGCAAATGATTTGAAAATACTATTATTAGATGTAGGTTTGCAAACCGAGAAAATATTTGGAGATTATGATTTAGGTGATTTCTCTGATGATTCTCCTCGATGTATTATTGTTGCTAGAAAAATACTTGATTTATAAATGATATTAACAGGCTTAGCATTATTAATTGTTGCGCTAATCGGTGGATTAGCTTTAGAGATCTTGGGTGATCGAGCGATGAACAACTTATCCATAATCCTTGCTTTTGGAGGGGCATTCATCATGGGGTTGATATTCCTACACCTTGTACCCGAGGCGTTCTCATACAGTTCTATCGCAGGTACATTCGTTCTTATAGGCTTTTTATTACAAATTTTACTCGAATACCTTTCAAAAGGTTTAGAACACGGACACGTTCATTTGAACGATTCATCTAACCACCAGACCTCTACAGTGATGCCTTGGGCTGCTATTGTGAGTTTATGTATCCATGCATTATTAGAATCTATGCCACTCGCTGAAGGTGCTTCAGCTGTTGATGTTGCTCATCAGGTTAGATCGATGGGCAGTTTGCACGTTCATGTTCATGCTGACACAGCTATAGGATCTGCATTGTTTATGGGGTTAGCCCTCCATAAACTACCGGTAGCTCTAGTGTTAATGGGGCTTATTAAGTCTACTGGTGCGACTAAGGTATCAAGGTGGTGTTTACTTACTCTATTCGGGATAATGCCCGGATTAGGCATGTACATGTATGATGCAATAATTCACTCTGGAGTTTCTATTCCTGGTGGAGTAAGTGCTTTTATGTCAGCGACTCACGGGTTAGTAATTGGTATCCTTTTACACGTATCAACAACAGTCATATTTGAAAGCGGGGAGGGGCATGCCTTTAATTACAAGAAACTAATAGCAACTCTATTGGGACTCTCAATCGCTTATGTCACTCTTGGTTAAAACGAGATAAAAAATGTAACTTTTTACTTCTTGTACTCGTATAGATGATTATGAGAAATTACAGAATATTTATTTCAGAGTTTCAGATAGAAACTATAGCACTATCTAAAAGTTTATATAGCATTGATGTATTTAATCACTGCTTAAATTAAATTTTTACTCGAAAATGGAAGCCGCAATACTTTGTGATTGACTCCAAGCTCTCTCATTTTTCACACTCCACAGACCTTTAGAAGTAAACAACTCAATCATTTTTTCAGTTGGAGCGTTACCTACTAGGTCATCTTGAGCCATAGGACATCCACCTATTCCTCGAATAGCTCCATCAAATCGACGGCAACCACCATTCAGTGCAGCCTCGATTTTTTTTAATCCTTCAGTAGCATGAAGATGCAAGTGAGCACCGAACTCCACATCGGGCAATTCAGATATAACTTCCTTAAAAGCTATTTCCACTATTTCTTCACTCGCTGTACCCACGGTATCACTTAAAGCGATAACTCCCACTCCGAGATCTCTATGAAGTTTAGTTGAAAATTTGGCCAACATATCTTCATGCCAAGAGTCGCCATATGGATTTCCAAATCCCATACTTAAATAGACGACAAGCCTTTTGTCATTGTTTTGACAAATAGATTGTATTTTCTCAAGCCTATAAAAGGCTTCATCAATACTCGCGCCAGTATTCCTTTGCTGAAAGGACTCTGATAATGACAATGGGAAACCTAAGTCATTAACCGTTTTAAATGCACTTGCTTGCTTTGCCCCACGTTCGTTAGCTACTATCACAAGCGCTCTAGTTCCTGGTTTAGGTAAAACAGCTTCATCTTCTAAAACAGAAAGCACCTTGTCAGTATTCGCCATTGAAGGAACAGCTCTGGGAGATACAAATGACCCTAAATCTAATGTGTCGAAGCCCACATCTAATAGAGCACGATAATATGTGATCTTATCTTCTGTAGATATATTGTGAGGCCAACCTTGTAATGCATCTCTTGGGCATTCAACCAAATGAATTCTATCCATGAAACGAAGGTAGAAAGAAGATGTTTTTATTCAGTATAAATGAAACCTTAATCTAAGTAGTTGCGTAAAGTGAGTATCAAACAAAAGATTTAACTATGGAACTCAACCTATTCAACCGCCTTCCTCTTAATGAGAAAACCAGCTACATGTGGGATAAAGGAATTTGTTATGCATCTAGAGTAGTAGAGGATAGATACATTTTATGCATCTTCGAATTAGATGGATTCTTCGTTGAAGCGATATACTCACGCAGAAACAATAGAGTGAATGCAATATTGCCTCTTGCTCATATCCCCGAGTGGGAAGGTTACGTAGACCAAGTGCTTACTAACTTACTTAAGCTTAACTAAGAAGAATAAAAGATAAAAATAGTATTGCTGTAGCCGATATCAGACGTGATAGCATAAATGGGATGGTATCCTTTAGCAACCACGCCACACCAGATATTGATGCAGCAATAAAGTTACCAACTGAATCAACATTCATCACTAAATGAGTTGATTGATCAAACCATTCAAGCGCTTGAATGGATCCCCCTGTTATAAGACCACCGAAATTCAATATTGCATTTCCAACCACGGGATCAATTTTTATAGTAAAACTCCCAAGGCCAATTATCGCTCCGATAAAAGTCACAATGACACTTGCAATTACATTTAAGGGTAGAAAAAAAATTGGAATTTTTTGAAAAGCCAATGCTAGCCAAGCTAAAGTAGCGGTTTGTGCAGCAATGGGGATTCTTAACATCAACCATTTGGGTTTAGATACAACTGATAAAATCCCTGCCGTAGCCGCAAAACTTAATTGCGTGCCTAACTGCTGCGGTGCATATGGATCTATCCATGCCACAATCCAAGCAGCTACACAGAGAGCTTGCCAAGGCAGAACCGAATGACTTGCCCATTTCCCCGCAATAGCAACTGTCAGCATAATTCCAGATCTTATTGCTGACCATGGGCTTCCACATGCAATTATAAAAGTCCAAATTGCCGCTAATCCAAACCCTGATAAGTATTTAATTTCCCGTCTTCTACTTCTTAAAAACAACAATGGGATAAATCCCACGAGCCCTACATGATAGCCACTTACTGCGAGAAGATGAGATAGGCCAGCTCTGGCAAACAAGTCTTTTACCTTTCTACTTAGAAGACTTTTGTCCCCAGTTGATAAACCTAACATAAATCCCAAAGCATGCTTCTCAACACCAGCACCCACAAGGTTGTTTATCATAGTTAATCTATAAATTGAAGAAATAGGAATGTTGCTATCTATACTCAACGATTCAATAGGCCTAAATACTCCATTGCACCCCAAACTTTCATAATATGCTTTCACATCGAAGTTTCCGAGTTTCTTCTCTTCAAAGGGCTTCCATATCCCTAATGCGATGCTTTCAGTAGATGGAAATTGTATTTCATTAGGCCAAATTATCCCCACTTTACCTATTTCCCTCGTGCTAGCATAACCGTAGATATTCCTACCGTAATTAACAGGTTTAGGCTTACAGCTTTTTAATGTTAAGACTATATAATCACCACTTTTATAAGGCACATTAACAACATAGATATTTGCTCTAAGAAAACCTAGAGCAGAGCATGCAATAAAGAAAATGAAACGGTAACCCGTAAATTGCAATGACCATCTAAATCCTATCCAACAGCCAGATATGATCCAAATAATTAATATAAAATTCCATGCTTCTAGCTTGCCGACTCCTAAAGATGTGCCCACCCAAAAAGCAATCACATATGGCAAAAGTGGCGCATGAGTTCTCATAATGAAGTGCTAATGAAAGCTACTTCGAACTCTAATTATTGTATGATTTTGTGTTTGTACAGCTGTAATTCACGGCTGTATATAGATGTCAAATTCACTTGAAATCAGAGCGAGAAAGCTCACTCATTTTAATTTTTCCTTTCAAGAAATATTGTATTAGAATACTTTTTGAATAGGTTCCCACGAGATTGCTATTTTCTGTATTGCGGTTGGTTTTTTCAAACTCACGCTTCTTTAAAGTTGAAGGCAGCATTGAGAAGAAAATAAAATGAGCTTTTACAACAGCTAAGAAAAATGAAATTTCGCCTCTAAGTAAAAACCTTATCGCAGCTACACCGTCAAGGATCAAACGTCTGAAAATAAACACAGGCACACAGCCCTCTTTATTCTTTGCAAGAATTATAAGGTTGTTTCTGAAGTTTAAATAGACTTTAAAGGGGTTAGATGAAGTGAGTGTTCCACCACCTAAATGTCTGACTGATGCACTTCCACATACACCAACTTTGTACCCTCTATTTTTGAGTCGCCAGCATAAATCAATTTCCTCCATGTGAGCAAACAAATCATCGTCTAAACCTCCAACTTCTTGCCAAACCTTAGAATCTATAAAAAGCGCTGCTCCAGAAGCCCAAAATACTTCTCTATCTGTTCTATACTTGCTATCAGCTTTTTCAAAGTAATCAAACACCCTTCCTGCGCAAAACATAAAGCCATCTTTATCTATATAACCTCCAGCAGCACCAGCGTACTCATATAAATCAGGATTTTTATCGTCTAATATAAGAGGGGCAGAAGCCTTCCAATCATTGACAGACATAGATTTATTTACTGAAGTCACCCATCCTTTGTTAACTCTTACATCCGAGTTTAGAAGGACGAATCTATCCGAAATAATTTGGGATAAACCTCTATTATAACCTCCTGCAAACCCGTAGTTTTCATCTAACTCTATCACCTCAACCTCCTTGAAATGCTCATTGAGCCATTCAACAGAATTGTCAGTGGAGCCATTATCTATAACGAACACATTATATGAATCCGACTTAGCATATTCAATAACTGACGGGAGGTAGGTTTTGAGATGATGGACCCCATTCCAATTTAATATTGCGACTGAAGTTGTCATCTGGGACTATAAAACAATTCTTCTGGCTCTTCACGAGAATGAGTATCACGAGGGTTAAGCCTATTTAATTGAGACTCTGTTACTTTCAATCTATTTTCACGTGATTTTAACACCTCTATCCAGTCATCATTTCTTATTTCTCCAGGCATATCTGAGTGTAGAATCTCAAGACATTCACTTACAACGTGTGGCGCAAAAAACAAGAAACGTCGATTTGAAAGACCTACAGTATGGTGATAATGCCATATTTCATATGGGTAGTAGTCAGTACCGTAAAGACGTGAAACAATAGTGTTAGGCCTGCCATATTTAAGGTAAACATAACCTTGGTCAGTATCTGCGCCATGACCACTTCTGCAACCTCCAAATACGCTATCGACTACCATAACCTCATGAGCGTAATTTTCCCATGCTTTTTGCGGGTTATTCGGATTTCTATTAACCCAAAACTGCTCTAAAAAGCCTTTCATCATATCGATATCATCAGTTTCCTTAAGCACTCCTAATATAGTATTCTGCTGAGTTGCTGTACCGAGTGGTAAGTGATCCTCGAGATGTCTATAAAGTTTACCTATATCCGTCCAATTTGAGGCAAAGTTAAGGAGAGGGACATCTGAAAGTGGAAGATAGGCGTCAGGTGTCCAGCGTGATACTGGATAGTTAAGACGAGTTATTTCATCCCCATTCTTAGTTCTCAGTTCAATAGTCAAAAACCCCCCTTCGAGAGGAGGTACAGCTATATCAACAGGCAGTGTTTCAAAAATGGGAATTACAGCCGCTGCTTTAAGTCTCAAATATCTCGTATGATTTAAAGACATTCTACCATCTCCTCCAGTAAATCCAAACGACATTAGAAATAAAGAGTCCTCACCGACAACCTTATCAATATTGTACAACTCAACATAGAATCTTGCTTTATCTGCCATTGGTGAGATCCTAGTGTCTACAAGAGGGACCAGGTTCATCCCAGAGCGAGAAATATCACTGACCTCACCAGGATTAACTTTTGAGTAAGCTTCTATAAGCATAACGTCAGATATCTCGGGTCTATCACCTAAACTAATGCTAATTTCATCGACAATACTTTCACCATCTATTTGGGTTGTAATGGAGTAATTACCATGATTCAATTTAATTCTCTCAAGATGAAAATGTGAGCTTGTATGAGCTATCAATGAATCTCTGGTGAGTGGACCTTCAAGATTAACCTTCCTAAATGCTGCTAATTCACTTGAGTTTTCAACTGTAATTACTATTTCTGTGTGTGAGTGCCAAACAGAGTCAATAAGCTCTATCACCATACTAGCTGATGTGATATCTATGCAAACATCTATATAACTAGACCCATCGGCGAGTTTATACTTGAGGATGTTAGTCGATAGGGAAGTTTGGGCTAATACGCCCAAGCATAAAAGCCCCGACATGCACAATAAAATCAATTTCCTCATTTCGTAAAGGTAGGTTTTAGAATTCACTACGCTACAATTTAAGAAATTGAATGATTTCTTTTCTGATTACAGTTTTACGCGCAAAAAAACCCATCGCATTAGCAATGGGCTCTTTTATTCTTTTCATTGCGGAGGCGGAGGGATTCGAACCCCCGGTACCTTGCGGTACGCTGGTTTTCAAGACCAGTGCATTCGACCACTCTGCCACACCTCCTTAAAACAACGGTGCAAAAATACATGCTAGAATTCAAATACAGTCTAAATACACCCTAAATATCTTTTTATTTAATCCGCTCCTTTTGAATGATAATAGATATTATGTAAACTACCGTGTCATATAATCATTTAT
>Ga0209501_10001551_pt1 | contig 25158 bp, 32 predicted proteins | sample ArcticOcean_MG_C_4_FD_187434 | JGI IMG/M metagenome (GOLD analysis project Ga0209501, IMG submission 187434) | Marine microbial communities from western Arctic Ocean - ArcticOcean_MG_CB4_134 (SPAdes) (version 2) | ecosystem: Environmental > Aquatic > Marine > Oceanic | place: Arctic Ocean...
CACATGAAAAAAGCACATGGAAATGTTCCTGAGAAAAAACAAGAATTCAGTACTAAAGGTGGCGTCGAACAAGGCGGCATGTGGTAAAATTATTAATACAAAACCTCTTTCAATAAATAATGGAATTATCTGATGGTCAAAAATATGCTATTGTTTTCTTAGGCTCACTGGCAGCTGCTGGCATTGTTCTTAGCACTCTTGTATTTCCATTTTGGAATTTTATACGTGAAGATATCATTGAAGAAGTTGAAATCTTTCGTTCAGCTAATGGTCATTGCTATGTTGATACTGCAGATGGAATTCCAAAAACTATAAAAAATTGTAATCTCCAACAAGGATCTGTTGTTACTATCACTTATGGTCATGGGCTGCCGTGGGCAAAAATTGTGATTTCTGATGAATAATTATGGATTGTATATTCTGTAAAATAATTTCAAAAGAGATTCCTGCAAAAATCTTATACGAGGATGAATACACTATATCATTTCTTGATGCATTTCCTGTTGCTAAAGGTCATACCTTGGTAATACCAAAAAAACACCATGCTAAAATTCAAGAATTATCCTCAATTACAAATCAAAAATTATTTGACACGGTTCATAAAATGATATTAAAAGTTGATTCACTTCAAGGCTCTACTCTTGTAGCAATTCATAATGGAAAGGAAAGTGGACAAGAAGTGCCACATGTTCACGTTCATTTGATACCTAGAAGTACTGATGATTCTGCAGGTCCTGTACATTCTATGTTCAAAGATGAAATCGAATTATCTGATTCTGAAATTAATTCTGTGTATGATAATCTGAAAATTATTTAGTATGGATAAATTCTTTGATTTTCGTCTAAATTATCTACAATTATTGCTTTAGTAGGACATGTTTCTGCTGCACTGATAATTTTTTGGTTCTTTGCACCATTTTTATTGTAAACTCTTGATTTTGGATTTGATTTTGTATTTTTATCAATTGTAAACACTCCTGGAGCAATAGTTTCACAACTACAGCATCCAATACAGAGACTTTGATCAACATCTATTTTTAATTCAAATTCTTTACGCTTTTTTGTAAATCCTTTATCTTCTGGCTGTTTGTCGGTTTGCTCGTTTACCGTTTTTTCATATTTTTTCCAAAATTCATTTTCATATCTTTTCCACCATTCTTCATTTGCCTCAAAATCTTTTGTATATTTACCCCAATCAGATTCTGGGGTTTTTTGCTCTCCATCTTTTCCCCATTTCGTTCTCTTGTAGAATCTCTGGCTAGTTTGCGTATAGTCCGTTTCTTCTTGAGTTTTCTCTGGTTTTTGTTTTGCAGAATGTTTATTTTGTTTTTTCAAAAAATGATATGCTTCTGTGATTGTTTTGAATCTTCTTTCACTCTCTAAATCCTTATTTTTATCTGGATGATATTGAAGCACTAATTTCCTATATGCATATTTTATATCCTCAAAATTAGAATTGTTGTTTATCTGTAATGTTTTGTAGGCTTGACTTGAATTCAACGTCTTACTTTACTCATGATATCATAAAAACATACTCTATTCTGTGATCTCATCTTCTTGTTTCCATGCGGGATCCACAATGCAAAGTGTAACAAGATCTGTTTCTCCAACATTTTCTAAATACTGTCTTGAGTTTGGTGGAACAAACACACTCTCATCTTTTATAACTTGTTTTTGCTCTTCATTGACATGCATGACTCCTTTCCCTTCTAAAATATAGTAAACCTCGCTTGTTTTCATCATGTGTGGTTTTGATGTCTTTCCTGGATTTATAGTACAATGTGCAATGCTGTATCGAATTACATTATCTGTATTATCTGGTACAAAAATTTGTCTAATTTGAGTGCCCTCATGTCCTGAAAATGACTCTATTTTCTGAATCTCTTTTGTATTCATTTTATGGTAATCGTTCTATTACATTTGTTTTAAAATCTGACTCATACCAAATTGTTTTTGGCTCTGAATTCTTTTTTGGAAATGAGTTTATAGCGATATGTGCAAAATCTTCATTTTTGTTTACTGACCCATGGGCATGTAATTTTTTTGCAGGAATGTGAACACAATCTCCTTTATTGAGATTAACAGTTTCTAGTTTTTTTATCTTGAAATTATTAACACTATTTTCAATTTTTTTATACATCGATAGACTCCCTTTTCCTTTAGTAACTATCAGTGTTTGTCCTGCATCATGAAAATGAAGTTTTGTTCTTGCACCATTTTTAAATGTGACATGATAGATCTTTTCGTTACTTGGTTTGATTTTCGCTGAAATATCTTTTGCAGTGATTTTGCCTGTAAAATAATTAGTTTTAGCTTTCTTACTTGGAATGCCTGTTTTTGTAAAAAGATTCTCTTTTTGCATACTTATCATGCTTAAGATGTGTATAAGTCTCTTAGTTTAACAGGATTTAAAAATACATGGGCATATGATATATAGTTAATATGACAAAAATTAATGCAAAAACAAAAGTAATTTCATTAAAACCTGGTCTTGATTCTGATGTCGCTGAAGAGCTGGTTGATTCAAGAAAAGTAAAACTTTTCCAGACATTACTCCACAAATCTAAAAAAAGTGAGATACATCTACATTCTCTTACCTTACATTTTGAAGCAATTCTTATACTATCTGGTAAATACTGTGTCGACTTTATTCGTGATGCTGAACATACCTTATCTGTTGATAAAAATGTCCAAGAGGTGATTATTTCTGATGAGGTTTTTCCTGTTAAAAAAAAGAAAGGAGTATTCAGCAAATTAGAACCTTCATTCAAAAATAAAGTCAAAATTGAAATGAAGGAACGTGTAATGCTTGAAAATACTGATGATATCTCGTTTGATCATCATGGTAAAGAAATGAATCTTTCATACAATGATACATTGAAACTATTGGAAAAACATCCTAAAAAAACAATAAATGCTGATAAGGATTCTATACGTCGACCTGAAATTACAACTGATGCTGCAATTTCAAAACTTGTATCAAAACTTAAAAGACCTGCAGATGCTGGAATTAAATCTTCTGAGGAAACTATTGAATTTAGAGATATTTTGGAAGTTTATGTACCAATTTATGAGGCACGACTGATTGGACCTAAGAAACGAATCAAAATATTGAGAATTGATGCAATTAGGAAAAAAATTCTGTAATCATTTTACCATTCTTTGAAATTCTGGGTCATCATAGAATTTTTCAAAAACTTTCTCTTTTCTTGCCCATAACTTGATTGTCTTTGAGTGTTTAATTGCAATATTTAGTAAATCAAATGCTTCGTTAACCTCGTTTAATGCAGCTTTACTTCGGGCTTTTGCATAAACCACATTGACATTCCCTTTTTGTTTCTCTAAAATTTTTTCAAAAACTTCTATAGCTTTTTCATGCCTATCTAATTCTGCCAATTCTATCCCCTTATGAAATAAAGAATCAAGATGTTCTGGGTTTGCTCTGTAAATATTTTCAAAACAGTTCAGTGCAAGTTCATGTTTTCCTGTTTTACCTAGTACAATTCCTTTGTAAAATCTTGGATTTGGTTTCTTTGGATCTATCTTAATTGCTTCATCTAATACTTTTAGTGCATCATCATGTTCCAATTTCTTGTCTAGTAACACTCCTTTATTGTAATATGCTGGTGCATAGCTTGAATCTGCTTTGATTGATTTTTCATAATATTCCATCGCTCCTTCCGGGTCTCCAAGTTCTGCCATTGCAATTGCACGATTATTTAATGCTGGGGCATCATTTGGATTCTTTTGTATTATCATATCAAAACATGTTATTGCATCAGGATATTTTTTTAACTGATTTAATGCCAATCCCTGATTGTACCATGCATTAACATTTTCCGGATCAATTTTTGTGACTTTTTTCAATAATGATACAGCCGCTTTTGGTTGATTTTTCTCTAAAAATGTCATTGCTTGATACATCAAATCTTCCGGGTCTTCTTTTTTCCCAAACAATCCCATATTTTTCAATAATTATTCTTGTTTATAACAACTGCACTGTTTTGACTTGTGACGTATACATCCAACTAGTTTATGGTCTTTACATCCACAAATTATGCATTTTTTCATCGTTTCACATGTATTTCCAATTGACTAATACTTAATGGATTACATAATGAATCTGTAATATTGTCGATATCTTATTGTAATTTTGAGAAAAATCACTGTAAAATTAAATGAAAATGACTATTTTGATTTTCTACTTGAAAGTAATGAACATAACAATACTGCTGAAGAACAAATTCACGAAATTATAAAATATTATGTTCTAATTAGACGTAGACGTGTAAAACTCAAAACTATATCAAAAGAAACTTTAGATTCTCACATGTAATCATTTACATTTTTTTCTATGTTTTCTTAAATCATCTGGGTCTCTAAACTCTTCTCCACAATTACGGCACTTTACATCAATCCTCCTTCCATGTGCAACTTTTTCATGCCGTTTCAATCTCTCTGCATCATGTAACTCTGACCCACATTTCTTACATTTTGTGTTATTATCCTCTGTTTTTGTAAAAAGTTTCAACGTACAATATAGTGCTTAGATCTTAAAATGATTTTCCTTTTTTCCCTTAGGGGGCGATGATATTGTTTATTTTATCTTTGTTCTAAAAATAAATAATGGATCTTAGTAACGCCATAAAAATTGGAATAATATCTGGAATTTCAATAATTGTACTAATTGCAATAACAAACATGCTTTTTCCTTCAAATACATTAAATCTACATGAACAAGCATGCATGAGTCTTGCAAATCAGATGATTGAAAATATGGAAGAATCAAATTTTGATACTGAAAAATTCGCAAAAATAAATGACTTGTTATTCTTAAGAATGATTAATGAACAATGCACTGATACTGAAGGCTGGAAAAAAATTGTGAGTTACAGTCCTGAAAATTAATTTGGTCTAAATCTCTCGGGCATCATTTCTAAAATTGCCCTATGCGATGGCTGTCTTTCCAATCTCTGACAAATTTTATAGACACAATCTCCTATCATAGATGAAGTCACATTTCTAAGTTCATACCTCTCAAAAATTTCATCATCTGACATTTTTTCCATTTGTGAATTAATGTTAAATGCAATTTCTAACACAATTGGTTTCAATTTTGCTTCGTAATCTTGTTGTAGGTATTCAATTTCTTCTTTATTTTTGTTCATCATTTTATCATCTAATACATCCTTTTTTTCTAATTCTAATTTTCTTAACTTCTTAACCGTTTTTCCACTATGATAATCAAAACTAATTATTAACTCTCTTATCACACTGACTAAATTGGGAGTTTAGGATATAAGGTATATGAAATAATGCACATTATGCAAGTAAATGAAATTTTTAAATCAATTCAAGGTGAGGGGCCAAATTTTGGTAAACCTGCAATTTTTTTAAGAACTGCACAATGTAATTTAAAATGTACTTGGTGTGATACAAAATACACTTGGGATTGGGAAAATTATGATTTCAAAAAAGAAGTAAAGGAAATGACACTTGATGAGATTAAATGTTCCATATTAGATCTTGAAATCAAACATCTAGTAATTACTGGCGGTGAGCCATTACTTCAGCAAGATGATCTGGCCGAGTTACTATCTTTTCTAAAACCTGATTTCTATGTAGAGGTTGAAACAAACTGTACAATTTTACCAAATAAAATGTTGGCAGATTTAGTTGATCAATGGAATGTATCTCCCAAAACTGAAAACTCTGGAAATCTATTAGAACTTTATGAAAATAATGAATGTTATTACTTTTTTGCAAATCAAGAAAATTGTTTTTTCAAGTATGTTGTAGAAAACGAAACTGATATTCCTGAAATTAAAAAATTTATCACAAAGTACAAAATTCCTGAAAAAAGAGTACAATTGATGACTCAGGCTTCATCAAAAGAAGAAATCCGCATGCGAGAAAAATCAATTTCTGAATTGGCCAAATCACATAATTTTGCATTCTCTCCAAGACTGCATGTTGCAATGTGGGGGTCACAGCGTGGAAAATGATTATAACCTGAGAAAATTAGGATTTTGAACATGGCGAAAATAAAAGTAGGAGATCTTGTAATGTTTTTTTACAATGATTCAAAAAAGTGGTTACTAAAAATTAGTAAAAAAGAACAATTTCACTCACACATTGGAGTTATCAAACATGCCGATGCAATAGGAAAAGAATTTGGAAGTAGATTAGTTACAAACAAGGAGAAATATGTCTATTTGTTAAAACCTACAATTCATGACTATGTGATGAAAATGCAACATAGTACGCAAATTGTTTATCCAAAAGATTTTGGATACATTGCAGCACGAATGGGTGTGCAATCTGGTCAAAAAATACTTGAAATTGGAACTGGAAGTGGTGCTTTGACTACTTTTCTTGCTAGTATTGTTAATCCGCGTGGACATGTTTACACTTTTGATGTTGAACCAAAATTCATGGAAATTGCCGAAAAAAATATCAAAAAAGCTGGAATGTCAAAATATGTCACCATGCATGAAAAGAATTTAAAAAAATCTAAAAAAATGCCTTTAGAAGATATGGATTTGGCTGTAATTGATCTTGGTGATCCTTGGGAAGTATTACCACAAGTTCGAAAAATGCTCAAAAGTAGTGGAAGTGTAGTTGCAATATGTCCTACAATGAATCAACTCGAAAAACTGTCTATAGCTTTTGTAGAAAATGAATTTACTGATATAGAATGTACTGAACATATACTTCGTCGTATTGAAGCTCGAGAAGGAAAAACTAGACACTCTTATCAAGGGATTGGTCATACTACCTATCTTGCAATAGCAAGAAAAGTCCACTTTAATAAGAAAAGAACAAAGAAAAAGTGAATAAATTGCCTGCAACTAAACTAACAAAACAAATCGTAGAAAAATTTATTCCATCACGTGAGAATAATTCTCGAAAGGGTGATAATGGTAAAGTTCTGATAGTTGGTGGAAGTTACATCTATCATGGCGCACCTGCACTTTCATCACTTGCAGCATTACGTTCTGGAAGTGATCTTGTCTACACATGTGTTCCAAAAATCAATGTATTTTCAACACGTTCAATTTCACCTGATTTGATAGTTATCCCGATGGCTGATTCAAAACTCACTCGTGGAACTGTTAACAAAATGTTGGGACAAGTTCCTGTTGATATTGATTCAACTGCTATTGGAATGGGGCTTGCAATACAAGATGTTGAAGCAATAAAATTACTTGTAAAATCTCTACTTGATAGAAATGTTCGTATCTCTTTAGATGCCAGTTCACTTGTTAAAGAAATACTTCCAATCATTGAAGGGCAAAATGTTGTAGTGACTCCTCATTCCGGTGAATTCAAAAGAATTTTTGGTGATTCTATTGATAATGAGATTAATGCTCGAATTACATCATGTGAAAAATTTGCAAAAAAACATTCAATAACAATATTACTAAAAGGACAAGATGACGTTATTACAAATGGTGATATTACGTACACAAATCCAACATTAACTCCGTGTATGACTGTTGGCGGTACAGGAGATATACTATCTGGTTTAACTGCTGGATTTCTTTCTAGAAATAAAAATGTGATTGAATCTGCAAGCGCTGCCACCTTTGTTAATGGTGTTGCCGGCGAAATACTTCAAAAGGAATTTGGAAATCATATTCTTGCAAGTGATCTGATCTCCACCTTGCCTAAAGTGTTAAACTCGTTTAATAATTAAAAAATGAACTCTGATAAAGCACTAAAATTCATAGATAAAAACAAAGATTCACTTCTTAAAGATCTACAAACATTAATTCATCAACCAAGTGTATCTGCAAAAAATGAAGGAATTGAAGAATGTAGTGTTCTTGTATCAAAAATATTAAAAAAATCTGGTATAAAATCTGAAATTTTGCGACTAGGAAAAAATGCAGCACCGCTTGTATATGGAGAAGTAAAATCAAAAAACAATCCAAATACTACTTTATTATTTTATAATCATTATGACGTTCAACCTGTTGAACCTATGGAATTGTGGGATGATCCACCATTCAGTGGTAAAATAATTGGAAATAAAATTTTTGGTCGTGGTGCATCCGATGACAAAGGTGAATTAATCACTAGAATCAAAGCTGTTGAATCGTACTTAAAAACACATGGTGATGTTCCATGTAATGTAAAATTTGTAATTGAAGGTGAAGAAGAAAATGGAAGTGAAAACATTGCACGTTATTTAAAAAAATACAAAAAGAAATTTTCATGTGATGGTGTTGTATGGGAGTTTGGGTATGTTGATCAAAAAAATCGTCCAATTATTGGACTAGGAATGAAAGGTTTACTATATGTGGAATTAACTGTAAAAGAATCTGTAAGAGATGTGCATTCTAGTTTTGCAGTAATTATCAAAAATCCTGCATGGAAATTAGTTCAAGCATTAAATACAATGCGTGATGAAAATGGGAAAATACTGATTAAAGGCTGGTATGACGATATCAAACCCTTATCAAAAAATGATATCAAACTAATACGAAAAGAACCATTTGATTCAAATGGCTTCAAAAAAGAATATGGGGTAAAAAATTTTGTTGGTGGCAAAAATTCTTTTGATGCAAAGAAATCCTTGGCATCTGGAGTGACATGCAACATTGCAGGGATAGAATCCGGTTATACTGGTGATGGCGCAAAGACTGTTCTTCCAGGAAGTGCAAAAGTGAAAATTGACTTTAGATTGGTTCCAAACATGGATCCAAAAAAATTAATAAAATTATTACAAAAACATCTACGTGTTAATGGTTTTAGTGACATAACGATCAATGTTTTAAATGCAGAATTTGCTGCAAGAACAAATCCTAATGAGAAAATTGTTAGTACTGTTTGCGAAAGCACGAAAAAAATTTTCGGTGACTATGTTTTGAACATTTCTAACGCAGGAACTGGACCAATGCATGCATTTACACATATTTTATCCGTACCCTGCATTTCTGTTGGTGCATCATACATTTTTTGTAGAATGCATTCTCCTAACGAATTTGCAAAAATCGATCTACTACATAAAACAACTAAGAACCTTTGTTTACTGTTAGAAAATTTTTCACGATCATAATACGCAAAATTTACTTGAATAAATTACACAATGTGTGCAAAAACAAGTAACTTGTATAGTATAACATCTAAAACTTCTGGCTGAATGTTATGGCTATATCTAAAGCTAAGAGAAGCGCAGCAGCTAAAAAGGCAGCACGCACTCGCAAAAGAAGAGCAACAGCCGCAGCCGCAGTAGCAACAAAGAAGAAAGCTTCTGCAGCACGCAAACGTAAGAGAAGCGTAGCCGCAAAAGGTGGCGCAAAACGTAAAGCAGCTCCAAAACGTAAAGCAGCTCCAAAACGTAAAGCAGCTCCAAAACGTAAAGCAGCTCCAAAACGTAAAGCAGCTCCAAAACGTAAAGCAGCTCCAAAACGTAAAGCAGGAAAGCGGAAAGCAGCTCCAAAACGACGTCGTCGTTAAACTGATCGAAAATATGTCAGTAACGTGACCGCGGTAACACGCTGATGCGTTCTCGGCAATTAACGATCTACCGTTTTTTAGATACTTCTCAACTGTGGTTATTCACAAATTTTTACTAATGCTTTTATTGTCTATTTTCAGAGTGTTATCATGAGTTACATGCCAGGTGCAACTGCTGTGGGTATTACATTTGATAGAGGCGTGGTGTTTGCAAGCGAAAAAAGAATTGCATACGGAAACTTTCTAGTTAGTAAATCTACAAAGAAAACTTTCCAGATAACTCCTAAAGTTGGGGCAACTTGTGCGGGTCTTGTAGCTGACATGCAATTATTATCGTTACAAATTTCTGCTTTAGCAAAAATTAGAAAGATGGATTTGAAACGTGATGTTCCACCAAACACAATTGCAAAAATGATGTCAAACATGATGTATGAAAGAAGATATTTTCCATTGTTAACTCAAGTAATTGTTGGTGGAATGACTACTGACAAGCCTGTAATCTATACTCTTGATCCTCTTGGTTCTGTTTTGCCTGATGAATATGCCGCAGTTGGAACTGGTGCTGAAATGGCATTGGGAGTTCTAGACCCTCAATTCAAAGAAAATATGAATGAAAAAGATGCAGTTGATCTTGCTGTCAAAGCAGTTCGCTCTGCAATCATGAGAGATTCATTTAGTGGTGATGGAATTGATGTCTTAGTTGTTAATAAAGATGGAATTACTGAATTCACTAAAGATGTAAAATAATCTTATAATGTTTTAGAAATTTCCCAAGATTTATCTGAAATATAGTGTAAATTCTTCAAAACTTCTCCTCTCTCCATATTCTCTAACTCTGAACTATCTACTTCTGACTTTCCTACTGCAAGGAATTTGTTTTGTGATTCTTCTACAATGCACACAATATCGTCTTTTGAGAACTCTGAAAATTTTTTAATTCCTGGTCTCATGAGATTTGCTCCGTTACACATGAATTTCACCGCTCCCATGTCTACTTGGACATATGGGAATTTCTTTAATGTTGAGTTTTCACTAAGAAATGGAAGATAATCATCTTTAATTTTTAAAATTTTAATTTCATCCCCTGTGATTAATTGGGTTTCATTATCGATTTCGTAGACTTTTAGATTTTTTATTTTAGGTATGTCAATTTTCCATTTTTCTGACACAATCTTTAGTAGATGTACTGTCTCACTCTTTGAAATTAGATTTATTTTCAAGAATTTGTAATCTCTTTTCTAATATCTATTAGGTCCCGTAAAATTGCACTTGCAGTTTCTGTTCCTCCTGCTCCACTTCCAATTATTGTTTGAGTGCCTGAATGTTCAGATGTGAATGAAATTGCATTTAAGGTTCCATTTACGCACAATGGGTCATTAATTTTTATTTCCATAGGTGATACTGTTAGTTCTTTGTCACATGAGGCAATTAATTTCACTGCAGACCCATTCTTCTGTGCATTTTTGATGTCATTTGTATTAACTTCTCGTATTCCTCTTTTAATTATGTCTGGCATTGTAACTTTCATTCCCATTATCCAGTTTGCTAGAATAACAAGTTTAGCGGCTGCATCCAATCCGTCTAAATCAAGGGATTCATCAGCTTCGACATACCCTTTTGATTTTGCATCTTTTAATGCATTATCAAATGACATGCCATCCGCCATGTTTGTTAATATGTAGTTAGTTGTACCATTAAGAATTCCTTGAAATGATAATATTCTTTCACCCCTCAAGCTATTTTTTGCATAATCTAAGATTGGTGTACCGCCCCCAACTGTACCACTAAACCTTAGCATCACTTGATTGTATGTTGCTAACTCCATCAGTGAAGGAAACGCAAGTGCTAGCGGTCCTTTGTTAACTGATATTACATGCATTTTTCTTTTCATTGCAGAAATGATGTGACTCATTCCTGGTTCTGCATCCTTATAATTACTAGCGGTAGTCTCAATTAAAACATCTGCATCAAGATTACCAATCATTTCTTTTCCAGGTATCTGTTTGATTAATTTATCGTATCCTCTTACTGTACCTGATTGTTTTTTGATTTTGTTTAATCTCTTCAAATCCAACCCTGCTTCATCATATGCACATCCTTTACTATCAAAAACTCCAACGATTCTTGGCTTTAATCCAAATTTAGAATAAAGATCATGTGTACGTGATTCTAAAAGATTTGAAAAGCTTTGTGCAACTACTCCAAATCCACACAGTATTATTCTCATAGTATCATAAAATTGGATGGATTATTTAATTTGATTTGTCTAATTTGAGAGATAATGAGTTTATACAGTATCGAAGTTTAGTTGAGGTTGGTCCGTCATCAAAAACATGTCCTAAATGTGATCCACATTTTTTACAGTTAACTTCAACTCTAATCATCCCAAAACTTTTGTCTTCAATGTATTCTATATCTTCATCGTCCTCTGGTTTAAAAAAACTTGGCCATCCTGTACCTGAATCAAACTTTGCATCTGAAGAAAATAATTCCATTCCACATCCTCTACATTTGTACACTCCTTCATCTTTACAGTCCCAATACATTCCTGTAAATGCACGTTCTGTACCTTTTAATCTACAAACTTCATATTCTTTTGAATTAAGTTCTTTCTTCCATTCATCATCTGTTTTAGTAATTCTCTCCTTCATTGTTTGCTCCTCTTCGCTTCTGTTCTTTTTTCGGATTCAAATCTTTCTAATTCATATTTATTCATGTCTACAAATTTTATTATCTCACTTAGTACTGGATGTTTTTTATTAATTGCTTTGTACATTTTTTGTGCAACAATTCTATAATCTTGATGTCCTTGTGGGACTGTACGTAATTCAATCATATGCACTGCCTCTCTCATATTCATTTTCATCATGTATGGATAGTTGTATGCAAAATTCACAACATATTGTGCTTCTTCAGGAAACTTTTTTTCAATTTTATTGAATACTTGTTGGGTATTATTCATACATTCTTTGAATTCTTTTTGTATTCCAAGATCCTTTATTTCTTGAGGCGTATCATATCCGTGAAACGTTGTTAGCAACTGTCTTTCTAATGTTAATGCTCTATGTCTGTGAAAATCTCTAAACATTCCAAAATTTGTGACTAAATCAAACGTATATTCTGCCATTTCAAATGCACGTGATGGTCTTTGTCTTCTATTTTTTCGAATGTTTGCCATTTCTAAAATAATTTTCTTTTTTGGCATGTCTGGCATTTTTTTTACATTTTGTAAAATCTTCGTAAATGAAATTCCTGATGACTGCTCATAAATTATTGCAGAGATAACACTATTGATTGCTTTTGATTCCGTTTCTACTTCTGCGAGTTTAACCAAACTTCCTTTCTTTGCCACGCCTAGATGTGAAGCTTTTGTTACATTTTGCGCAGATTTTTTTATCTGATTAAGATAATTTTGTAAAATTTTACCATATTTATCGTCTGATCTACGAACAAATGATTTGATTGTAGTCTCAAGTTCATGTTTTATTTGAACCGCCAACTTATTTTCTTCTTTTAATTTCGATGCAAATAATATTGATAGTAGATATTCAAACGCTCTTCCATTTCCTGTAATTCCCACATTTGTTAATGTTGATGCAGGAAGTAAACTTCTCAATGCATCAAGTGCTTTTGCCTTAGTTGCTGCATTGTATATTCTAATTGAAGATTTAATTATTGCATCACCATTTATTGAATTAAATTTTTTCTCTTTACCATCTTTATCTTTGAATTTGTAATTGTTGATTGAATCTCTTTCTCTAATTAGTTTTAACATGGGTTCTATGTTTTTAGAATATACATCAAAATCTAAATTACATGCATTAACATATTCGTCTGAAAATTTTGTTTTCATTATTGTCGGCTCATACAGAAATTTGTATTTTCCTTTTACTTTCTTGTCCCACGATACATATCTTGATGATTTTTCTAAATATGAAAATCCAATTCTTCGGTCTTCAATTTTTTTAACTGCTATGTTTGATAGTCCTTCAATTGCAATTTGTGCAATACCTAATTCTGCAACAGAATCATCTCCATATTCCAGTAAAACTCTATTGTAAAATTCTTCTCCACGATTTTTATTTTTTAAAAATTCATCTAAGAAAATTTTTCTCATACTTTTATTGGTTCTACTATATCTTGACATCAATGCGCCACGATCAACTTGCCTTGGTGTGATTACCGCAAAGACATTTTTGTCTGAATTTGAAAAATGCTTTTCTAAAATCTTTCTTTCATTATTAGAAAATTCAGACAATAATATTATTTTTTATGATTAGTTTTATCTTTATCTTCTACCGATTTGAATTAGATCGGGTGATTTTGTTGGAAGTTCGGTTCCTGTCTGTTGACCTTTTGCTTGCCATCTTGTTAGAACTTCACGAAATGCTTTTTCCATCTCTTCATCCTCGATATACATCAAAGTTGTAACCCATCTTCCCTTGACACCTTTCTCATTTCCGACAGGTCCTCCTAATGACTTCATCCAAAATTTTGCTGGAAGAATTTTTAGTGCATCATTATCTGGTTCATTTTTCAATTTGTCCCAATATTCTGATACAAATTTCATAACTTGTCCTATTTCTTCTTTATCAATCATATTGTTACTTTATTAAATTGTAATAATAAAATTACGCTTAGTCGTGAACTCTTGATTTAGTTAATTTCTTTGTACCAAAATCATCAACCTTGTTAACACTTGTTCGGTTATACAGATCTGAACATCTCAGTCATGAACAACTATGAAGTTGAAATTATTGGAAAACCTGTAAAAGACATGTACGGTGCACCAATGGGCAAAATTTTAGGCACCTCAACTGATGTTGACGGCTCTATACAGACAGTCGGCATTAATTGTGGATCTGAAGGCTTAAAACAAATTGCTTTTGATCAACTCGTAGTCCAATCTGAAGTAGTAATTTTCATTCCAAAGTGGAGATTGGATTCACAACGTTTACTAAAACAAAAAGAACTTGTAATCCGACGTCTTAACGCCTTGATGGAAATTGTCTCTGACAACGACAGTATGAAGTCTGATGCAGAAATAATTCATGAAAAGTACAACGCTAAATTAATGACACTCCAACGTACTGAATTTGAAATTAATTCTGAATTAGATAATAGAGTCGTCGAAATTGAAGAACAGGAAAAATCTGTAAAAGTTCTTTTGTTTGACGCAAAAGTTCAACTCAAAAGTAACGAAATTTCTCAGGAGACTTTCGATCATGTTCAAAAAGAAACAGACGAAATGCTTCAGCACATGAAACACGAGAAAGATGAGATTGTCAAAGTTAAATCCAGACTCGCAAATCTCTCTCTCGAAGATATGATTCCATCGGTATCTACATCAGCGATGCCAGGAACTTATCTATCAGAATCTTCTGAAGGTGCGCCAACTGAGACTCGTTTGCCAGAACCTCCTAGCAGTGAGTCATCATCTTCAAAGTCATCAGAAACTCAATTAATGACAATTCCGCCACAAGAGAAATCTCAGACAGAACCTGAATCTGACTGGATTAAAAGAATGAATTCTCAATAATTATTCAAAATTCTTAAAATATTCGTTATTCAAACATCCATTATTGCATTCTGAAAAATTTGAAATCGGTCTAGGTAATAATGATTCTTCAATTAGAAATTCTGCAAAAAAAGACTCTATATCGTTTTGGGGTGAATGTGCAAAATCTTTGTTTTGGTTTGAACCATGGTCTAAAATTTTACAGTGGAATCCTCCATTTGCCAAATGGTTTGTAGGTGGCAAAATCAATGCATCTTACAATACCCTAGATGTTCATCAGGAATCAAAATCTGATAAACCTGCAATTTTGTGGGAAGGTGAAGATGGAACTGATAGAAAAATTACTTACAAAGAGATGTTCAAACAAGTCAAAAAACTCGCTAATGTTTTAAAATCATTAGGAGTCAAAAAAGGAGATCGGGTTACAATTTACCTTCCAATGATCCCAGAACTCCCAATCGCTATGTTGGCATGTGCTAGAATTGGTGCAGTTCACACTGTGGTATTTTCTGGGTTTAGTGCTAAATCTCTCTCAGACAGAGTTGAAGATTCACAATCAAAAGTCATAATCACTGCTGATGGTGGATATCGAAAAGGGAAAATCATTAATCTCAAAGAAATTGTTGATGAGTCTGCATCCTCCGTGCAATTTGTTAAAAATGTAATTGTCTATCAGAGAACTGGTCAAGAAATTCAAATTAATAAAAAAGATTTGCTATGGTCCGATGTAATGGATTCTTCATCTGATGAATGTGATGCAGAAAGACTCGATAGTAATGATTCGCTCTATATCTTGTATACTTCTGGAACTACTGGAAAACCTAAAGGTGTGTTACATGGAATTGGCGGTTATCTAACTCATCTTTACTCGACATACAAATGGGCATTTGACATTAAAGATACTGATGTCTATTTTTGTACTGCAGATATTGGTTGGGTAACGGGCCATAGCTATGTTGTCTATGGTCCATTATTGCATGGTGCAACACAAATAATGTATGAAGGTGCTCCTGATTATCCTGATTCTTCTAGAATGTGGGATATAATTCAAAAATATGGTGTTACAATTTTTTACACAACTCCGACTGCACTTCGAATGCTAATGAAATTTGGTGATGAAATTCCAAATTCATATAATCTTTCAACCTTACGTTTACTTGGAACTGTTGGTGAACCAATTAATCCTAATGTTTGGAAATGGTATTTTGATGTGATTGGAAAAAAAAAATGTCCAATCATTGATACATGGTGGCAAACAGAAACTGGTGGAATGTTAATCAGTCCTCTTCCAGGTATTGAAACAATTCCATTAAAACCTGGGTCTGCTACATTACCCATTCCTGGACTTGACATTGAAGTTGTTAATGAATCTGGAAATGAAGTAGAACCTGGAACAAAAGGATCATTAATAATTAAAAATCCTTGGCCAGGAATGCTTCTTGGGTTATGGAAGGACACACAAAAATACAAAGATGTCTATTGGTCAAAATTCGAATCTCTTTATTATCCTGGAGATTTTGCCATCAAAGATTCTGATGGGTATCTGTGGCTACTTGGTCGTTCTGATGATGTTCTAAAAGTTGCAGGTCATAGAATAGGAACTGCAGAGTTGGAAAGTAGTATTGTATCTCATAATGATGTTGCAGAATCTGCAGTATGTGGAATTCCTGACGATGTAAAAGGTGAATCTATAATTGCCTTTGTTGTCTTAAAAGAAAATACTAAAACCCCTGAAGATACCCTTCGTTCTGAATTACGTGATACTATACGAGCACAAATTGGTCCTATTGCAACTCCAAGTCAATTCTATATTGTCAATAAACTACCAAAAACACGAAGTGGAAAAATTATGAGAAGACTGCTTAAATCAATTGCAAAAAATGAAACAATTGGTGATGTTAGCACATTGGAAGATGGCGCCGCAGTAGGCGAGATTCAATCTGCATTTAACGATCTACAAAAAAATATTCAAAATCAAAAACATCACTAGTAATCATCTAGTGTTTCTTCTTCATCTGCATCCTCATCTAATGCCACATTGGTCTGAAATGCTGCCCAGACTGTTGCTACTGCTTCAGAGGTAACTTGAATTCCCTGTTCTTTACAAAATTTGATAAAATTTCTACATTCTCCATATACGTCGACGTCATCTTCATAACTCATGAATTTTTAAAATAAATTGGATAGTTAATCTTTTTCCTGATCTATTGATTCAGCTTCTTTACTCATTTCAGGAATTACATCTCGAAGATTTTCCATTGCACTTTTTATCTTCAAAACTGTGACTGACGCATTCGTTTTTTCTTGATCATAGCTGTGACAAAATTTATCGATTCTTTCCAATATGCCTTCTAATCTTTTAATATTCAATAACAAATTATGCTTTATTTGTTCATTTTCTGTCATACATTCTCTTTAACGCTGTTTGATTTAATATAGTTTAGAATTGGCCTTTCAGCAGTAATTCATCAACACGCGATGAACTGTTTGGTATTCGATATATTTGCAAACTGACCAATTATTTTGTCTAATATCATATCTTAATTAAAAGAATTGATCTAGCGTCTGACTCTTTTTTTCAAGATTTTTCTTTAATCTGTTAAGTGATGTTTCCACTCTATCTTTTGAAAAATCACGCTCATCTGATAGATATTTTATAACTCCTTCATAGTTTGTTTCTCCAAACTCAATTTTATCTATCTTGGCCACATTTGGTTCCAGAAAAATTTTTCTTATTTGATCAAATGGAATTTTTTCTAACTGTTCTTGAATTTGAGGGATGTCTTCTAGTCTCTTATACCGTTTTATCATTTTAATTGCAGTTTTTGGTCCCACACGTTCAAATCCATCTGGATTGAAATCTGTACCAATTAAAATTCCCATATCTACCAGTTCCTCTCTGTTTAACCCCATACTATCTAGATTTTTTTGAAATTCAATCATTTCTGGTAAAACCTCGATGTATGAATTTCTATTTGGAAGTTTCCTTCTTCCACTATTTGTAAAATTTCTAACTAGTCTTTTAGCACCAAATAATATTGAATCAAAATCTTGACTTGCAGATGCAAAAGCTTGTCCAGTAATTGTAAGACTTGCAGCTGTTGCTTCTCCTTCTGACGGTGCTTGTATATGTGGTATTCCAAATAAATCTAATAATTTTTTTGAATCTTCTACCATTCCATCTCTCATTGATGTAGTTTGTTGTGCATACTTTCTTGCATCTTCCATGTTTCCTGTAGTGATAGCTTTTTCATATTTTACTGTAGCCTCTTTTTTAATTTGTTTTCTTTTTTCAATCTCTGCTGATTTTAATGAAGGTGGTTTTCCATCAAATACATAAACTGGTTTTATACCCATTGCAAGAAAATTTATGTTTCTAAAAAATAATCCTGTGATATGACTTGTAACTCGTCCTTGTGAATCTGTAAGATGAAGTCCTTCCGGCCCTCTAATTATTGCTAAAAACTGATAAATTGCATTATACGCATCAATTGCTACGATCTTATTTGTAAATGATTCAAGCTGTGTTTTCTCCCTTACTAGTAGAGGTTTTAGATCTAATCCCATTCTATTATTCAGTATTTACTAGTTTTTTTATTTACTGATTCGATTTTATACTACAAATTCTTACTTTTGATGTCGAGATAGCCAAGCTTGGTCCAAGGCGGACGCCTCGAAATCTTAAAACAGGATAGCGTCTGTGCTCTGCACACGGGGGTTCAAATCCCTCTCTCGGCGTCTCTTTTTTAAATACCGTTGTGATATTTTGTAACATGGCAATATTTGTTAAAAAAATCTTAGTGCCTCTTGATAATTCTAAAAACTCCTTTCGAGGATTATCTTCTGCGATTTACTTTGCAAAAATGTGTAATGCCAAGCTTATTGCTGTACATTCTGTATATGCCCCTCCAAAAGGTGATTTTGATACATCTGGCCATTTTAACAAAGATCATAAAAAACAAATCAACTCTATGATGGAAATTGCAAAAAAACAATGTGAAAAGGCAGGAGTTGAATTTATTCAAAAAATCATATATGGAAATCCTGGATATGAAATTGCAAAATTTGCAAATTCATCAAAAAATAAAATTGATATGGTTGTAATTGGTTCTCGAGGGAGAAGTTCTGCAAAAGAACTATTTTTTGGAAGTACGTCTCAATTTGTTTTACACAAGTCAAAACCTCCTGTTTTAGTGATAAAATAGTCCACTAGTGGAAAAGAGAGGAAAAAAAGGTCCATCTCATTTTTTGCCAAAAAACAGCATTTTCACTAATGGAATTATACTATGTCAAAATCATTATTAAATTTTGTCTATAAATCATCTTTAATTATTCTTCAGCCTTGACTGTTTCTTTTTTCATCCATAATGTTTTATTTTTATGGTCAATTAGTGAAATTCCCATATTGGAAATTCTTTCTCTAATTTTATCTGCATCTTCAAATTGTTTTTCTTCTCTAAGGGCTTCTCTTTTATTAATTAATTCAAATACTGTTTTTATTTCATCATCCGATACAGTTTGAATTTTTATTCCTAACACTTCTAGCATGTATTCTAAAATAGGAAGTGTTTTGTTTGCAATGGTTTTTGTAATCTTTTCATCTGCTGCTAAACTATTGATTGTTTTTATCATATTAAAAAAAACAGACAATCCTAATGATGTATTAAAATCATTATTTAGTGCGGCATCAAATTTTTCTCTTGATTCTTTCAATAATGGTGAAATGCCGTCTGATTCTCCTGTCTGATCTGCCAGTCTTAATTCATAATAGCATGTTTCAATTTGTCGTAGTTTAATCAAATTTTCCTTTAAGAGGTCTTCGGTATAATCAATTGGTTTCGAATAGTGCCCTGAAATACAAAATAATCTTACTACATTTGATCCCCATGAATCTAGTACATAATTTATTGATTTTACATTCCCAACTGTTTTTGACATTTTTTCACCGTTTATTGTAATCATTCCTGCATGCATCCAAATTTTTGCAAACGGTTCTGATGTGAATGATTCTGATTGTGCTATCTCATTTTCATGATGAGGAAAAATTAAATCTCGTCCCCCTCCATGTATTTCAAAATTTGTACCGAGATATTTGATACTCATTGCAGAACACTCTATATGCCATCCTGGTCGGCCTCTACCCCATGGGCTTTCCCAATTTGGTTGTTCATCTGAAAATTTCCATAATGCAAAATCCAGAGGGTTCTCTTTCGATTCGTCAATCTCTATTCTTGAACCGCTATCTAGATCTTCTGTTTTCTTTTTTGATAATTTCCCATAACCTGAAAACTTTGAAACACGAAAGTAAACGCCATTTTTTGATGCGTATGCAAATTCATTCTCTACCAATTTTTGAATTAAATCTATCATATCTCCAATGTGCTCAGTAGCTTTTGGATAGTTTGTCGCCCTTTTGATATTCAATCTATCGGAATCATCAAAATATGATTGAATATATTTACTTGATAATGCATTTGCAGATTCCTTTTGTTCTTTTGCACGATTTATGATCTTGTCATCGACATCTGTAAAATTCTGAATAAGCTCGACTGGAATATTATTCGCTTCAAGAAATCTCCTTAAAGTATCAAATACTATTATTGTTCTGGCATGTCCAATATGAGATTTGTCATAAACCGTAACTCCGCAAAGATATATTCTTACTTTATCTGAAAACTCTAATTCTTTTTTTTGGTTTGTAAGCGTATCTGAAATCTTCATTTGTTATTAACAGATAATTTTGTATCATTTATCTTATTTGCATGAAGGGATTGGAATTTGTTTTCTTAGGTATTGGAGGTATTCTTGGCACATTTTTAAGATACAATCTTCTTGAGACTCAAATACTATTTCATTTCATTCCGGTTAATACTCTACTAGTGAACATTCTGGGGTCATTCATTCTTGGAATATTTATTGTAACTTCTATCCATTATAATATAGATGGACGTTATGCCTTGTTTGTAGCAGTTGGTTTTTGTGGGTCTTTAACCACCTTTTCTGCATTTGCCTTAGATAATTCCACCTTGTTAGATAACAATCAGTATGGAATTATGTTTGTAAATGTGATTACTAATGTCGGATTTGCAATTGGTGCACTTTTTCTAGGAAAAACGATCATGAATACAATTTTGAATTAAAGTTCTTCTGCTAAAATTCGTTTGTGCATGCTATTATGATGCAGGTGAAAAATATTTCTCACTATTTCTTCTGAAATATCTGATTCTCTAACTGTATCTTCTATTGATAAATTTTTTTCTAACATACAGTGAAGTATAATGTCGATTTGTTCATACTCTGCACCAATCTCATATTCTGCTTCATGATTCGGCCATAAATGTGGACTACTTTTTTTTGAAATTACACTTTGACTAATTCCTAGGCTTTTCCCCATCTCCCTTACCTGTGTTTTATATAATGAAATAATCGGTAGTATGTCTGCGGCGCCATCTCCAAATTTTGTAAAATACCCTATATTGTATTCACTCTTATCACTAGATCCTAACACCGTTAAATTTTTTAAATTTGCATAATAATACAACACATTCATTCTTATTCTTGCTCTGAGATTCCCTAATGCTCTATCTTCTGGTTCAAGAACCATACTGAATTCTTTATGAATTGAATTTATATCTAATAATTTGTAATTTAGCCCCAATTCATCAACAATCTTTATTGCATCGCTTGTTTCTGATCCTGGTGAAATTTTTGAGTCTGGCATTATCATTGCAAGTGTTTTTTCTTTTATTGCATTATTACACAAATAGGCAATTACTGCTGAATCAATCCCTCCACTTAGACCAAAAATCACTCCTTTTGAATTAGTTTCTTCAATTTTTTCTTTTAATTTATTTTGTATTCTATTTGCAATTTTACTATAATCCTGGTTAGTTATGTTTTGTAAAATGTTTCTATTCATAGTTTTTTCTTATAATAATATCATAAAAAGTCTATTTGATTATTTACAGACTGAATTATTATTACATTTCAAAATCGTTTGATCTAATTTTGCTCCCTCTAAATTTGCATTATGTAAATTGGTATTTGTTAAATTTGCTCCTGTTAAATCTGCACCTTGCATATTTGAATAACTAAGATCTGCATTTTCAAAATTTGTATTGGATAAATCTGCGTCTCTTAAATCAATTCCAATTAGATTATTATTTCGTCCAGGCACTGATTGATAATAATATTGGAAAAAATCCCAATAAAATTTTGAAATATTAAAACCACTTAAATCAAGTCCTGATAAATTTGAATTTTGTAAATTAACTGATTTATTTCTTACATCTGTAATATCATATGAAAATTTTTCCATTTTTTTAATTGTATTTATAGAATTTATACCACACTCGTATTCAATTTGACCGCTAAATTCAAACATGCAATCTGTTATTTTTTCATCAGTCGGTTCTATGTCTTTTTCTAAGTAATATCGGTCTAAAATTATATAAAATTCATCTGCTAATGTCTCATCATTATAATCAAGAAATGATATCTCACTCAAAACTGCATTTTCTATTGAAGAATTTGAATGAAAATCAATTGACGATAAGTTTGCTCCGGAAATAAGTTTATCATTAAACACGTATGCTGAAAAATTCACATTTTTAAGATCCACCTTATCAAAATTCACATTTGACAAATCACTGCCTGCAAACATTGTCTTATTGAAAGATTCTCCTTTAATTATGACTGTTGAAAAATCACTGTTTATGAAATTATTTTTAATTAATTTTGCTGAGGTCAATTTTAGATTTGTTAAATTTGCTGTTGAAAAATCAGATTCAAAAATAATTGAATTTGATAAATCGGCATTATCTAAATTTGAATTTTCTAATGTTATGTAATTTGCTTTTATTGCACGTAAATCTGAATTTGATAAATCGGCATTATCAAACTTCACATAATCCATTTTTGAGCCAAAAAATTTGGCATTTGATAAATCCGCATTTGTAAAATTCACATTTTCCATTTGTGAGCGCGAAAATTTCACATTTGTTAATTTCGCACCCTCGAAACTTGTATCTACAATCTCTGTAAATCTCAAATCCGCATTTGTCAAATCCGCATTTGTAAAATCATGATTTGATAAATCCATGAATTTTAAATCTGCGTCTCTCAAATTTCTCTCTGTTATTTTTATAACATCTTTATCTTCTGAAGAACTATCATTCCAATCTTTATTTTCAATTTTATTATTTGTTTTTTTCACAATTTGTAATGCGTGTTTAAAAATTTCTTCTGCGACAATTTCGTTTCCTTTAGATCCTAGATGTACGATATCCCAATAAAGTGGTTCATACACTCCATCAAAAACACCTCTAAAGTCAATCGCTTTGGTACATTCATCATTTAATTTGTTGATTTTATTGCCAAATTTCTGATAATTTTCAATATATTTATCATGTATTTCTTCTCGTGGAAAATACTCCATAAATTCTTGATCTGTAATAACACGACTTCCTGTACCTACAAATGGCTGAAGTACAATCATCATTTCAATTTCTTTTTGATTAAAATCCCTGCAAGTATCACTCCAACGTGTTTCCCAATAAATTGAATTTGCGCCAAAATTCTGACTTCCTACATATCGGTCTAAATCATTCCATCCATCATACACTATAATTAGATCTGGATTAAACGACAAAAGTTTTTGATAAATTAATTTTCTTTCTGTTTCTGACCATGCACTTGGAATCCCTGCATTAATTACTTCTACATCTTTATCCAAATTTGTTAGTTTGAATTTATTTTCCAAATAATATGGAATTGTTTCATCTTTTTCTACTCCTGTTCCAAATACTGTTGAACCGCCAACAACAATTATTCTATAATCATCTATTTTTTTTATGTTGATTTCAATACCTCTTAGCCCCTCATTATTTATGACATAATTGATATTTTTTTCTAAAACATTTTCTGATAAATATTCAAAATTTATAATATTATTCTCATTAATTGTTATGATATTAATTTGAATTAAATATTTTATTGCGTTTACAAACTCTGCCTCAGATATTACATCTGATGCCCACCATCCTGCCGTATTTTTAATCCAATTAGGAACTCCCTCCTCTGATTTTGAATTACTTGAAGATGACACATCGATTACTCCTTCATTAATTAAAAATTCAATTGAATTAACAAACTCAGTCTCAGATATTGCATCCGATGCCCACCATCCTGCCGTATTTTTTACCCAATCTGGAATTGAATCCTGTGCATTAACAAAATTTAGCTGAGAGATTGTCAATACAATTAAAATTAATAAACAAATTTTAATATTAAATCTTAACATATATGTCATCTTCTCTTACATCGACTTAACATTTTGTCAATTTTGCACAATTTAGATAATCCATCCCTTCCCCTGTTTTGTTATTATAATTCCAAAAATGTAGTAAATATTCAACTGTATCTACTTCAATTTTTTCTAAAATCTCTTTATTCATAGGTTTTTTAAAAACAATCTGATAAAAAGTCTAGTCTTTACTCTCTTTGATATCTTTTAGTTCTTTATCTGCTTCAATCTCTCCTTTCTTGTATTCTCCTTTCGCTTTGCCAAAAGTTTTTGCCAGTTCCGGAATTTTTTTTGCTCCAAATAGTAATACACCTGCAGCGACAATTACAATTATCCATTCGCTTCCTCCTGGGATGAAATTGAATATACTCTCAATCATATTTCATCTAGTGATAAATTCTCATTTAAGTCTAATGGGTCTACTACAAAAGCACCGATTAACCAAAAAAAGTATACAAAATTCAATAGTTTGTATTTTGTAGACTTTTTTCGTTAACCGATGCTTTTGTCACAGACTATGGCTTGAGGGTCTTTCTTTCTTGTCTTTCAGATACTAACATGCCTGCAAAATACAATGCAATCATTGGTAATGATACAAACCACATTGTTACTCCACTTCCATCTGGTGTGATGACTGCACCAAAAACAATGATGGCAATTATTGCATATCTTAAATTTCTTCTCCAAAACTTAACATCTACTAATCCTGATAGACTGACTGCATACATTATGAGTGGTAACTGAAATGATATTCCAAATGCCAGCAAGAACTGTAAAACAAATGTTACAAAGTCCATGATATTCAAGAATGTGATTAATCCTGCAGATTCTCCATATCTATAAAGAAAATCTAAAATAAATGGAATTACTG
>Ga0209501_10001552_pt1 | contig 25156 bp, 29 predicted proteins | sample ArcticOcean_MG_C_4_FD_187434 | JGI IMG/M metagenome (GOLD analysis project Ga0209501, IMG submission 187434) | Marine microbial communities from western Arctic Ocean - ArcticOcean_MG_CB4_134 (SPAdes) (version 2) | ecosystem: Environmental > Aquatic > Marine > Oceanic | place: Arctic Ocean...
GGCATATCGTCCTGATGGCGGAAGAGGATCGCGACCAAACCGACTGATAGCCCTGTGATTAACGTGATTTGAACTGTCTCGCTCATTGTTTCGCCTCATCGGGGAGTCGCACGGCTACCACAAATTTGTCAGCGTCCCGATGTTTAGTGTCTTGGGCGGTTGCGTATTCCGGGGTGAATCCAAGATCGTGGATCATCGCGCCAATGAATGCTTGTCGATCTGCGTCAGTGTTGAACGTAAACACTTCATGCGCGTATCCACCTAAGCCTCGTGGGTGAATCGTGCCATTCTGTACGGGTAATGTGTGCCACGCCGTTTTATACATAGTCATCTCCCACTAGTACCGTCCGTCGAGCAGTCGGTGGATCTGCGTGGCTTCGTGCTTGCCGATCCGGCGATCCGCCTTGATCATCTTATCGACCGCGATCCGACGATGCGCCAGCACGGTGTCGGCATCGTTCACTTGATCCAGGTATTTGCACTCTGCGACTGGATCGTGGTGTCGCATCGCGTGTGCGGCATTACTGGCGTCTTTTGCGACGTAGCGCAAGGCCGCATCGGATAGCGCGTGGTATCTGTGACCGTGTAATGGGATTCGCACGTTGTACTCCTATATGCAAGGGTGACGGTACCCGATCACTATTAACCGGGTACCAGATCGTCAGGCGATTATTTGGCAGATATGACGATGCCGTCCTTCACGACTACACTCGCATACCATCGATGTGGCTTCGGATAGTGTGGCCCCTCGATCATATCTGTTCCGTCCGAGGTGGTCGGATACATACCGCTCGGATTATAGGTTTCGTGTTGAATGCCAGCTTTGATCGCCTCTCGGAAGGCCTTTTTCGTGCTGTAGTCAGGGTGGACGTAAGCCATCGATTTTCTCCCGGTTAAAGGGTGACGGGTGACCGCGTGAATAAAACGATACTACAGTAGGCGCATAAAATCAAGGCTACACGGCCAGTGATCGCAGACTGACGTAGGACGATGTGCCGATCCCATGGGCGATGATCGCAATGGATCGCCGTTGATCGGCGTGGCGTGATCCATCGCAGAGTCCGCATGAATCGCAGGATGTGCGCTTGCCCGCTTCGTCAGACGCTGGACAGGCAATTTCCTGAGAATCCAGGTTTTCGTCTGCTGTCCTGACGCGAAACGTCCGCCAGCCCGCATTCTTAGCTGTGACGTACTCTGTTGGCGTATCCACAGACGCCATGAGCCACGGCCGCAGATCAGGCCGCGACTGCCACGCGTGCGTATAACCCGTATGGAAGATGCCATGCGTCAGATCGGCCATTACGTTGATAGGCAATGCCGCGCCATCCCCATATGCGCCGATCCGAATGCCCATGCCCATAGACGCGAGATGGATCGCTACGTCTGACGGGCGCATCGTGACATAGCGATCCTTACGGTACGCCTCATACACGGCGCGGGGCGCATTCTTGACCGCGACATAGCACGAGCGACCTCTTCCGGTACCATCGCCCCTATGCTTGCAGATCCCACAGATCGACTGATCCGCGCCGGTCTTAATCGCGTCTAGTGGGCCAATGTCGGATCGTAAGATCCACAGTTGCGCCAAGTTTGCGCCAGTCTTGGCGTTCTTATTTCCACGATCTAATCCCGTGACAATCGCCACAATCGGCTGGCCGTCGAACGCGGATGGGCCACGCCATACAATGGCCGATGCTGGCACTTTTTTTGTGCGGTTCCACCTCATGCGGCCACCACGATGGATCCGTGGGAGAAGCTCACGGTAACGTGATCGACGTGACCGAACGTATCCCGTACTACGTCACCCGTGATATCGATGATCGGATGTGTTCCGTGCTTCCCTGCAACCCGCCTTGTGCGGAACCCGTCCGACGTGCCAAGCACCAGACGCAGGGACTTGTCAGCGTGGAACAGATGCCACGATGCGCCAACCGTAAATCCACAATCGGCAAGACGTGATCCTTCGATCCAGATCCGTGAGCGTGGTACCCGTCGCGCCGTGCCTAACTTTGTCGTGAGTGTCATACTGTCCTCCCGTGGACGTGGCCTATACCGTAGGCGGTTAGATGTAGCAGCGACCGTTGAGACCGAATACGACGATGTTTGCGCTATGGACGGGCGCAAAGGTATCCGACCGCGTGAACGTCGGCGCACGGTAGGGGTTGTAGTGTGCGGATACGGCTGTGAGTGTTCCGCGTTCTGTGAGGTTAACCTCACCAAACACGCGGGCATGCACGGATCGCTGTCCCGTCCTGAGTACCGCAAGGCGTGAAGCCTCCGAGACCTTGAAGGTTGCGCCGTGTAGTACCGCATGATCAACATGCGCGATTACCTTGCCGTTCGTCGGACTACTTGCGCCACGCCTATCCGTGACACTCCACAGCCCCTTGTGCGGCCCGCGTAAACAGTAGTGAATGCTTGCTCTCATGCTGTACCCCTTGGCACGTGGTCGATAGCGTTCGACGTACGCCTACGGTAGCATCGTCAAATCCGCATTGCAAGCATAAAGCGACGTGGCGATCACAAAGGATTATCGGTCTGTTGCGCGAGGTTACGTCGCGAGGTAGGCAGCTATGACATACGCGTATGCTCACGCTGTGGGCGGACGGTGAGCTTCACAGCCTTGTAACCTGGCGTCTAGGGCATTTGCCCTAAACCAGGAATCCTAGGGCAGGTGACCTAAAGGTGGGGGTGCCTTGTTTTGGGCGAATGACCAAAAGTTCAAACGCGAAAGAAAAGCGAATCGCTTTTCGATCTGATGATTCCACTGCATCTCTCCTCATACCCCGCGAAAGTGGGAGCCGATCTGGATACAGCGGGTGTGGTACGCGGGCGGTGGGTGGCAGGGGAGCACGGATCGGCTTGACAAAAACAGCGTGTCCGATATATTCTTTGACAGCGACATCGCGGCAGAAAGAGTAAAGAAGCCGAGGACTTGAAAAAAAGAAGAATGTCCTCGCTGAAGCCAAAACAGGGGTGCGGGAAAAACTGTAGTAGACTTTGGGCATGGGACAGGACGGGCCGGTGATTCCGGAGACGGTGGAGGCGCTGGTGGCGGCGACGGATTCGCCGCGCAGGAAGCGTGGCGGGCAGCCGGGGAACAAGGGCGGGCGCAAGATCGGGGACACGGTGGCGAGTGGGCGGATTGCCCCGCCCGCGTCGGTTCGGGAGAAGGCGGCATTGCTTGCGGCCTGGAAAGAGGCGGTGTCGAAGCGGTTTGACCGGTTGGTCGAAGCGCAGTTGACGGCGGCGGAAGGCATCACGCATATGCAGGCGCGGGATGACAAGGGCCGCTGGCAGCAGGTGACGGATCCGGCGGTGATGGCGGAGAAGCTGTCGCAGGGGGAAGAGGCCTATCGCCTCTCGGCCATTGCCCCGAGTGCGCCGATTCTCAAGGATATTCTCGACCGGATGTTTGGGCAGGCGAAGCATAGTCTTGACCTGGATGTCACGACCAGTCCCACCTCCTCCCTTTCGGACAGCGAACTCGCGGAACAGTTGACGACGATCCTCAAGAAACTCAACCCATAAATGCCTCTCACTGTGGATGAGCGGCTCCACTACGACCGACTGATTGCCGAGGCGGTCAGGCGGGCGACCTCGCGATTTTCCACTTTTTTTTCGGATGACGGGCCACTCGCCCGGTCACGCTATCTCAAGCACTTGGACTTCTTCGCGTCGGGGAAGAAGTTTAAAGAGCGATTGTTCATGGCCGCGAACCGGGTGGGCAAAAGCGAGGCGGGAGCCTACGAACTCACCTGTCATCTCACCGGCCTCTATCCCCACTGGTGGGAGGGTCGTCGCTTCGAGAAGCCGGTGGAATGTTGGGCAGTGGGCACGAATAGTCAGACCACTCGCGACATTGTGCAGGCTAAATTGCTGGGCAGTGTGCAAATGCCGGGGACGGGGATGGTGCCGGGACACCTCATCGTTTCCACGATTAGCTCTCGTGGACTCCCTGGTGCGCTCGAAGGCGGGGTGATTCGTCATGTGTCCGGGGGGAACAGCCTCTTGGGCCTCAAAACCTACGAACAGGGGCGACAGTCATTCGAGGGCACGAGTAAAGATGTGATCTGGTGCGACGAGGAACCTCCGGCGGATTGCTACACCGAAATGCTCTATCGGACAGTGACCACCAAAGGCATCGTGATGGTCACGTTCACGCCGTTGCAGGGCATGAGCGAGGTGGTCAAAGGCTTTTTAGAACCTGAAACGGATATTGCGGTGGATTTCAAAACGTTTATCCAGGCAGGCTGGAAAGATGTGCCGCACCTTGACCCCGAAGAGCAGCGGGCGTTGATGGCGACAACGCCACCCTACCAGATCGCGGCACGAACAGAAGGCGAGCCGTCACTCGGCTCTGGAGCCATTTATCCCATCGCAGAACGAGAGATTCTCGTCCCCAATACGGAAATACCCGCCAGTTGGCCGAAGGTGTATGCCTTGGATGTGGGGTGGAACCGCACGGCGGTGGTGTGGGGCGCGAAAGATCCCGGATCGGGCCGGATCGTCCTGTACGATGAACATTACATGGGACATGGGGAACCGGCGAGTCACGCGGAAGGCATTCGGGCGCGTGGCGCATGGATGCATGGTGTGATTGACCCGGCGAGTTCGGGCAGTAATCAGGTGGATGGACGCAAATTGATTGATATTTACGGTCGGCTGGGGTTACACCTCCAACCTGCCGTCAATGCGGTCGAAGCCGGACTGACGGAAACATGGAATTTACTCGTGTCCGGGCGACTTGTGGTACAAGAGCATTTATCCAACTGGCGCAGTGAATTTCGGAAGTATCATCGGGACGAGCAAGGCAAGATTGTGAAAGTCTCGGATCACTTGATGGATGCGACACGGTATCTCATCATTTCAGGACGTGAACATATGAAAACGCCGCCTCGTCCGCTTTCGTCATTTGCTCCAGTGAAGGACTCGTCATCTGGATGGATGGCGAATTAAGTTATGGCAAAATCGCGAACAGACGACATTCAAAAAGCTCTTGATCGATTCAAACTTGGCGTCGATGCCGAGATGGATCAACGAAAGCGCGAAGTGGACGCGTTACGCTTTCAGGTGCCGGAACTATCCTGGCCCAATGATGTGCGAGAGCAGCGCAAACCCCAGTTAGTCGGCGGGGTGGCGATTCCACAGCGGCCCATGCTCTCGATTCCCACACTCGATCATCCAATCCAGCTCACCATTAATGCAGAAAAAGCAGCCCATTTGGGCATTGGGATCCATCCTCTGTCCGATAACGCTGATGACGATACCGCTGAGGTCTTGCAGGGGCTGTATCGGCGGATTGAGGTCGAAAGTCGCGCTGGGTTGGCGAGAAGTTGGGCGTTTGAGCGAGCAGTCAAGGCGGGACGAGGTTTTTATCGCGTCATTACGGAGCGGGATCCGGAGAGTGACAATGCTTTCGATCAACGTATTGTCATTAAACGCATCTTGCAACAGGCCAGTGTGGTCTTGGATCCCTTCGCGCAGGAACCCGATTTCTCCGATGGGACATGGGCGTTTATTACCAACGATATGCCGTGGGATACCTATAAACGACGGTATCCCAAGAGCGAGATGGCGGCATTCAGCGAAGACGAACTCTCTGCCTTGGGGGTCGAGACACAAAGTTGGGTATCTGGCGATGAAGGGGCGGGCCGTGCCGTTCGCGTGGCTGAATATTATCGATTGGAAACACGCACACGCCGACGCGTGCTCCTCGACGATGGATCTGACAGTTATGACGACGAAATCCCTGATGAGCGAAGTATGCGAGATGGGGATAACGCACGAACGATTAACGAAGAAGTTCCGATCTTGTATTGGTCGGTGATCAACGCTATCGAGGAGCTTGAACCCGCGCAGACACAAGATGGCCGGTATATTCCGATTATTCCCGTTGTTGGGCGAGAACTCATTCCGTTTGAGAGCGAACGACGATGGGTGGGAATGATTGAGCCAAATAAAGATGCCGTTCGGTTGTTGAATTACAGCGCCAGTAGCGCCGTCGAAATGGCGAGCCTGGAGACGAAGGCTCCCTATACGATGGTCGAGGGGCAAGAAGAGGGGCACGAACAGGAATGGCAACTTGCCAATGTGCGGAATTTCCCCTATTTGCGTTATCGCAATGTGTCGCTCAACGGAACGCCCGCGCCTCCTCCCCAACGCACACAGGTTGATACATCACGCCTTGGCCCATCAATGCTGCTTTTACAGCAAGCGCGAGAGTTCATCCATGAAGGTACCGGGGTTTATGAAAGTGCCTTGGGTCAGCAAGCGACGAATGCAAAGAGCGGACGCGCAGTCTTGGCACTCCAGCAGCAGCATCAGGCAGGATCGAGCCATTTTATTGATAATCTGGCCGAAATCAGTCTGACCTACGAAGCCAAAGTCATTCTTGATCTCATTCCGTATATTTATGATCGACCGGGCCGCGTCGCTCGGATCCTGGATCTAGAAGACAATTCACGGACGGTGATGTTGAATGCGCCGTTTACGATGAATCAAGAGACAAAACGCCCGCAAATGTCGATGAATGGCGGCGGAGGTATGCCGCCAAACGGGATGGCTCCGATGCCTCCACCGCCGATGCCGCCGGGAATGGAACAAGGGATGCCTCCGGGGATGCCACCGGGAATGCCGCCGGGGATGCCTCCAGGTATGCCTCCCGGTGGGCCACCCGGTATGCCTCCCGGTGGGCCACCCGGAATGCCACCGGGAATGCCACCGGGAATGCCGCCGCCTCAGCCGCCCCCCGACACCTCACTGTCGATTGAGCCACGGATCCAGCATTATGATCTGAAAAAGGGCCGGTATGGGATTACGGTCAGTATTGGGAAATCGTATAAGAGTCGGTCTGAAGAAGGGGCTGACGAACTTGGACAACTGTTCCAAGCGCAACCGCAACTCTTCCAGATCTTGGGTGATATTTATCTGAAATTCAGGGATTTCCCCGGACATCTCGAAGCAGCCGCTCGTATCAAGAAACTCCTTCCTCCGCCCTTGCATGATGAGGAGAATGCGCCAAACCCGCAGCAATTACAGCAACAACTGCAACAAGCGGGTCAAATGGTGGAGCAACTCACGAAGGCACTTGACGAGAAAACGCAAGAAATCGATGCGAAACTGCCTGAGTTACAGATGGAGTCACAGCGTGCTGAGGGAGATCGGCAAGCCAAGCTGAAAATTGAGCAGATGCGGAATGAGACGCAACTGGCAGTGACGGCGATGAAGATTAAGGCGGATGAAGCCTCTTCGATCTTCAAGGCCGAGGTGAACCGTGTAGGAACAGACGCCGATCAAGCCTTTACGGCGGCTTCACAAGAAGTCACGCTTATCCATGAAAAGGCACTTGAACGAGAGAAGTTATTGTCTCAGGAACTTCGTGCGGATAAAGCGCGATCCGGCTCTCCGTCTCCCGATCCCTCGATTCTCGAAGAATCGATCATCGCCGTGCCACTTGACGCCGGAATTGATATCAGTCTCGGAGGACTTCCACCGGAAGAATAATATATGGCTCATAAACTCTCAGCATCCGTCCGATCTGCCCGTGCCAAGCCCGGTGGGAGTAATGTAGGCAACTATCCTAATGTTAAGAGTTTTGCGGGGCCATCTGGGGGTGCGCCTAAGGGGAGTTACCCGATCAATACCCGTGCGAGGGCAAAATCGGCGTTGCAGTTGGCGCATAATGCGCCGAATCCGGCGGGGATCCGTAAGGCCGTTGTTGCAAAATATCCGGGATTAAAGAAAAAATCATAATATTGTGGTATTAAGTAGGGGGCTATGAATACAGACGCTGGTCAGGTCACACAGGGCGATATTACGGTTGATAGCAACCATGAGACGGTTGACCAGATTCAATTAGCATTTACTGAATCTGATGCCACGGATGCCTCAGATGAGAAGACCTCTGCGCCTGCACCGCAGGAAGAGATTCAAGATACGGCTGCCCCTGATTTAGCCTCTGACGATACATCTGAACAGAAATCAAAATCAAAGTCCAACCGAAGGAACAATCCCACGGAAGCGGTGAAATCCGCTGTATCAAAGCAGCGTGAAGCCGAACGTCGAGCGGAAGCCGCAGAAGCGCGTATTCAGGAGATGATTACGCCATCACCGGCTCCTCCTCCGGAAAAGCCAGCGGATTGGGAACGATTTAAGAGTTTGCCTGGGGTGCCAACAGTTGATGGCTTCACGTCGTATGAAGATTATTCCATGGCGATGGCGTCATTTATTGCTGATACCCGGTATCAAGAACGTGAATCGGAACGGGCATCGGTATATCAGGCGAGTCGGCAGCATCAGGCTGAATCGGCGCAACTCTCTCGGTGGAATGATCGATTGACCGAAGCTAGATCATCGAATCCAGGCTTTGATGCGTCGTTGAACTTGGAGACACCGATGTCTCTTCCGATGCAGCATTTGGCGATGGAAAGCCCTCAAGGAATTGAAATCCTTCAATGGCTTTCCGATAATCCACAAGAATCTCAGCGTATCTCCACGCTGCACCCGGCTGAAACATACCGGGAAATGGGGAAAATCGAAGCACGACTTGAAGCTGCTCCTCCGCGTGCCTCAGCCCGAGTCGTTAGTAACGCGAAACCCCCGGTTAGGCCGCTCGGGACATCGCCCCATGTCGCTGATGAGTTCGCTATTACGGATGATCTCTCATTTGACGAACATTTTCGTCGAGCAAATGCTGAAGATCGTGCGCGTGGGCGACTCTAAACAAAGGATGTGACCCGTGGCAAATACTCTTGCTACTCCGTCCTGGACGACAAAGGAAGTCGCACGAGGGTTTATCAACAAACTCGTGTTCCTTGCGAATGTCAACAGGACATACGATAGTTCGTATGAAATTGCCGGTGCGAAAGTCGGCAATACTGTCAATGCGCGGCTCCCGCAGCGGTTTACCGTCACGGATGGTCAGGCATTGCAACTTCAGAACCTCTACGATCAGACGGTTCCGATTTCATTAACCAACCAGAAGAATGTCGCGTTTGGCTATTCTTCACAGCAAGCCACGACAGAGCTGGATAATATTCGGACACGCTATGTCGAACCCGGAGCCGATGCGCTCGCGAATGCGGCTGAGGTCTTGGCGTTTGATGCGGTGTATCGAGATATCTACTCGTCTGTCGGGACACCCGGCACGACACCCACGACAACGCTGACCTATTTGCAGGCTGGCGTGAAGCTGACCGATCTCTCGACGCCGTTGCGGGGCCGGGTGGCGGTACTCGATCCGTTGGCGATGAGCACGCTGGCGAATACGACCAGCACGCTCTTCAATCCAACCGCTGTCATCTCTGAGAACTATGAAGAGGGCATGTTTGGGCGGAAGCAGTTGGGCGTCGATAAGTGGTTGCAGGATCCGGTGCGTCCGACGCATACGACCGGCACCTATACGGCTTCGACGCCACTCGTGAATGGTGCAGACCAGACGGGAAGCACGATTTCCACGGATGGGTGGGCCTCTGGTGCGGCGACCTTGAACAAGGGAGACATTTTTACTATCGCAGGTGTGAATAGTGTCAATCCTTTGTCCTACTCGTCCACTGGTCGTCTGCAACAGTTCGTGGTGACGGCGACGACATCCGATTCGTCGGGGGCGATGGCGACATTGCCGATTAGCCCGTCGATTATTACGTCGGATCAGTTGCAGACCGTGGATGCGTCTCCGGCCAACAATGCCGTGATTACGGTATTGGGGACGACAGACGCGGCTGGTGGCACATTGGCGACGACAACGAGTCCTCAGTCGTTCGTTTATTTGCCCGATGCTTTCGCATTCGTGATGGCCGACTTGATGAAGCCCGGTGCGGGTGCGGAATCGACGACCGTGCGAAGTAAATCACTCGGATTTTCTATTCGGATGGTCGAGCAATACCAGATCGGGACAGATCAGAATCCAAGCCGCTTGGATATCCTGATCGGCGCGGCCACCATTCAGGCGCGGCTTGCCGCGAGAGTCTGGGGTTAACGATATGGCACTAGCAACTACGACACTGAGTTCCGCTGTCGCCGTGACAGATACGGACATCGTTGTCGCCTCAGCAACTTCTGTGGCGGCAGGGCGCATTGTGCTCGTCGATGGCGAGTTCATGCAGGTGCTCCAGAGTTACACCAGCGGCACGACCGTGGGTGTCACAAGGGGGCAGAACGGCACCGCGACGGCTGCACATGCAGCCTCAGCGAATGTCACGCATGGGGATGCGACAGACTTCACTGTCGCCGCCCCTGGCACGCCCAATTTGAAACCGGGCGTTCTTGCGAATACGACGACCTCGTATTCGGCGGCAGGGGCCATCTCTTTTGGTGTGGCCCAGTTGACGGTGGCGATCATCAACGGGACAGGTGCCTTGGCGATGACGTTGGCAAACCCTGACTCCTCGCAGGATGGCATTATTCTCGCCATTGTTGGGAACGGGAAAGCCGCGCACACCGTCACGTACACGGCGGGCCTTGGCGATGCAGGGTCTGGCTACGACGTGGGGACGTTTGACGGGAGCGGACAGTGCTCGATGCTGTTGGTTGCGGCCAATAGCATTTGGGTGCCGTTGCCGTCACCGTTCAGCGGCACGTTGACGGCGATTGACGTGGCTATCGCGTAATACTTTCACCACGAGGGAGGCGGCATTGCATTGGTATCTCCAGCGATGCCGTCTCCTATTTTCCTTGAGGATCTATGGCGATTATTCACAATCCCGATAGCGAATATTCCAAAGCGATGGGACTATGGAATATCCCGAAGAATCAAAAGATTGACGGTAAAAATGGATTTGGGCCTATTGGATATCAAGATTTTCCCAAAATGATGTATCGCGCACAGCCGAATGCGAACGGGAAAATCATGTGTGGGCATCCATTAGCCGCTGTCGGAGATGCGACTGGCGAAGCCTTTTCTCGATCTTGTCAGACGATTGTTCAAGATCAAGAAGAGTCTGACCAAATGATCAAGCGTGGATGGTACGAGACACCAGATTTGGCGTTAAGTGGGTATGAACACGATCAGAAATCACTCGCAGATATTGCGGCGATGCGACATTTTAGTGATCAAAAAATGAGTGCATTGGCTCAGGAAGAAGCGAGAGTTGTTGATAATGCAACGTCTGAACACGTTCCTTCCATTCCAGCACCACGGAAAAAGCGTGGTCGTCCTCGGAAGAGAGTAGTGGTTCCTGACTAATGGCGCAAACAACAGGTACATACAATAAATCAGTCGTTATTACCAAGAGCGACACTGTCAATTTCGATGGCAGCACGTATGCCGCCAACGCCGCCACGAAGGCGCTTCCGGCAGATGCTATTTTCGTTGGGGGTGCAGGCGTAGTGGTGGCTGTCTTTGAAAATGGCACAACGGCTCCGTTCACGGTGCTCGCTGGAAGAATGTTGCCCTTGAAATGTATTCGTGTGAATAGTACGAATACGACCGCAACCTTAATGAATGCGATGTATCAGATCTAATGACTGTGCAGCAGCTTATCACCGCAAGTCTTCAGGATTTGCGTGTGATTCAGACCGGAGAAACGGCATCCTCCGATGACTCCGCGTTTGCGCTTGATAGGCTTAACGATTGGATTAACGGTCTTGCCACTGAAAATCTGACCGTTTACACGATTACCCGAACAACGTGGGCACTCTCAACGGCTGCCAGTTACACGATAGGAACTGGGGCCACGGTTAATGTGGCTCGTCCAACCGGCCCGCTATCGATTGAAAACATTGGATTTCAGGATACCTCTGTCTCTCCGACGATGGAATACAACCTTGGGCCTGTGTTGACGGAAGACGGGTATGCAGGGATTGCTCAAAAGGGACTCACGTCGGTCTTTCCGCAGGTTTGGTATTACAACCCTACGTATGATGCCTCTGGATTTGGGTTACTGACCCCCTACCCCATTCCGACAAGTCTTACACTCCAAGGCGTGATTTATACGCATACGCCTGTGTCGGAATTTACGGCATTATCTGAGACGATTGCATTGCCTCCCGGCTATCGACGTTTCTTGCGGTTGGGACTGGCGAAAGAGATCTCGTCAGCGTTTGATGCGGGATTGACGCCTGAACTTCAGATGTCGGCCAATGAAGCAAAGTCCGATGTGAAGCGAGCCAATATGCGTCTGAGCGATCTCTCGTCAGGTGTTCCTGGCGTGATCTTCGGTGGCGTTGGCCCCCATTACAATATCTATTCGGATACGTAAATGCTCTATCCCGGCTTTATCTCGGGAAGCTATAAGTCTCAGAGTCCTCTTGCCGATCTTGAGAGGACAGTAAATTGGTATCCTGAACCCATCGAACCGAATTCTGTCCCGTGGGTGGCCGCGCTCTATCCCTGCCCAGGATTCGAGGAATACGTCACACTGTCCAATGTGAATACTCGCGCCTTGTTCTCCATGGGAGGGCGTGTGTACGGCGTCATTGGCGATGCCGTCTACAAATTCACGGCGAGTAACTCGGCGTCGATTGTGACGAGTGGGACAGTCACGAATGACCCGAATCCTGCACAAATTGCCAGTAATGGCGATGCGGGAGGCGAGTTACTGATTGCGTCTGGCGACAATGGTTATCTGCTCAATATTGCGAGCAATGCCCTCAGCACGATCTCTGCATTGGCAGGGAAATGCACGATGGCAGGGATGATCGATGGCTATTTTCTGTCCTTCGATGCAAGTGATTCAAAGTTCTATATCAGTGATTTGAACGATGGAACGACGTGGGATGCCACACAGTATGCCCAGCGGAGCATTGCTCCAGATCCTTGGAAGGCAATGGTGGTTGATGGGAGCCGCCAGATTTGGCTCATCGGAGAACAGACAGGAGAAGTCTGGTACGACGCGGGGACGAGTCCTTTCCCGTTTGCGCCCGTGCCCGGTGCGGTCTTTGGCTATGGCACGCCTGCACCGTTTTCCGTTAAGTTAGCTGGAACCTCGATGTGTTGGCTCTCACAAACCGCAGATGGCGCGGGGATTGTTGTCGCCACGAGCGGGGTTGTCCCTGCCCGTATTAGCACCTATGCAGTGGAAACCGCTATTGCGACTTATGCGCGTGATTCGATTATTACAGACGCAGAGGCATTGGTGTATTCGGAGGCGGGACATACGTTTTATTGCCTGACATTCCCGTCAGCGAATGCGACGTGGGTGTTTGATCTCACGACAGGCATTTGGCATGAGCGCGGTGTCTGGGACGATTCTTTGGGTATTTATGATGTTTGGGCACCGCGGAGTCATTGCTATGGCTTCGGGAAGCATTTGGTTGGTGACCGCGACTCTGGGTTAATTTGCTCGATGGATACGTCCTTTACGACGGAATGCAATGGCGATGTTATTCGTCGATTGCGTATTCCTCCGCCTATTTTCCGGGCACCCGGCGTACGCCGAATGTTTGTCAGTCGCATGGAATTGATCATGGAAACGGGGCTTGGCGCGGCCACTGGGCAAGGGGTCAATCCGCAAGTCATGTTGCGATCAAGTACGAATGCGAAAACCTGGTCAAATGAGCGGCTCGCGACGGCTGGAGCGATGGGCGCGTATGACGCACAGGTCGTTTGGACACGCTTACCAAGTAGCCTGAAGTTGTGGGTGCCTGAGATTACGGTGACCGATCCCATTCCGTGGCGAATCATGGGGGCCGAGATTGATGGGCGCGGCTTCTTCGGACAGGGGGCGTAATGGCGACACAACTGGCCGCTGTCCCTGAATATGTCGTTGAAACGCCCGTGACGCAGAACAGCATCACAGGCCGTGTCACGCAGGCGATGCGGTATTGGCTCTTGGCATTGGCTGACCGGGTCAATACGACGCCGAATCGGATTGCGTCGGCCACCGGGTCAACCCAAGCCGCGTCAATTTCTACCACGGCTTTGGCGATCTCGTCGGTCTTACCGGGGTTATATCGGCTGTCGATGGCTGCGCGGATTACACGAGCGGCGTCAACCAGTAGCTCGTTGATTCTGACATTCGGATGGACACAGGCGGTAGCGTGTACGGCGGCGAGTGTTGCCATGACGGGCAATACAACAGCGACGACCGGAACCTTTTCAGTCTTGGTACGCGTGGATCAGGATTCGAGTATTACGTATGCGACGACCTATGTATCGAGTGGGGGCACGTCGATGCAGTATCGGTTTGATGTGACGTGTGAGCAAATATTGTGAGCACACGCATTCTGCCTCCCGATGAGTGGTCACGATTGAATGGAACCTTACTAGAGGGTGCTCCAGATCTGTTAAACCCAGAAATTGATATGGTCTTGGTCGTTGAGAAAGAGGGAGAAATCGTTGGATGTACCTCTTTCCTGCCTCGATGGCACATAGAAGGCTTATGGGTATCTCCTAAGCATCGTAAAATGGCGAGTGTCGGTCGTCCTTTGCTGCGTGGTATTTATCAGGTTGCTGAAGCACTCAAAGCAAAGGAATTGGTCATGATGACATTTGACCCCGAGATGGCGGCATTATGTGCTCGAATTGGTCGATCATGGGAGCATCTAGACGGGGATCATTACTCGATAGGGTTATAGAAAGTGAGAATCTGATATGGCGTGGATACCAACAGTCGCGGGTGCGGGCCTTACTGCTCTTGGTGCATATGGGGCATCGAAAAAGCAAGCCAGTAGCGCCACGAATGCGGCCAATATACGAGCGCGGACTGCGGCCAATAACGCAAAGCTTCTCGCTCAGTCGGAGGACACGAAGCTAAAATATTTACAAGGTGAATCTGCGCTTACGCGTCAACAGGCTGGACACGCCCAACAAGAAAATTATGGGATGTGGGATGTCTCTGAACAGAATATTTACAATAGAAACAATGCCGCTGCCCTGAATGCCTATAATTTAGCGACGACACGAGGGCTAAACGAGGTTGATAGATTTAATGTAGGCCAAGGGAATGTCTTTGACCAGTGGACGACTGGCAGGGCCGATAGGAATCTTCAGTTGTCGCAGAAGGATCAACGGATGTCTGAGTTGGGCGTGCTGCTTGGAATGAGGCCTCGGGGAGGCTTAACCTTCGGAGACGATCCGACGCTCCGTCAAGCCACCCATAGACCTGGAGAACAACCGGTAACCCCTGATCGTGTGACGAGGCCATATAACCCGTTTGTCCCCACCGGTTCCTCAAACGTCTGATAGGTAAACCATGACACCAGAAGAATATAAAAGAATCACCGGTCGTGAACCAGACGAAGACGAACTGGAAGCGCTCGCATGGCTTACGACGCTTTCCGAAGAAACTGGAGCGGGAGTCGAAGCAGGTGATGTCAGGGATATCCTTGAGAATCAAAATACAGAAGGTGGATGGGATCCCCGAAGTGATGCGGATAGTGAGGGCCAAAAGGCTAAGTATGTTCAGCAATATGCCTTGCGTGGTGCGACTGGCGGAGATCGAGGTGAGGGTGGGTATAGCACAGAGCTAGTAGACGATCCTGAAAGACAGTGGACGCGTGGGGTGGCAGCTCAAGCGGGAGATCCAGGCGAAGAGGGATCGCCGGGAGTTGAGAGTGTGCCATGGGTAAAACCTACTACGCCAAGACCTACTTCATCGAGCAATGTGCGAGAGCGCATTATACAGATGTATGAGCAGTTTCACTTGCGTACTCCAAGTGAGGATGAGGTGGACGACTGGTTTGAGGGACTTAATTACCCTGGATGGTATGGGACAAGGGAACCTAAGCCTGGTTGGGAAAAAACGCTCTTCGATGGGATAGTTGGATCTCCCGAATACCAAAAAAATGCGGAAGGAAGATTAAACGATCTATACCTAAAATATTACGGTAGGGAAGTCGAAGATGATGAAATATATTCGAATCTTAGACATCCACAAGGACTTTTAGGCGTAGAGTGGACATTAGCGCAGAATCCGGGAGAAGCTTATAAGGCCTCAGTTGATCCTTACGAGCCAGAAGTGGTGGGCCGTGATCCGAGAGACGCTAAGGAAGCCGTAGTAGCCTCATGGGATAGAGGCGTACCCACTATGGGGGATATCTGGAATCCCCGCCCTGTTCCCGATCCTGACCCTGACCCTGATCCTGACCCTGATACAGATCCTCCAGGTGCGCTGGCTACGGCTCAACCAACAATTGCACCGCCAAAAGCGCCCTATAGCGCACGTCCGGTCACGCAGCCTTATACCGTCGATCCCAGGGCAGGATCATCTCGGATGCCGTGGGCACCAAACCCCTATACGGCTCAACAGGTGTATCCGCCCGGAATGCCTTCCGTGTCTCCGTATCAAGGCACTGTGGGATCAACCGTATCGGCTCCGACCTCGCCCACGGTAGCGAGTGGAGGCGATCCGGCGTCGTGGAACAACTTTAATGGATATTATGGGAGGGCTAGTCAGGACTATGCCGCAGGGCCGCAGGGGGCGGGATACAATCCTGCGCCGTGGGCGAATATTGATAACAGACTTATGGGTGGGCCACGTGGGCGTCCGGGTCTAGCTGGGATGTCGGATGAGAGTGCCGAAGATCGTCGAGCGCGACGAGCCTATGAGTTTGGTCGTCGAGAGCGCGTAGGAAATCAATCGAATGCCGATCTGGGGAACCAAGATTTTAGGAGTCAAATGGATCGCTGGATTCGGTCGTATAATCAGTGGAATCAGCAGGGCGTCGATCCCTTTGCTCCCCCGGTGGGTGGTCGTCGGGCCATCACGGGAACAGGCTCATCGAATAACACGGGAGGTTCGTAATGCCGTGGACACCGGATCCGAATATTCGCGGTCTTCTTGGGACGTTTGATTATGGAGCGCCGACCACGCCTCCTGTCCAACCCTATACACAACCGTATTACACACCTTCTGCGCCATATCAGCCGCCGAGTCCCTATCAGACGAACCCGTATACGGCTCCTAGCTATCAAGCCGCCACACCCTTTGGCCGACCAGAATATAGTGCAGCCGATCCGTTCACCTCTCCGACCGCGGCCACCATGCAGCAGGATCCTGGCTATCAGTTCCGACTGACGGAAGGTCAGAAGGCGCTTGAACGGTCGGGGGCGGCTCGTGGGGTGACGAATACGGGCGGGAACTTAAAGGGCATTGTGGATTATGGGCAGCAATCCGCCAGCCAAGAATATGGCAATGTTTATAATCGGAGCCTCCAAAATTACAATGTCAATGAGCAGAATCGACTCAATGCGTATGGCCTGAACTATGGGAATGCGGCGAGTGCCTACACGATGAATGAGGCGAATCGAGCACGAGGCTTTGAGCGAAATGCCGCCAATGCCTTTCAAGCTTATGGGGCGAATGAATTAGGTCGGGCGGGTGCGTATGGCACAAACGAAGCGGCTCGTCAGTCGGCATATAACGTCAATGAGTTGAACGCGCAAAATGCTTATTCCACAAATGCGATGGCGAATCAGGCGCGATACTCGATGAATGTGGGTCAAGCGCAGCAGGATTATACGAACCAGTTTAATAGCTGGGTGGAAGCGTATAACCAATGGCGTGCAAGTAGCATGGATCGCTTTAACGAGCAGTTTCAAGGTCGGCAGGTCTGAGAAATGCCGCCATTTCAATACGACACATTTGTTGACCCATACGTCGGAAGCATTGCCCAGTTAATGGGCCAGCAGGGGCAAAGACAGGCTGACGCGGCCGAACGGATTGCCGCAATTCGAGCGCAGGAAGCGACGCAGCGTGGGGATATCTGGGGTGGAGCGATTCAGGGGATCGGGAATCTTGCCTCGACTACCCTGACCGAGTGGAACTCCCCGGAAGCGCGGCGTCAGCGAGAACTAGATAAAGCCAACGAGTTTCTGAGGAATGCGAGTCAGGATGTCAGTAGTGTTTCTACTCCATATTATCAAGCAGGAAATCTCCGGCGCGATCCAGGAAGTCCCGGATCAACGATTCAGCATTTAACACCGGGTGTGACAACCGGGGATCTAGGAATGGATCTATCTGACCCCCAAATAGCCGAAGCCTATGCACAGGCAATAGAATCTGGACAACTACAGCCTTCAGGCCAGATTTCTTCTACTTCGGCAGCACTCCCAGAGATGCCCGTTGGAGCGCGTCCTTCTCGAATCGTTAAAGACCCTGGAACTATAGAGCAAAGAACGCAACAGATAGTCGGAGCTTTTGTAACCCCAGAAGGAAACCATGACTTACGTGCTCAGGTAGAAGCCATGAGGGCGGAGGGATTTTCTCCAGATATCATCAATACAACAATGGAGAGATCGAGTCAAACGAATGCCCTCCTAGAAGCCTATGATGCCAGAGAGAAAAAGGGCGAAGACGAAGCAACTGTTTTGATGGGGCAGCTTGCATCTGATGTTTTAGCCTTGTCGGAGAATGGTGTCTTGCCATTACAGGAATTAATCGATGTGAATCTCTCTATTTTGGAGCCTCGATTCGGTAAAGAGGGCGTGAATCGTTTGCGGGTAGAGATAAATTCACTTCCTGAAGACAAGCAAATAGAAACACTTCTAGGCATGGCTAATGCCGCAGATAGAATCACTGGACATGAGTATGTTTCTCGGGACGATGTTGCAATCGGCAAAGGAACGGCACGAGAAAGGGATGTGTTAGGCCCGAATGCAGTTCAATACTTGCTGGGTATCATGGTTGACCCCGATAATCCACCTGGAAGTAAGAAGCATGAGGATGCGTTCAAAAGACTTCAAAACATTAATTTAACCGATCTCCAAGCAGAAGAGGCTGATCGTGCGCATGGCCGAACAATAGCTGACCGAAGGGCGACAGTCGATGAACGCATGGTGTCCGTAGAGGAGCAGCTACTGGCTTGGCGGAAAGAGGGTGGCTACGGTTTCACTGGCTCGTCTGGATTGTCAGGTCAAGGTAGCGGTGCTTTTGATCCTGAAAAGGTTCAAGTCATTATTGATAACCCTTCATTGTTTGCCGCTATGACTCCGACAGAGCGTCAGAACTACATAGTTCCACTCGCAAAGGAGACTAACGGTAAGTTCGATTTTGACATTCAAGGCTTAACACCTTCGATGGCTGGTGGTATCGCCTCTTTAAGTGTCCGACTGGAACAGATGGAGGCCCTCGATGCGACGTTAACGCAACTGACTGGAATTGAAGGAAAGATGGCCGGTCTTTGGGATCGATGGTTTGTATGGACGGGTGAGAACGCCGATCATGCTGATTTTCTTGGGATATCTAACTCAATTTTACCAGCCTTGGCGCGGAGTTCTGGTGAAGTCGGAAATCTCGCGGACAAAGAGGTAGCGTTATACAGCAAGCTCCAACCGACGATGACGGATCCAGTGAATATTCGACGTGCTAAATATGCAGCTATTCGATACATTATTGACGCCGCAGAGTCTGGGGCAACATCTGATGAAATGCGTCCTTTTCTTGACTATATGGATTTCTACAGTGATCCATCTTATAGGCCTATTTCCTTAGGTCGTGAGCCTATTGATCCATACGGGAGAAATCCTGTGATATTGAGATTTGACGATAAAGGGAACTTCGTTCCGTAATGCCACCTCAAGCACCACGGACGATTGAAGAGGCGAGGGCGATGGGCTTCACCGTCAGACAGACGCCTGACGGGTGGACGGCAGTCGATGAGCGGGGTGGGGTAACCCCGACAGAATCTTCTTCGCCCCCACCACGGACGATTGGGGAAGCGAGGTCAAGGGGTTTAACGGTTAGCCGGACATCTGACGGCTGGACGGCAGTTGACGAGAGGGGCGAAGATTTTTCTCTTGCTACTCAACCAACTGATTCTACTGCAACGGTAACTCCTGACAGGCCAGATTCCTTTGCATCTAAGTTTTTCGGTATTCCACAGGTGCGAGGATTAGCGCAACGAAAAAATCTGCCTATGATTGGAGGCACGGTCGGAGGGATAGCCGGGGGTATACCCGGTGCTCTTCTGGGCGGGGCTGTCGGTGAGGGTCTTCGTCAGGCCACTGGCAGTGAATCAGATCGAGCGGGTCTAAGTAGAGCCTTGCAAGTAGCATCAAGTCCTGCTCTCCTGTGGATGATGTCTCCAGAACAACGATCTCAGGCCTACGACTCAGGAATGGGACTTGCGAAACAGGGGGCATTCCATGGGGGATTGGAAGGTGCAGGGAAGGGTGTGGGGTTGGTTACGGGTAAGGTATCAAAATGGGCAATGGATAGTGCATTAAAGGCAGGTCTTCGGCTTCCTAAGTTACCGTTTTCTGGTGTGGGGGGATCGACGGAGGCTACTGGAACTATTACCAATCCATCTTCCATTGCTGCAAAATTTCCGAATATTGACATTCCTCAAGAGGCGATAAATCGCAGAATTCCTATCACTAGCCCAGGCCTTCAAGCGGTCGAACGTGACATGAGAATGGCACGAACCGATGTTCTTGATACGATAGCCGAAGTATCAAGAAATCGTCCTGCTGTCAGTGGACTTTTACCCGAAGGTACAATGGCAGTACCGACAGGAACCACGCCAGTTCCATCTGGAGGGGTAATTAGTGTTGGCCCCTCTCGTAATCTAGCGCGTGTGCCGTTTTCTCAAATCCGATCTCGACAGGGAACTGATGTAAGTCCTCGTGGCGATGTCTCAAATATTTTTGGAGGAACTCCATCGAAGATTACTCCATCAGCGACCGCTGATGTAGTAGAAGGCGCTGGGACTGTGCGTATGCCAATGAGTGCGGCTGGTCAAACCGCTCCAGCGGCTTCATTGATTCCACGTCAAAGTGCCATGATTGGCATAGATGAAGTCTTAGAGCCTGCATTGGCTAGACAAGCCTCGCAAAGAGGAGTGGTCTTGGCTGATGAAGCGAAAGTTCTCGACGACTTAATAGCAAAAGTTAGAGAAGATTACGCTGATCCGGTTGATCTCATACTAGCTCAAGAACGTAAGGATTATGCTCAAGACCGCGCTATGGGATTGTGGGTTGAAGGGAAAGGTGGGGTAAAGGCTCCATCCGAAGATCGTTTTTTTCAGGATATGGCATCTGGATACCAAAAAGCTATTGAGGCGAGGATTCCTGGGATTGCTGGGAAAAACAAAGAAACACAAACACTCTATGCTCTCTATCACACGATGAGAGTAGCCTTAGATAGAGAAGCACGATCTGCTCGATTCACAGTGGCTGGTGCCATAGATAATCCCCGTTTATGGGGGAAAATAAGTACTGCGTTAAGAGGATTAAGTTCCGCTTTTAATATGGCTCCAATGGCATTACGTGGATCGTATCTCGCATTACAGACAATGTTCGGTGAACCTAAATTGATGCCTAGCCATCAGCAAAATCAAAGCACTAGTACGATGGCCGATATCGTCCAGTAACCGCATTTGATACCATTCTCTCGCATCAGATAGGACTCACATGGCAGGCACCCTCACCCCCACACCGTTTCAGACCGTCCTTGACGCCACAGGCGTGGCGGTATCTGGGGCCAAGGTTTACACCTATACCGCTGGCACGACGACGGCGGCAGCGACCTACACCACGTTGGCGCTGGATGTGGAGAATGCGAATCCGATTGTGGCGGATTCCTCTGGGCGTTATGTGGCCTATCTTCCGGCAGGTGGCAATTTTAAGTTCACCTTTAAGACCTCGGGCGATGTCCTGATCAAGGAACAAGATAACGTTCAGGCGGTGCCTGGATCGTCGGTCAACCTCGATATTACGGGCACGGTGGGTGAGGCGGTGACGGCGGGTGAGGTGGTCTACATGAGTTCGGGCGCAGAGGCGTCTGCGCTCACGAAGGGATTGTGGTATCTCACCGACTCTGATGCGACCCCGACTTCGACGTTGCCCCAGAGCGTGGGGATGGCTGTTTCTGCCATTGCGATTAATACGGCGGGCACCATCCGACTTGCGGGAGAGGCAACCACTGATGGATCCGTGGTTGTCGGCTCGACGTATTACGTCGGCGCAACCCCTGGCGCGATTGTGACGTCGGCTCCTAGTAATTCCCGCACAGTGGGAGTGGCGAACACCACCTCGACGCTGATTCTGTCTGCGACTTCGGCGGTGGTAGCGAGTCTCCCTGTCCCCATCACGCAGGATCTACTGTTTACCGACAACACGTATGACATCGGCAAGTCGGGTGCGACTCGGCCCCGCGATGGCTTCTTCAGCCGGAATACAGTGGTCGGGGGAACATTGGGGGTCACCGGGATTGCGACGTTGACGGCGCAGCCGATTCTCTCGTCGCTGACGGCCAGCCAAGCGACGTTTACCGATGGCAGTAAGGGACTTGTCAGTAACGCCATCACCGGCACGGGGAATGTGGTCATGAGCGCCAGCCCGACGATGACCGGCACCATCGGGGCCGCAGCAATGACACTCTCGACGCCATTGGTGGTGGGCAGCGGCGGGTCAGGCGTGGCGAGCCATACAGCCTACGGTGTGATTGTGGGCGGCACTGGCACCACGGCGGCGACACAGACGATTACACCGGGCGATAGCGGGACGATTCTCACCAGCGGTGGCACGGGAGGCGTCCCGACGTGGGGCGCTGCGGCGACACAGGTTATTCCACAGGTGATTCAGTCAACTGCGTTTGAGACGGCTGCGCGGTTTACTGAAACCAATGTTTCGGGTGGTAATTCGACGTTTAATACCCAAGGGGTTGAGCTGGATACGTCAGCGACAATCAGTAGTTCAACTCAAATTAAATGGAATCTCGTGCGCGCCGAGAATGCGGGCGGTCTGTTTACGACATTCCCAGCGCAGTTTGGGGCGTTTTTAGGGATTGACACGTTTGGCACCGACCGGCAAGACTTTTATGGTCTTGGGACTCCAACCGTGGGCGCATCTGGTATTACCTATACCGATGACCACATTGGCGTAAAGATTGTCAGGGCATCGAGCGGAACCACGACGGTATCGGCGACCACCGCCCTCAGTTCTACTGAATCCGCTACCGCGCTTACCACGGTTGTAGCCGACGATACTGTTGATGTCTGTATTGAGTTAGTCAGCGCCTCAAGTATCAAGTTCTACTACCGAAAGAATGGGAGCACATGGTCGGCGGCGACGGAGATCACCACGAACATTCCAACGAGTACGGCGATGGTCGCTGCCTCGTTTGCTATTAGTAATAGTGGTGTCGCCACACGAACGGCTGTCAAAGTATATAGTGCGTATTACCTGAGATAAGGAATATAGATGCCAACTGGTAGATTTCGACCAATGCTCAAAGAGGATTTTTTAGCACTCCAAATTGGGAAGATTCAATTAGCGCGGGCGGAGAGTCCAGCGGAGCAGGCCAAAGCGCACGCACGAAACGCTGTCTTGATCGTGAATATGCGTAAGAACCGAGATACCCCGGTGTCGCATTGGACGATTGACGAAGATAAGGGAATCTTCACAGAGAACTAAGTAACGATTGTTATGCCTGACTTCAGCATCTCCAGCCTCAGAGGAGGCATGAACGACACTGATCCGGCTATCTCTCTGCCTGACGACCAGTGTGTGTTGGCGGAGAATGTTGAGTTCTTCGACTCCATGCTTGGTGAGCGGCGGAAGGGCACGAGTGCGGTGACGCTGCCAGCGTTTCTCTCGGCGCATGAGAAGACCACCTAACATGGATGAGCTCAGCATGGCGATGGTCGTGTTAGTCCCCGGTGCTGCGGCCGTGGCGTGGCTCGTGACGCTGCATAGCCGCGTGCGTGCGCATTCAGAGCAGTTGCTCGAAATGAAGACAGATATTAGATACATCCGCGAACGGATTGATCGGGCGGTCACCGCCAAGAGCCAGATTTAGGTTGATCCGTGACGATCTATATGTCGCGGGACGATTGCACCCCAGAGCGCACACTCGGCACGCTACGGTTCGAAGACGGGTTCGTCTGCCAGACGCTTGAAGACCCGGTGCGTGAGGGGCCGAAGATCTATGGCGATACCGCCATCCCCCTCGGTACCTATGCCGTGACGATCACGCGGTCGCGTAAGTTCAACAAGATGATGCCGCTGCTGCACAATGTGCCGGGGTTTGGCGGGGTGAGGCTGCATTGCGGCAACAATACCGACGATACGAGCGGCTGCATCCTCGTGGGGCTGGGGCGTGACGCGTCTGCTGACGCGGATGGCCTACAGATTTGGGATTCTCGCGATGCGATGAATGAGGTGCAACCGAGAATCGCGTCGGCGCTCGCGAATGGTGAAGAGGTCTGGCTGGATATTGTGGCCCCCAAGGTGACGACCGACGCGGTTTACGAATTGCAGTCGATTAGTGATGCGACGGGGGATTCATCGAGTGTGACGGATGGCTATCCCGGCAAGTTGCTCGGATATCGGCCCGGATAATAAGGAGCCCGTATGAAAAAGTTCTGGCGATCGAAGACCATCATGTTCCAACTGCTCACGATTCTGGCAGCGGTGACCGGTGTGGTGCCGCTCCCGGCCGACGTGACGGCGGCAATCGTGGCCGCGATCAACGTGGGCCTGCGGCTCGTGACCTCTGAGGGGGTGTCGACCTAATGGCACACCCACTCACGCCCCGTGTCCGCGCCGCGCGGCAGAAGCCGGGAGGCTCAAACGTCGGCAAATACGCTGGTGTGAAAAGTTTCGCTGGGCCGAGTGGAGGCGCCCCGAAAGGATCGTTCCCGATCAACACCCGCGACCGGGCCCAGTCGGCGCTGAAGCTCGCGCACAATGCGCCCCGGCCGGCCGGGATTCGGCAGGCCGTCAAGCGGAAGTACCCGGGCCTCTAGGGTCGTCCCCAGCAGGCGCAGCACCCCCGGCTGGGGTGAACGGCATAGGCGGTGCGCCGGCAACAGAGCCATGACACCAGCCGTGCGGCGAGTTGCCGGTCGTCGTAGCTCATCGGCACACCGCCTCCAGCGTGGCGACGCGCCCGTCCAGCACGCGCACCTCTGTTGCGAAGTGCGCGATCGTCGCGCGTGCGGCGTTCTCCACGCCACGGCGCACGAGCCACGATCCGGTGAGACAGCCCCCGGCGAAGACGGACCCGACGCACAGACCGACGAACAGGAGCGGCCTCAGACCCCCCATACGGTCTCGCCCCCACTACCGGTGAGCCGCCGCCGGTGCCGCGCGTAGAGCGCCGCGCACGCCACGGCGACGAGCGTGGCCCAGACGAGTCGACTCACCATCGGATGTCCGCCGCCGTGATCCCCACGGGTGACGAGGCGCCGCGCATCCGCACCTGCATATGGTCGAGCGAGAGGTAGCCGTTCCGTCGTCGGATCGACCCCCCGTTGATCGTCTGTTGTGTGA
>Ga0209501_10001553_pt1 | contig 25156 bp, 27 predicted proteins | sample ArcticOcean_MG_C_4_FD_187434 | JGI IMG/M metagenome (GOLD analysis project Ga0209501, IMG submission 187434) | Marine microbial communities from western Arctic Ocean - ArcticOcean_MG_CB4_134 (SPAdes) (version 2) | ecosystem: Environmental > Aquatic > Marine > Oceanic | place: Arctic Ocean...
AATAGCACACAGAGTTGCCTGGTTAATAAAAGGCTTGGGAGTTAGTCCACACTCTCTTTTAACTGTTACTTTTACAAATAAAGCAGCTAGCGAAATGCGCGGAAGAATAGAAGCTATTGTTGAAGAGAATATGGGCAATTTTTGGTGTGGTACCTTTCATGGCATATCTCACAGGTTGCTAAGAAGTCATTGGGAAGAGGCAGGATTGAGAAGAGAGTTTGCAATATTAGATAACGAAGATCAGTTTAGGGTCATCAAAAGGGTTGGTAAGTCTTTAGGGTTAGATGATGCGAAGTGGCCTCCTCGTCAAATACAGTGGTTTATAAATAAGCAAAAAGATGAATGCAGGCGATCCAAAGACGTAGAAATAGGTGATGATTATTTTGCGGAAAAGATGAATCAAGTTTATATAGCTTACGAAGAGCTGTGTGAAAGAGAGAGTTTAGTAGATTTTGGTGAGCTTTTGCTTAGAACTTATATGTTACTTAGGCACAACGAACAAATACTTCAGCACTACCAAAGGAGATTCAAACACATTCTTGTAGATGAGTTTCAAGACACAAACGAGGTTCAATATCAGTTTCTTAGACTTTTAACTAATGGCGGCAGTCATATTATGTCGGTAGGAGATGATGACCAGTCCATTTATGGTTGGAGGGGAGCAAAAAGCGAAAATATAAACAGGTTTACAAAAGATTACTCAGAAACAGAGGTTATTAAATTAGAGCAGAATTACAGGTCTACGGAAATTATTTTAAGTGCTGCAAATGAAGTTATTAAGAACAATCAAGGGCGAATGGGAAAAAACCTATGGACTGAGCAGAAAGAAGGTGAGCAAATTTCCATTTATTCTGCCTACAATGAAGACGATGAGGCACGATACGTAGTTGGAAGCATCCAGACTTGGATGGGCCTGGGTAGAAATCTTGATGAAGTTGCAATTCTTTACAGATCTAATGCCCAATCTAGAGTTTTAGAAGAGGCCATATTAAGAGAAGGTCTGCCATATAAAATATACGGCGGATTAAGGTTCTATGAAAGAGCGGAAATAAAGAATGCTATGGGTTATTTAAGGCTAGTATTTGGCAGAGAAGATGATGCGGCATTTGAAAGAGTAATCAATGTTCCTCCTAGAGGAATAGGAGCGAAGACAATCGATGTAATAAGGGCTAGGGCTCTAAGAAATGAGTCCTCTTTATGGAAAGCTGCAGAAGATCTTTTAGATACAGAAGACCTAACACCTAGGGCCGCTCAATCTGTTCAAGGTTTTATGTCTGACTTTGATAAATTAGAAGAAGAGACAGAGGATTTATTGTTTAAGGATATGGTTGATCACGTCATTCAAAGGAGTGGCCTGGTTGAATATCATAAAAAAGAAGCCGGAGAGAAAGGAAGAACTAGAGTTGAGAATTTAGGTGAATTAGTAACAGCTGCGGCTGATTTTGAATCCTCCGAAACTGAAGAAGAAACATCTGAGTTAAAGCTGTTTATTGATCATGCTGCACTGGATGCCGGTGATACTCAAGCTGCTGAACACGAAGCTGCAATCCAGCTTATGACACTCCATTCTGCTAAAGGCTTAGAGTTTCCGTTGGTCTTTATAACAGGTTTTGAAGAGGGTCTTTTCCCTCATAAATTATCAATAGAAGAGCCAGGACAATTACAGGAAGAAAGAAGGCTCTGTTACGTTGGAATGACCAGGGCCATGGAAAAATTATTTATCGTTCATGCAGAAATGAGAAATCTGTATGGCTCAGAGACTTTTAATCCTCCTTCAAGATTTTTAAGAGAGATACCAGCTGAGTTAACCTTAGAAGTTAGAACTGGAGGTAATATACCAAGGCATCAACCCCGTTCTAAATCTACTAATTCTGGTGAAGTACCAGATACAGAGTTTAAACTTGGGCAGATGGTTGCTCACGATGTTTTTGGTGAAGGTGTGATTCTAAATTATGAAGGTCAAGGAGCTAATGCTAGGGTAGAAGTGAGTTTTAATAAAAGTAAAACTAAGTGGTTAATGGTTTCATACGCTAAACTTAGATCAATATAGTTAAGGGGAATTCAATGGAAAGATTTATAGTTTTGATAGTAATTCTTTTTGGGACGGTGTCATGCTCCGAAGCAGTTAAAGTGGAAACTAATGATGCTTGTTTGTCTAACGGAGGAAAAAATTATCAGTGGAAGATGGTTACTACCTGGCCAAAGAATTTCCCGGGTTTAGGCATGGCTGGAGAGAACTTTTCCCAGTATGTAGATGAAATGACTTGCGGCCAAATGAAGATAAAAGTTTATGGAGCTGGAGAACTTGTACCGGCTATGGGCGTTTTTGATGCCGTCTCTCTGGGCAATGTTCAACTAGGTCATGGAGCATCATACTATTGGACAGGAAAAGTTAAATCATCTCAATTCTTTACAGCAGTTCCTTTTGGCTTAACAGCACAAGAAATGAATGGTTGGTTGCACTATGGGGGAGGGTTAGAGCTATGGCAAGAAGCTTATGAACCTTTTAATTTAGTCCCATTGGCCGGTGGGAATACCGGAGTTCAAATGGCAGGTTGGTTTAATAAAGAAATTACTTCAATGGAAGATCTGAAAGGAATAAAGATGCGTATACCGGGACTTGCTGGTGAAATATTTACACGAGTAGGAGGAGAAACTGTTCAATTACCAGGTAATGAGATTTTCTTAGCACTTCAACAGGGGGTGATAGATGCTGCTGAGTGGGTAGGCCCCTATAATGATTTAACTTTTGGGTTCCATCAAGTGGCAGATTACTATTATTACCCTGGCTGGCATGAACCAGGATCAACACTTGAAATAATTATTAACAAAGATGCTTTAATGTCTTTGCCCAAAGATCTTCAGGCTATTATGAAATATGCAGCAAAAGCTGCCAATCAAGAGATGTTGGATGAATATACAGCTAGAAATAATCAAGCTCTCACAGAGCTTATCAATAAACATAATGTTAAACTTAGGAAGTTGCCGGATGAAGTTTTGATAGCTCTAAGAGATATTTCGGAAGAGGTTATGTTAGATTTTATTGAAGGAGATGAAATGGCTACAAGGGTTTATAACTCATATGTTGCTTTCAAAGATCAAGTTATCAATTATCACAGAATATCTGAAAAAGCCTATATTGATACAAGAGAATTGGATTGAAACACCAGTTAAAAATAAAACATCTCGACAGTCAGGAATATCAAGACTCTTGGAATTCTATGCGGTCAACAATTTCAAGAAAAACTCAGGAAGATAGAGATGAGGTTTGGCTTTTAGAGCATCCGCCCGTTTTTACAATTGGGCATGCAGGCTCTAAAGACAACCTCTTAGAATCTGGAAGTATCCCAGTAATAAGAAGCGACAGAGGAGGTGAGATAACCTTTCATGGCCCAGGTCAGCTTGTTGTTTATTTTATGATTAATCTAAAAAGATTAGGCTGGGGTCCAAAAAGATTAGTTAAAGAATTAGAGGAAATAATAATTAACTTATTAAAAAAATATGACATAACTGCTAGCAGAAAACCAGGTTTCCCGGGTATTTTTGTGGGGCAAAAAAAGATTGCTTCCATAGGGTTAAAAATAAAAAGAGGTTTTAGTTATCACGGAATAAGTTTAAATGTTGATATGGATATGTCACCTTTTAAAAAGATCAATCCTTGTGGTGATTCTTCTTTAGAACTAACTCAGATGACAGATTTTGTAGATGTTTCCCTAGAAAGCGTGCGGGAGTCTTTCAGTCGGGCGATAGAGTTTCATTTTAAGGCCATATAAATGAACAACTTAATTCCCATGAAAGTTATAAAAGAAAATGGAACTGTTGCCATTAAAAATGGTATTAAGGCTAATCTTAATAGAAATATTCCAAACTTAAGGAAGCCGACATGGCTTAGGGTTAAGTACTCGGATACTAAGAAATATCGAGAAATAAAAGCTATAGTTCATGAAAGGAATCTACATACAGTTTGTGAAGAGGCTCTGTGCCCCAATATTTCAGAGTGTTGGAGCCATGGAACTGCAACTTTTATGCTTTTAGGTTCAGTTTGTACAAGGGCATGTAAATTTTGTGCTGTAGATACAGGAAACCCAAAGGGAAAGGTTGATGTAAAAGAACCGGATAAGGTTGCTGATTCAATACGTCTAATGAATCTTAAATATGCCGTACTAACTTCAGTGAATAGAGACGATCTTGATGATGGGGGTGCCGGTCATTATGCTAAAACTGTTGAAGCAGTTAAAAGAAAAACACCGAAAGTCATTGTTGAAGCATTGGTGCCAGATTTCTTAGGAGTAGAATCTTCTATAGAACGATTATTAGATTCTGGCGTTGAAGTCTTTGGCCAGAATGTTGAAACAGTCAAACGTTTAACTTCAAGAGTAAGAGATCCTCGTGCGGGATACGAACAAACATTGGATGTTTTGAGGTATGCAAAAGAATACCGTAAAAATATAGTTACCAAAACAAGTCTAATGTTTGGATTGGGTGAGACTAGCGAAGAAATTATCGATACGCTTCAAGACATAAAAGACAATCGAGTGGATATACTAACTTTAGGTCAATATTTAAGACCCACAATAAATCATTTGCCTATCGAGAAGTGGTACTCGCCTAAAGAATTTAATACATACAAAGAAATAGCCTTGGACATGGGATTTTTAGAGGTAGCCTCAGGACCTATGGTTAGGTCTTCATATCGTGCTGATAAGATTGCCTACCTATTCAATAAAAAATAAATTATTTTTTCTATTTCTGCTCAATAGTTATTTGAACTATGAGTCATTATCCATAAACTGCATTTGGTAGCGCTGTAACAAGTCCTGGAAATATTGCTAGGCATATCAACATGGCAAGTTGAATGAGTATAAATGGCACGACACCTCTATAGATAGCCTCTGTTGGTAAATTATCCGGAGCTACGCCTCTTAAGTAGAATAAGGCAAATCCAAAAGGTGGAGTAAGGAAAGAAGTTTGGAGATTAATAGCAATCATTATGCCAAGCCAGATTGGGTCTACTCCCAGTGTTAATAGTGCAGGCCCAACAATAGGTACAACGACTAGAGTAATTTGAATAAAATCTAAGATAAAGCCCAAAAGAAAAATAATTATCATAACAACCAGTACTGCACTAAAAACCCCGCCCGGAAGATTAACAAAAACACTTGTTATCAAATCATCTCCACCAAAGCCTCTAAAGACTAGTGAGAAGATTGAAGATCCAAGCAAGATCATGAACACCATGGCTGTTATTTCAGTAGTGGTTTCGACTGCCTCAGTAAGATTTTTTTTGGTTAGGCTGCTTTTGCTTAGTGCTAACAGGAGGCCGCCTAAAGCCCCTACTCCTGCCGCTTCAGTTGGTGTTGCTATACCAGCTAAAATTGATCCCAGCACAGATGTAATAAGAACAAAAGGAGGTACCAATGACGTAATGATGACTTTCCATTTATTCTCAATAACTCTAGCTTCTTGAGCTGGAGCAAGAGAGGGAGAGATGTTTGCTCTTACTATCACATAAGCAGCATAAGCAATTACTAACATGAGTCCTGGAACTATTGCTCCCATAAAAAGATCTCCAACAGAAACTGTCCGTGCTGAGAAATTACCTATACTTAATTGAGATTGTTGATACGAAGCAGACAAAACATCGCCTAATATCACCAATGCAATGGAAGGGGGTATGATCTGTCCCAAAGTTCCTGTCGCACAGATAGTGCCTGCTGCAAGACTTTGGTCATAGTTTCTTTGTAACATAATAGGAAGTGAAATAAGACCCATTGCGATAACAGTGGCTCCAACTATTCCTGTACTCGCCGCTATTAAAGCACCAACAAATATCACAGAAATAGCAAGGCTTCCCTTAAAGCCACCCATTACATCAGCCATATTTCCTAAAAGGTCTTGAGCAAGGTTAGATTTTTCTAATAAAACCCCCATAAAAACAAATAAAGGTATGGCCACTAAGGTCATATTGGTCATATCACCGTAAAGTCTGTTGGGAATTGTCCCAAGCAAAGAACTATCAAACGTGTTGGTCAAAATACCTATACCAGAAAAGATAAGAGCTGTTCCAGCAAGAGAAAATGCAACAGGGAAACCGGCAAGTAAAACAATGCAAATCACGCCAAACATCACTATAGGAATAAGCTCAATCATTTTTAAGTGTCATTGCAGACTTTATTATTTCTGAAAGACTTTGAAGGGCTAAAAATAATGCGAGAACAATCAAAAGTGATTTTTGGATATAGACAAACGGAAGTCCATCTGGCTCTGGTGAGGATTCCATTATCCTCCAAGAGAACTCAACGTATCCCCATGAAAATAGGAGAATAGACCAACAAACGGGCTGTAAAAAAATAAGATTGCCAAGCAGATCAACTAAAGCTTTTCTTTTTTCAGAGAAATTTCTATAAAAGATATCAACCCTTACATGGGCACCTCTTTTTAATGCAAAGGCTGATCCAAGCAGGAATAGGCCTCCATGCAGATAAAGAACCACGTCTTGTAGTAATACTGAACCCATGTTCAGTCCATACCTCATGACAACCACTACAAAAGTTATCAAAACCATTGCCATTACAAACCAAGAACAAATTTTGCCTGTTGTTTCAGAAAAAGAATCAAGAATTAGAGTTAGCTTTCTCATGGGTAGATTAATTTTTTGTTAGCTTATTTATGAATTATAATTAAGGGGAGGTATATATGAATCTACAATTTACACAAGAAGAACTAAACTTTCAAAAGGAAGTTAAAGATTGGATAAAAGAAAATTATCCCGATGACATGAGGGACAGGTATGTAAGCAGTCCCAACGGCCATCTTACCAAAGATGAACATATGAAATGGCAGCAAGCTCTTTATACCCAAGGATGGGCAGGAATAAATTGGCCTAAAGAATACGGAGGTGCAGCTTTTACTGCATCGCAAAAGTTTATGTTTAATAAAGAGATGTCGGCAGCCAGCGCACCTTCGGTAGTTGCATTTGGTGAAAAAATGGTCGCTCCAGTGATCATGGCTTTTGGTTCTGATGAACAAAAAAATAAATACCTTCCTGAAATATTGGCTTCTAAAGTTTGGTGGTGCCAGGGTTACTCAGAGCCAGGTTCTGGATCAGACCTAGCGTCCTTGAAAATGAAAGCAGAAGATAATGGAGATCATTATTTAGTTAACGGTGCAAAAACTTGGACCACCCTTGCGCAGCATGCGGATATGATATTTTGTTTAGTTAGAACCAGCCAAGAAGATATTCCGCAAAAGGGAATTTCTTTTCTTCTTATTGACATGCACTCACCGGGAATAGTTGTACAGCCTATAAACACTTTAGATAACACGCCCATTGGGCATCATGAGGTTAATACTGTATTTTTTGAAGACGTTAAAGTTCCTAAAGAGAATTTGATTGGAGAAGAAGGAAAGGGCTGGACTTATGCTAAATACCTTTTGGAATTTGAAAGAGGTAATGGTTATTCTTCAGAACTTTATTCACAGCTTGCTAAGCTTAGATTAAGAGCTCGATCAGAAGACTCTGAAGGCTCTTCTTTATCAGAAGATATAAGCTTTATAGAAAAATTGGCTAAGATTGAAATAGAAATTAATGCCATGGAGGCAACTGAATTAAGAATATTGGGTAGTCTCACTGCTGGACAGAATGTGGGGCCAGAATCTTCTTTATTAAAGGCCAGGGGAACTGAGATTGGCCAGGCGATTACAGAATTAGCTGTAGAATTGGTGGGTTATTATGCACTTCCCTTTTATAATCCTGGACCAGAGATAGGCCATAATGAAGAGCCCATTGGTAGTCAATTTGCTAATACATCAGCTCCAAGGTATTTTAATTACAGAAAGGCGAGTATTTACGCAGGCTCTAATGAAATACAAAGGAATATTATGGCAAAGTTAGTATTAGGTCTTTAAATTATGATTTCTTTAATAGCCCCAGCAAAAACCCTAGATTATGAAAGTAAAATAAGCGTAGATGATTTTAGCGTATCTGCTCATTTAAAAGATACTAAGATTTTAATGAAAGAGTTGCAGAGAAAATCACCTGATGACCTTTCAACCTTGATGGGTCTTAGCGAGAAGCTTTCTTTGTTAAATTTTGAAAGGAATATGAATTGGAAAACTCCAACAAAACCTTCCTCAGTTTCAAGACAAGCTATATACGCCTTCAAGGGGGATGTTTATATGGGTTTAGAAGCAGAATCCCTAAATAAAAGAGAAATAAATTATGCTCAAAAACATTTGGCAATCTTATCGGGCTTATATGGCCTATTAAAACCTCTTGATCTTATTTACCCATACCGATTGGAGATGGGTACAAAAATGCAAAATACTAAAGGCAAGAATTTGTATGAATTCTGGGGAAGTAAGATAACTAACCATCTGAACGATTCGTTGTTAAATCATAAGAACAAAGGCATTATAAATTTAGCTTCAGTTGAGTATTTTTCTTCAGTTAAGCAAAGAGAATTAGACGGTCCCTGTATAAGCCCTGCCTTTAAGGATTATAAGAATGGACAATACAAGATCATCAGTTTTTTTGCTAAAAAAGCTAGAGGAATGATGGCCAGATTTATTATTAAAAATAAAATTGACTCTTTAGAAGGGTTAAAGCAATTTGATACTGCAGGGTATAAATATAGTAAAAAAGATTCTAGTGAATTTTCACCTGTATTTTTAAGAAAAATTTAGGCGCTAAATTCACCGTCCATATATTTCTTTCTAGGCAGAAGGTCTTCAAACTCTGCTTCTTTCTTTTCAGCCTTGGCTTTGAATGCTACTCCCATCTCATCATTTATTCCCACGGCTGTATTCCATAAGGCAATATGATTAAGTGATTCTTCAGTTGAGTGATCTCTTCCATAGTTTAATGACTCTTTTGTTCCTGCTATTGCAAGAGGCCCTTTGGAAGCTATCTCATTAGCAATTTCCATAACGCTTTCCATCATTTCTTCTTGATTTTCAAAAACCTTATTTACCATCCCGTGTTTCATGGCCTCTTCGGCTAAAAATCTTCTTCCGGTATAAGCTAACTCTCTTACTATTCCTTCAGGAATTAGCTTTGGAATCCTTTGGAGTGTCCCAACATCTGCTGCCATACCTATGTTAATTTCTTGAATGCAAAAGAAAGCGTCTTTGGTGCAGTAACGAATATCCGCTGCAGTTGCCAGGTCAACACCTCCTCCCACGCAAGCTCCTTGAATGGCTGCAATTACAGGGATACGTGCTTTTTCAAGACATGTGATTGTGTATTGAAGGTCACGTGTAACTCTGTAGCCTGCTTCTTTTTGCATTCCTAAATGAGCCTTTGGAGCATTACCGCCCTGAGTAAAATTAGCTAAGTCCATCCCGGCACAAAAATGTTTTCCTTGGCCTGAAAGAACTATTACCCTGGCACTTGCATCATTTGAAATAGTATCAATTAGATGAGGCAGTTCATACCAAAAGGCTTTGTTCATCGAATTAAATTCATCTGGTCTGCACATCTGCACATGTGCAACTTTATTTTTTATTTCTAGGTTAAAACAGCTGTAAGTCATATTTTTTCTCCTTATAAAATTTATTACTCTTCAGCAATTTTTATAATTTCATCAACTTTAATTTTTAATTCATCCACTAAATCAAAAGTTTTATTATGGGGCATGACAACTTTTCTGTCCCTACTTAATAGGTTTAGACCTTTTAATAATGCTTCTGCATGTTCTTTTAGTGCTTTATTGTCCATATTATTCTTTAATCAGTTTTATTAGTGGGGTATTGTAAAAGAAAAATTCTAAGCAAGAAATGAAAGAATCTGAACTAATTACTTTATCCAAAGAAATCCTAACTATTTGCGAAGAGGCGGGCAAGGCAGTTATGGATATCTATCAGACAGGAAATGATGGTTTTGAAATAAAAAATGACGGGTCTCCCGTAACACTTGCAGACTTAAATTCACACAAGATAATCTTAGAAAGGCTTTCTAGTTTAAATCCTCTATTCCCAGTTTTATCAGAAGAAGATACAAAAAAAGAGCAAGTTGATGCACCGATTTTTTGGCTTGTAGATCCCCTGGATGGTACAAAAGAATTTATAAATAGAAATGGAGAATTTACGGTTAACGTAGCACTAATAGAAGATGGTAATCCTGTTTTAGGAGTAGTTTCTGCTCCAGCAGCAAAGGAGGTTTTTTACGGGATACCGGGGTTTGGCTCTTTTAAAATTACACAAGGAAACGAAACAAGAATAAACACTACCAAGCAAGATAAAAATAGCTGCAGAATAACTCTTAGCAAAAGCCATCAATCACAAGCTGACGAAGATTTCATAACAGAAACAAAAAAATATTTTACTAACGTTGAAATAGTTCCGGCAGGTAGTTCTTTAAAATTATGTAGAGTGGCAGAAAACTCTGCTGATATATATTGTCGTTTGGGACCAACTTTTCAATGGGACATAGCTGCTGGACAGGCTGTAGCGGAGGGCTCTGGAGCCACAGTAAAAGACTTAAGAGGAGAAAGTCTAAGTTATGAGTTTAATGGTGAAATAAAAAACCCTTATTTTTATTGTGCTGGTGACCCTAATTACCATTGGCAAGAAATCGTAGAGACTTTAGGTTTAGATTAGCTAACTTTTAACACAACCTTTCCTATATTTTGATTTTCTTCAATAAGGTTATGTGCTTTTTCTATGTTTTCTAAATCAAATACTTTATGGATTACTGGCTTTATTTGACCTCTGCTAAATAGAGGCCATACGTTCTTTTTAAGCTCTTGCATGACCAATCCTTTAGCTGTAATACTTCTTGCTCTGATAGTTGAGCCTATAATTCTTTGCCTCTTCATCATTAATTGTCCCAGATTAAGATTAGACTTAGCTCCGCCCATTAAACCAATTATTACCAGCCTGCCCTCCAAGGCTAAGACATTAAGATTCCCTTCTAAGTAATTTGCACCAACAGGATCTAGAATTACATTCACTCCATTTGGAGACCATTTATCAATATCATCAAATATTGGACCTCCTCTTAAAGAGCCGCCAGTAGCCCCCAAGTTTGTACAAAAATCTATTTTTTCTTTTGATCCAGCTGTTACGAAACTTTCACAATCAAAATTATTGCAAAGTTGAATACCTGCTGTGCCTATTCCACTAGCTCCTGCATGAAATACCACTTTTTCTCCAGCCTTTAAATTTGCTTCCATGAATAAATTTAGCCAGCAAGTAGCATACACTTCTGGTACAGATGCTGACTCAATCCAGTCTAAACCTTCGGGAGATGGTAAGACTTGCTCTTCTGGACATGTGACATATTCAGCGTAGCCACCGCCTGCAAGAAGAGCACAAACTTCCTCGCCCTTACTTCTGGATGAAACGTTTGATCCAATATTTTCAATAATTCCGCTGCACTCGAGCCCCATAATTTGGCTAGCCCCAGGTGGAGGAGGGTATAAGCCATTTTTTTGTGCTAAATCTGCTCTATTTACAGCAGTAGCTTTGACTTTAATAAGAACTTCTCCAGGACCAGGTTCTGGTATCGGAAAATCTATTAATTTTAATTCCTTTTCTACAACTTCTACTGCTTTCATATATTATTATTTAAGATTTTTTATCTGAAAAGTGATTTTATAGATGGATTTAGATTTTGATAGTTAAGTCTCTATTTTTTTAAAATTTAGTAAATTTCACAATCAAATGCTAAAAATGTAGAATTCGCTTGTTTTATGAGTAAAAAAGAAGTCAAAGAACAAGAAAAAAAAGGTACAGCTCTTAAAGAGATGGACGTAACTTCTCCTGGGAGTGACCTTCAAGCTTACATAAATTCTGTTCATAGCATTGGCATTTTAACGCCCGAAGAAGAAAAAAAGTTGGCAGAAGATCTTTATTATAGAAATGATCTAGATGCTGCTAGAAAGCTAGTACTAGCTCATTTAAGATTTGTTATCTATATTGCAAAAACTTACTCAGGGTATGGCCTTTCTGAAGCAGATCTCATACAAGAAGGAAACGTTGGCCTGATGAAGGCAGTAAGAAAATTTAATCCAGAAGCTGGAGTTAGAGTCGTTTCTTATGCTGTGCACTGGATAAAGGCAGAGATTCATGAGTATGTTCTTAAAAACTGGAAGATTGTTAAAGTCGCAACAACAAAAGCACAAAGAAAACTATTTTTTAATTTAAGAAGTAAAAAGAAAGGACTCGATTGGCTAACTGATCAAGAAATTGATTCTATTTCTAAAGATTTAGGAGTAAAGCCTTCAGAGGTTAGAGAAATGGAAAAAAGACTTAGTGGTAGTGACGTATCGTTTGACCCTTTATCTGGCTCTGATGATGACGAAGCTGTGTATTCGCCTTCCCACTATTTACAAGACGAATCTTCAAACCCTGAAGATATTTTTGAGAAAGAAACCATGAATGCAGAAAATACTGCTTCACTCCACAAAGCAATTAACGAGCTTGACGATAGAAGTAGGGACATCCTTCAAGATCGCTGGTTGGCAGATCAAAAATTAACCCTTCATGATTTAGCAGAGAAGTATCATATTTCTGCAGAAAGGGTTCGCCAAATAGAAAAAAATGCAATGAAGAAAGTTAAACGATCTCTTGCATCAGGTTAGCATCATTATTTCTTACAGTTTTCTAGAATAGAATTTCATCCCTGTGAATTAATATGCAATCAAAGCCTAAAAGTTTTGTTTTAAGAAAGGGAAGGGTTACCTCAGCTCAGCAAAATGCTCTTGCCACCCTTTGGAGTAGGTACGTTCTGGAAGTTACTTCAGATGAACTAGATTTAGAGCTTGTATTTGATAACCAGAACCCTGTGGTTGTAGACATAGGGTTTGGTTCTGGTGAAACATTGTTATATTTAGCAAAAAATAACCCTCTGAAGAATTTCTTAGGTATAGAGGTTTATATGTCGGGCATCGGATCTTCATTAGCGAATGCAGGTTTAAGTGATTTGTCAAATTTAAAAATTGTAAACAGAGATGCTGAGCTAGTTTTTAAAGAAAATATATCTAATAAGAGCTTAGAAGGGGCAGTCCTTTTTTATCCAGACCCGTGGCCAAAAAGGAAGCACCATAAGAGACGACTTCTCCAAGAAGATTTTTTGAATTTAATAAATTCATCTTTGGTTCCGAGCGGTTTCTTTTATTGCAAAACAGACTGGGAAGATTATGCAAAACATATTTTTAAAGTTTTTGAGTCCGTTGGCGGATGGGATAAGAATTTAATAGATGATCTTGAAGTTAGCTATCAAGAAATACCATCAACGAGTTATGAGAGAAAAGCCTTAAGAGAAGGAAGGTCTTTGAATGACATTGTTTATAAAAAATTTATTTAGAAACTTCTAAAGCTTCTTTTAGTTTCCTAAAAGCTATTGCTCTGTGGCTTATTTTAATTTTTTCAATTGGATTTAACTCTGCCAAATGCAATCCAGATTCAGGTATAACAAAGATTGGGTCATATCCAAATCCTTTGTTTCCTTTTAGGCTAGTACCTATTTCTCCCTTAAAAGAACCTTCCACAGTGTGGCTAGATTCTTTGCTTATTAGGACCAGGCAGCACTTAAAACATGCTTTTCTATCTTCTTTGGGAACTCCAACCATCTTCTTCAGGAGTTTCATTGTATTGCTAGAATCAGTTCCTTCTTTGGTATATCTTGCAGAGTGGATGCCCGGCGCTCCATTTAAAAAATTAACTTCCAGACCAGAATCATCCGCAAGACAGGCGGTGCCACCGCACTTCTCAAAAGCAAACTTAGCTTTTATTAAAGCATTCTCTTCGAATGTCTTTCCAGTCTCTTCGGGAAGGCTACCTATTTCATCAGGAAGAGAGACAAGCTCCAGGTTAGTGCCTTCAGCTAGGATTTTAAATTCTTTTAGTTTCCCTCTATTCTTTGTTGCTAAGATAATTTTCATTTGGAGATCTTATAAATAGCGGAGGAGCTAAAAAGATTTGGCCAAATATTAAGGTACCATTTATTCTCATTGTTTGAATTAAAGGCAACTCTTTCTTCTATTGATATTAACAATTTATTGCATAAGATTTCAAAATCCTTGAGGGTGCACAAATGAATATTGGGCGTGCCATACCAGCTTTCAGGCAAGGGATTGGTCACCGGCATCTTGCCGCCTACTAAAAGGCTCAGCCTGGATCTCCAATGTCCAAAATTAGGAATAGTAACTATGCAGGTTTTGCCTATGCGAGTTATCTCTTTGAGAGCAGTATTAGGATTTTTAAGAACCTGAATCGTTTGGCTCAAGATCACTACATCAAAACTATCGTTAGAAAAATTGACAAGACCGTCATCAATATTCTGCTCTATGACGTTTATATTTCTAAGCAGACATTCTTCAATATTTTTTTCTTCAATCTCAACACCAAGGCCGTTTATATTTTTAGTTTTTTTAAGTGCAGATAGAATATCTCCATTGCCACAACCTAAGTCAAGAACCTTGGTCTGTTCTTCTACCCATCTTTCTATTACTGATAAAGTGCTCATTGATTGTTCCCAAGGAAGGCTTTGATAGCTTTTACATATCTATCTTCAGCAAACAGAAAGGAGTCATGACCATGGGAGGATTCAATTTCAAGGTAGCTAACGTTTTTATTAGCTTCCAAAAGAGCGTTTGATATTTCCCTCGATCTCTCTGGCGAGAATCTCCAGTCGCTTGTAAAAGAGATAACAATAACTTGTGACTTGATCGGCTCAAAAGCTTTTACTAAGTTTCCATTGTGCTTATCTGCTGGGTCAAAATAGTCTAATAATTTCGTCATGAGTAGGTAGGTGTTGGCGTCAAAGCTTTTGGAGAAAACATCTCCTTGGTATCTAAGGTAACTTTCTACTTCAAATTCTGCATCAAAGCCAAAGTTAAGTTTTCCTTCTTTTAATTCTCGTCCAAATTTATCGCGCATAGCTTCATCTGAAAGGTATGTAATATGACCTACCATCCTTGCTAGTCTTAAACCTTTTTTAGGAGATTTTCCTGCTTTTAAGTAATACCCTTCTTGATAGTCTGGGTCTGTGATAATGGCCTGTCTAGCAACCTCGTTAAAGGCAATATTTTGTGCACTTAATTTTGGGGCAGCTGCAATAACACCGGCTTTTTTAATTCTTTCTGGGTATGTAATGGACCAATTTAATGCTTGCATACCTCCTAGGCTGCCACCTATTACTGAATGCCATACTTGTACACCGAGATAGTCAGCTAATAGAGCTTGGCAATTTACCCAGTCTAAGACAGTAATAATGGGAAAATCTGGTCCATATATTTCCTTGGTTTTTTCGTTAATACTCGTTGGCCCTGTTGTTCCGTGGCAACCCCCCAAGTTATTAGGAGAAACAACAAAGTACTTATCAGTATCTATTGCCTTGCCGGGTCCTATAAGGCTATCCCACCAGCCCTTTTTTTCATCTGAATCTTCATAATAACCTGCAGCATGGTGATTACCACTTAAAGCATGACAGACTAAAATAGCGTTTGTTTTCTCTGAATTTAGATTTCCATACGTTTCAAATATCATTTCAAAGTTCTCTAAATGATTACCAGATTCAAGAATGAGTTTTTCTTCAAACTTTACTGATTGGGTTTTAACCCTTCCAACGCTAGAAATTTTATTATCCATTTTTCAAAAAAAAACCTGTCAGCTTTCGCCAAACAGGTTTATCCATTTGCTTTAGCTGTATTTACATTAAACGCCCGCAAGCTATCAAATCGGCGAAAAGTTAATTATACGCTAAAGTTTTATCGACAAGAAAGAAGTATTAAAAAGCTATGCTAAGCCAATAGGGCATGCCTGATCCTAATGCCAGAGAACTAAATATGCTTTCCAGGTATCGCAACGCTATGAAGGCAAATATCGGCGAAATATCTATTCCTCCTATTGGCGGTACAATGAACCTAAAAGGTGCAAAAATTGAATCAGACATTTGTAGCAGTAATTTAAGGGCAGGGTGTTTGTTATTATTAGCAACCCAACTGATGATTATTCCACCCAACATCACCCAAAATGAAACTTTTAAACAAAGTATAAGAACGGAATATAAAGACCAAATAGTAATTTTTACAGGATCGTAACTAATAGAACCAGCTATCACTGCCAAATAAAACGCAGTGGATTGGATTAATATAGCAATTATTAACGAAGCAAAATCTATGCCGTAAATTGGTTTTAAGAAAGTTCTTATAAACTGACTTGGATAATCAACTACCCTGATAATGCCTTGGACTATGGGATTAAAATAATCTACCTTAAAGAGTCTAAAAAGGAAGTTTAAAACAACACCGACTGTAAAAAGATCTAACAGAGCCTTAAAAAGATAAAAAGTAGCTTCAGACATTATTTATCGCCTAATTCAATTGATCTAATAGTCGCCTCTTTAATGGCTTTTATTACAGTAGATTTTAATTCCTCTTCTTCAAATACTTCTAGTGCTCTTTCTGTAACCCCTCCTGGTGAAGTCACCTTCTTGCGCAGAGTTTCTGGACTGTCTGCACTTTGTTTTGCTAATTCAGCTGATCCAATAATCATATTAAGTAATAAATTTTTAATTTCATTTTCTTCAAAATTTAATTCTTTTGAAGACTCCAGAAGGGCTTCTACTAAGTAAAAGATATAAGCAGGGCCTGAACCAATTAGCGAAGTATAAAGATCAAAAGATTTTTCTTCTAGTAAACAGGTTACTCCTACTGATTCAAAGATATCTCTTGATACTCTTAGATCTTCTTCAGAAGAATTTTTATTAGAGCAAAGTGCTGTGACACCTTTCCCGATGCTTGCTGGAGTGTTTGGCATAGCTCTTACTATGCGCTGGTCACCATTTAGCAGAACCTGTATGTCTTGAATTTTAATTCCTGCTGCTATAGAGATAATAAGATGCTGTTTGTTATTAATTAGTTCAGATAATTCAGTAAGAATAGAATCAACTATGTGTGGCTTTACAGCTAGTACTATTGTCTTGCAGTTTCTTGCAATTTCCTTATTGTCTTTTGTAGTTCTTATTCCAAAGTTAGATTTTAAGCGTGTGAGATGTGATTCTTCAGGAGAGCTTGCAATTATTTCTTCTTGATCTAAACCTGCATTAACTAATCCCGCAATAAGAGCACTCGCCATATTGCCAGCACCTATAAATCCAATGGTTTTATTTTGAGTGTTCATTGTCTTTGCCCAAATATATCAGTTCCTATTCTAATCATTGTTGAGCCTTCTGCTATAGCTTCTCGGTAGTCAGCAGACATGCCCATAGAAAGAGTATCTAGCTCATTATAATTTTTTTTAAGTTCATGAAATTTATTTTTTAATTTTTTAAATGACTGTCTTTGGCGGTCATTCTCTTTTGGCTTGGGTATTACCATCAGGCCTCGCACTTTGAGATTCTTTAAATTTTGCATTAATAGTAAAAAAGCATCTACTTCTTCAAGGTTGATTCCTGCTTTTGACTCTTCGTTATCTAGATTTATCTGGATACACACATTTAATCTCCCCAGTTCTTTGGGCCTAGCGTTGTTTAATAATTCAGCAACTTCAATTCTTTCAATTGTGTGTACCCAATGAAATAAACGAGCAATTTTTTTTGACTTTTTACTTTGAATTGACCCAATAAAGTGCCAAGTAATATCTGAGGGAAGATATTTTATTTTCCCTTCTGCTTCTTGCAAGTAATTTTCACCAAAATTCTTAATACCTGCTTCGTAAGACTTTCGTATAGATTGAACGCTTTGAGTCTTGGATGCTCCTATGGCAATGACTTCAGAGTTTTTACGTTTGGATTCTACGCAAGCCTGTCGCTTCAGTTCTAGAAATTGCTTTGTGGCTTCTTTGATATTTTTCACGGTCCCTTACATTGACTCTGGTGCATCTATGCCAAGAATTTCAAGACCATTAGCAATTACCTGTTTGGTGCCTTTCAATAGAAACAATCTTGCGTTCATCAGCTTATGGTCATCTACTAGAAACCTTTCACTGTTGTAATAGCTGTGAAAAAGGCTTGATAAATCTTTTAAGTAATAGCAGATTAAATGGGGCTCAGAATGCTTTGCAGCCCTTGAGACAATTTCAGGATATTGAAGTAACATTTTTTCTATTTCTATTTCTTTGTCTAGGTTTAATAAATCTAGATTTCCTAAACCAAGATCCTGATTTAATAGCTCTTCTTCTTTTTCTATAGCCTCAAACACACCACAAATTCGTGCATGGGCATATTGAATGTAATAAAGAGGATTGTTTTTCGTTTGAGATTTAGCCAACTCAAGATCAAAATCAAGGTGCTGATCTGCTTTTCTATTGATGTAAAAGAACCGAGCAGCTTCCGAAGAAACTTCTTCAATTAATTCTGCAAGGGATATAAATTCACCTCCTCGAGTAGACATAGAAACTTTCTCTCCATTTCGAAGAAGATTAGCAAATTGTATAAAGACTGTTTCAAGCTTATCTTTGGTTTTGCCTAAAGCTTCCATGGCAGCTGAGACTCTAGGAAGGTAACCGTGATGATCAGCCCCCCATATATTAATAATTCTGCTGTACCCCCTCTCGTATTTATCTAAATGGTATGAGATATCAGAAGCAAAATAGGTATTATCTCCATTAGCCCTTCTTACTACTCTGTCTTTATCGTCACCAAATTCTGTAGATTTAAACCATAAAGCATTTTCTTTTTCATATAGAAATCCTGATTCACTAAGTAGTTTTATTGATTTATCAACACTTGGTTGTGAACTATCTTCGCTGGAATACATACTAGATTCATTAAACCAGAGGTTATGATCCACTCCGAATAGCCTTAGGTCCTCTTTTATGGAGCTCATTATTGATTTAAGAGAGAATTCTCTTATCTCTTCAAAATTCTCTTTAAGAAATAGTTTTCCCCATTCTATTAATTTATCGAGGTCTTCTTCTGTTTCTTGGGAGTGCAGCAATTCTAGAAGTTCAGATTTATTGTCTTTTAGGGTATATTTTTCTTTTTTATCTTTTAAAAGATCTTGGGCCAGTTGTTCTACATATTCACCTTGGTAGCCTTTTTTTGAGAACTCCAATTTAAGACCATTTTTTTGTAGATATCTGAGCCAAGTACTAATAGTGAGAATATTCATCTGACGGCCATGATCATTTACATAATATTCTTCATCAACTTCATACCCTACAGTCCTTAAGAGTTTTGAGAGAACAGAACCAAAAGCTGCTCCTCTTCCGTGTCCTACATGCAAGGGTCCTGTAGGGTTGCTAGAAACGTATTCGATAAGGATTTTCCCCCCATTACCGAGTTTGCTAGTACCAAAGTCTTTACCGCTCTCTTCAATTCTCAGAAGAATTTCATTGTGAGTATCTTTTTTAAGATAGAAGTTTATAAAGCCAGGTCCTGCAATATCTATCCGTTCTATCCATTTTTCTGGCGGTATAACTGAAGTTATCTTTTTAGCTACTACTTTTGGAGATTGAGATAAGTCCTTAGCAATTACCATTGCTACATTGCTTGCATAATCACCATGGTCCTTTTCCTTATTTTCTTGAATTGAAATTTTCTTGTTGGAGAAGTCAATACCATTGTCTTTGCCAATTTTAATCAAGGCAATTTCAAGGAGTTTTATGAGATTATTTTTCATGACTTTGGAGTTACTTTCTTCCTTGGTATTCACCAGTTCTGGTATCAATAATCACTACTTCCCCTTTAGAAAGAAAAAGAGGGACCTTGATAATAGCTCCTGTAGAAAGGGTGGCAGGCTTTGATCCTCCCGAGACTGTATCTCCTTTTACACCAGGATCTGTTTCTACAATTTCTAAGTCAACAAAATTTGGTGCCATAACTGAAATAGGCCGATCATCCCAGAGTAAGATCTTACAAATGTCTTCTTCCGTTACCCAATTTTTTAACGAACCAACCATTTTATCTGAGATAGCTACTTGTTCGAATGTCTCCGGGTGCATGAAATACCAATCTTTTCCATCGCTATAAAGATATTGCATCTCAAACTCAGAAATATCTGCTGCTTCTAACGATTCGCCAACTTTAACTGTTTTTTCCCCGACCCTGCCTGTTAATAAGTTTCTAAATTTAATTTTATTGAAAGCTTGACCTTTGCCTGGTTTGACAAAGTCTTCTTCAATTATAATGCAAGGATCTTTTTCAATTAGAATTTTTAGACCCGTACGAAAGTCACTTGTTGAATATGAAACCAAAATTATCCCTCTTTAATAATTGTAATTAGTCTGACTCTATTTCTGCCAGCTTTTCACCAAATTTTACAGTCTTATTTTGATACAAGGAATTAATATTCAGTTTTGCAATTTCTGGAAACAATAAAATAACGGTAGATCCCATTTTAAAATAGGCTAATTCTTGACCTTTTGAGACTGTCTTGGAACCTTCTTTTGGACCTTTCCTCCAAGATTTCTTATAGGAAGATCTTTTCTTAAAATCTCTTTTTTCCCAAAAGGGTACTATGCTGCCAACGATGGAAGCACCAACTGCAACCAAACCATATGAGAACCCTCTAGACTGGATAATAAGATTTGCCCTTTCATTTTTAATGTAAAGAGAAGGAATTAAATTCTGAGCATTTAAATTAACGCTATATAAATCGTCACCCATGTGGTTGCTGTCAATTATGTCTCCACTGAGAGGACAATGAATTCTATGGTAATCAGTTGGAGCTAAATAAATAGTAATGAAAATCCCTCCATTTAATTCTTTTGAAAGTTCTGGATGGCCTATTAACTCCATAAGGTCATATTTAAAGTTTTTAGCTTGTATTAATTGACCGTTTTTTATTAATCCAAAACCTACTATAGATCCATCTACCGGAGAACAAATACTATTTTTCGAAGCGTCTATGGGACGAACTTCATCTTCAAGCTCTCTTATAAAAAAATCATTATAAGAACTATAATCTTCAATCCTTTTCCTTTTGGCCTTACTAAGATCTGGCTTATAAACCTTTATAAAACTTCTAATAAGAGCATTTTTGAGAGGTTTATTTTTAGAGCCTGCCAATTTACCTACGAAAAAAGTCAGAATATGATGAGGAATAAGTTTTTGCAGGATATTCATAAAAATCAAGATTTAAAGGAGGTTATTTTGGGGAAGATGCTTGGAGTCGATACTTTATACTCTTCGTAATCATTATATTTTTTAGACAATTTTTCTTCTATATTATTAACCAAGAATTTTAAATATAAAAAAGTTACCAACATAGGTCCAAAAATACTCCATTCACCTCCAACAGCACCTATAGCAAGTAAGTACAGTCCCCACCAGGCAACAAGCTGTCCAAATAAGTCTGGGTGTCTGCTGAATAACCACAAACCTTCACGATGCACTTTATTATCTTGTTTAGAAGATGATTTCTTGAGCTCGGTGAGTGCTTTAACTTCATATCCAAAACCTAATAAGAAGATCAAAACAGCTGAGATGTCTAGAAACCCTAAACTTAAATTTCCAGATAAGAAATTTAAAGATATAACAGGCATTAATGAAACCATTAGACAATTTACAAAGAAAAATACATTTTTTGTTTTTTTATAAAGGTTTAATCCCTTCAGCTGAAATTCTTTATTAAGAAAATATCTCAGGATCAGCAGTTTAAAGTTCTTATTGTAAGCAGAGAATTTAAAGGCCCAGAGGGTTAAAAGTATATTTGCTAGTATCTGTCTACTTGATATGTCGTCAATATTAAAAGTGCTTTGCAAAAACATCCCTAACCATGCTGTAAGAGATATTAAAAAGGGCATTCCAATAAAAATAATTTTTAGATTCCTTAATTCTGAGGTCGTATAAACAAGAATAAAGAGGAATAAAATGTTAAATAAGTATAGAGCAAGAAAAAGTTGTATTAAATTCATATTGTTGTCAATGAACCAATCTTTAAAGTCAGTGTTGCATTATAGAATAAGGTTAATGTATAGTTTACCCGCTCGCAGGGGATGAAGTGTAAATAAGAGAATATTTTCACTTAGATTGGTTATAAGTTAATCAAATTTGCTGGCGGAAAAAAGAATTTATATATAAATAAGGAGATTCGCAATGAAGCGTCTTTGGAAAACTATTACCTTAACTATGGGCCTTTTACTTGGCTCTTCTTTAATTATAAGCGATCAAATACAACCTTTACTTGATGTAGGAGAAGCTCGTCAGAAAGCAGAAAAATCATCTCAATCAAAAATTGATCAAATGGATGATGATACTTCTTTAATAGTTAATGAGTTCAAAACAGTTAGTAAACAAATTGAAGGCTTGAGGGTTTATAACGCTCAAATGAAACAACAAATTGACCGCCAAGAAGAGAGGCTTAGGGAAATTGACAAGACCATGAAAGAAGCTCAGGTTATGCAAAGACAGATTCCACCTTTTACTAGAAGAATGTTATCTGGTGTAGAAACATCAATAGAGCTGGACCTTCCTTTTCATCTATCAGAAAGAAAAGAAAGAATTGCTTTTGCTCAAGCTGCTTTAGATAACCCAACGGTTTCTCCTGCAGAAGGGTTAAGACAAGTTCTTGAAGCTTTTGAAGTTGAAGCCGAGTATGGAAGAAAACTTGATTCCTATCAAGATAGCATAATGATTGACGGCGAGCTTAGAGAAGGGAATATTCTTAGAGTGGGAAGGTTAGCTATGGTTTTTCAAACAGCTGATGAGACTCAAACGCATGGCTGGAATAATAAGACTAGATCTTGGGAAGAGCTGGACGGAAGTTATAGGAATCCAACCAGGAAAGGTATAAGAATTGCTAATAGATTAGCGACAGTAGATTTACTTGAATTGCCATTACAAAATGCGGAGGAATCAAAATGAAGAACATGAAGTTGTATTTATTACCTTTATTATTGGTCTTTAGTTTTTCCTTTTCAATCCATGCCGCGGAAGATGATGAAGAGGCTGTAATTCCTTCGAATCCTCAAGAATTATTAGAGGTTGTACGCCAAGGTCAATTTGCAGATACCAGAGCACAACGTCAAAGAGAAGCTAAATTTAGAAATGAAAAGAATAAGCAGGCTCAACTCTTGGCTGATGCTAAAGCTGAAAGAGCTAGGTTGGAAAGAGAAGCTGCAAAATTAGAAAAGAAATTCGAATCCAATGAAGCGCTTTTAGTTGTAGCTGAAGAGCAATTGCGTGAAAGACTGGGATCTCTTAATGAAATATTTGGTCATTTAGCTGGGCACTCTACAGAAGCTAGACAAATTTTTGAAAGCTCTATAACGGCTGCACAATTTGGAAAAGATAGAGAAGTTTTTCTAACAAACCTCGGCAAAAAGATGAACGAGGGAATAAAACTAGCAACCATATCCGAATTAGAGCAACTTTGGTTTGAACTCCAAAGAGAGATTAATGCCTCGGGAGAAGTTTCTAAATTTACTGCCGATGTTATTACAAATGATGGAACCACTGAAACTAGAGAAGTTGTTCGTGTTGGTAACTTTAATGCTATCTCAGATGGGCAGTATCTTAGCTATTCTGCTTCGAGAGGCAAGTATGCAGAACTTCCATCGCAGCCGGCAGGGAGATACACAGGAACAACCAGTGATATGCTTGAAGCAGATGTATTTCCTGTGCAATTTGCAGTTGATCCTACGGGCCCTCAAGGTGGATCTTTATTGGCAAGTTTAATTTCAATGCCTAGCACCATAGAAAGAATGGGCCTTGGTGGACCAGTGGGTTATATAATTATGGCTATTGGAATCTTAGCCACTCTTCTTTTTGGATGGAGATTTTATTCTCTTTGGGGATTGAGAGAGGGTGTTCAGACTCAAGCAGCATCTTCAACTCTGTCAGAAGACAATGCTTTAGGAAGAATATTAAAAATTGCTGAAGATAATCCTTCTTCTAGTACAGAAACTTTAGAACTTAAGATGGCTGAGCAAATTCTTAAGGAAAGACCTACAATCGAAGGTTTGAACTGGGTATTAAAAATAGTTTCAGTTGTTGCACCTTTAATGGGTCTGTTTGGAACAATTATAGGAATGATAGAAACCTTTACTATGATAACGCTGTTTGGTACAGGAGATCCCAAAACAATGGCAAGTGGTATTTCTATAGCGTTAGTTACAACGTGGCTAGGACTTATGGTAGCAATACCTACCACCTTTATGTATGCGACTGTTAATAACATATCTAAGGGAATTCTTGGAACTATAGAAGAATCTAGTACTGGTATGGCCGCCAAACGTTCAGAAAAAGAAGCTTAAGAAAAACTAATGTTTTTTATATACGACGCCCAAGATGCCCTTTTTGCATTTATGCAAAGGGGCGGAGATGTCTTGTATCTAATCGGCTTGTTAGCTTTTTTTATGTGGTTCTTAATTTTTGAAAGAATGTGGTATTTCATATTCATTCATAGAGATTTAATAGATAAAGCTGTTTCCCAATGGGAAGGAAGAAAAGACAAGCTATCATGGAATTCTGTAGCCATTAGAGATATGTTGATTTCGCAAGCAAAATCAAAAATTAATCAAAATCTATCTTTAATTAAGATGTGTGTCGGGATAGCTCCTTTGTTTGGCTTGTTTGGTACCATTACCGGGATGATGGAAGTTTTTCACCTTTTGGCTATTACAGGAGGAGGGGATGCGAAAGCCATGGCCGGAGGAGTAGCAAGGTCAACGATACCAGCGATGGCAGGCCTAGCAGTTGCCCTTACTGGTACCTTTGCAAATCAATATCTGGTTAATAAATCACAAAAAGAAGAAGATCTCTTGGTAGATCATTTAGTGGCAGAATAAAAAGGTTTAATTATGAGAAGATCACCAATAAGTAGTGCGGTAGCTGAAGAAGAAGACATTAATTTAACTCCCATGTTAGACGTAGTCTTTATTCTATTAATATTTTTTATTGTAACTGCAAATTTTATAAAAGAGCCTGGTCTGGAGGTTAATCGTCCTGATGCAGAAACTTCTAGTATCCAAGAAAATGCTGCCATACTTATAGCAATAGGTTCTACTAATGATATCTGGATTGACGGAAGAAGAATTGATGTAAGACAGGTAAAAGCCAATATAACCAAACTACTAGCTGACAACCCTAAAGGAACAGTCGTGATTCAAGCGGATGAGAAAGCAACCGCTGATAGTATTATTGCTGTTATGGATCAATCGAGAGAGGCTGGAGTTTATGCTATCTCGTTAGCCTCAGAACCAAAATTTTAATTATAAATGGGTTTTTTTGCTGAGCAAAGTTTAAAAAAGATGGGGGCTTCTTTAA
>Ga0209501_10001555_pt1 | contig 25145 bp, 12 predicted proteins | sample ArcticOcean_MG_C_4_FD_187434 | JGI IMG/M metagenome (GOLD analysis project Ga0209501, IMG submission 187434) | Marine microbial communities from western Arctic Ocean - ArcticOcean_MG_CB4_134 (SPAdes) (version 2) | ecosystem: Environmental > Aquatic > Marine > Oceanic | place: Arctic Ocean...
ACTTCCGGGATGAAGTACAAGATGAAGAACTGGCTGAGCATGTAAAGCACGATTGGCGAAAAGCGAATTTGTCTAATGCGGATAAGGCCCTTTGTGAATGGGCGGAGAAACTAACAATGACCCCTGGGAAAATGGCGAAAACTGACGTGAAAGATTTGGAAGCATCAGGATTTTCTCAAGAAGCAATCAGTGACACGGCCCAAGTGGTGGGCTATTTTAATTATATCAACAGAATTGCCGATGGATTGGGTGTGGACCTTGAACCGGATATGAAAAAATGATGTGGCATCTATCACAGCATCATATCAATAAAAGTAGGTAATTTCTTGGCTTAGTTTTATGTGTTTATTGATTGGAAAGTAATTGAATTTTGTTAAGAACATCTCCCAAATTAGTATTATCATGATTTCCATAAATATGAGTGCTTGTTCACCTAAATCATCCATCCTTTCATACGGAGCCTTTGTTGAAGGAAATCAAACTATTTTTAAAATCCATGCGCCTCGATCAACGGAAGTCTATTTGCTGATTTTTGAAAAACCTGAAGATGAATTAGGAAAAGAATATCCAATGGTCAAAAATGATTTCGGCGATTGGACTATCACACGATCAGATGTTGATTTTGGGGCACTCTATGGCTATCGGCTTTCAGGCCCAGTGAATGATCCTAATATCATTATTGCCGATCCTTATTCAAAGGCAACTGTTACCAATAATTCTCATCAACATATCGCAAAATCTTTGATCATTAACGAAGACTATGATTGGAATGGAGACCAATGGGTATCCATTGCGCCAGAAGATCTCATCATTTATGAAATGCACATTCGTGATATGACAGCCCATCACAGTTCTGAAGCCTATCAGAAAGGAACCTATTTGGGCCTCACAGATGAAACTCAAAGGGGTGGGATTCCACACTTAATAGAAATGGGAATCAATGCTGTACAGATAATGCCCCTACAAGATTTTGCTAATGTAGAAGTCCCCTTTCAAGACAAAAACCAATCGATAAATAATGACTGGAACCCCTATGCTATCAATCACTGGGGCTATATGACATCATTCTTTTTTGCCCCGGAATCTTACTATGCAACCGATGGGACGAATAAACCATTATCGTGGAATGGAACAGACGGCCGTGCCGTTCAAGAATTGAAAGATATGGTCAAAGCATTGCACAATGAAAATATTGCTGTCATCATGGATGTGGTGTATAACCATGTCTCCCAATATGATTATAACCCATTAAAATTTATTGATCGTGATCTCTATTTCCGTTTTGATGAAAAGGGAAATTGGAGCGCCAAAAGTGGTTGCGGGAATGATTGCAAGACTGAAAGTCCAGTCATGCGAAACCTCATCCTGGAAAGTCTAAAATACTGGATGACGGAATACCACGTGGATGGGTTTCGATTCGACCTGGGACAATTGATCGATACTAATACGCGGGATTTAATTATTTCTGAACTGCGCACGATTAATCCAAATGTAATTATTTTGGCGGAACCTTGGGGCGGTGGATACAATCCACACGGATTTTCAGATCAGGGCTGGGCGTCATTCAATGATCAGTTTCGAGATGGTTTAAAAGGCAGTGTCTTCGATATTAATGATAAAGGGTTCCTATTTGGAAAACTGCGTAAAGGAGATGATCAAAAATTTCTCAGGCGGCTTGCCACGGGTTCTTTGAGAGAACACGGTGGTCAATATATTTCATCGGATCACAGTGTAAATTATCTTGAATCTCACGATGACCTCACTTTCGGCGATCGCCTCCGCATTACGGGTGGATTCAATGAAAAACACGAGATCATCAACGACCCTATATCCCATGCTAAAGTTGATGGTGATTTATTGGCCATGAACAAATTAGGCGCTCTTTATTTATTTACCAGTCAGGGGATTGTATTTATGCATCAGGGGCAGGAGTGGGCCCGTAGCAAAGTTATTGCCAATACCGATGCTCCCGATGAATTCGAGGGACAAATTGACCATAATTCATACGAAAAGGACAATGAAACCAATTGGTTAAACTGGAATGAAAAGGACCTCAATTCAAATTTGGTAGATTATTATAAAGGACTTATTCAACTCCGGAAAAAATATCCATCATTGCGTAAAAGTAACCCGGAAGATTTTAAATTTTTCGATTTTGGAAAACAAATAGCTGTGGGATATATCGTAAAAGAGAAAATGGCCATAATTATGAATGGTGGTAAAACAGATAATGTTTCAACCACACTACCGATAGGAAATTGGAGGATGATTGTTGATGGGGATTCAGTTCAATTAGATAGTCACAAAATTATGAGTGGGGAAATCAACATTGCGCCAATAAGCGGAATGGTTTTAGTGCGAAATTAATTAATTCCCATAATGGCCAGAGGACCGTTCTTCCCAATCTTTAATCTTATATTTTGGATCTAATTCAGCCAAACTTTTGGCTTTTGTATCCAACAACAATTCTTTCCATTTCAGTTTAATGACCTCTGGGCGGAAGTTATCCAAAGCTGTTCGGGCATGCTCTGCCATGGCTCTTCTATCATCAGCATGGGTATCCCAAAAGTTATTTGTAGCTACCAGAAAATTGTCCACATCTTTATCAAAATCCTGGTCAACTTCATACACAAACACTGAATCTTGAACGTTTGCTGTAATTTCGCTGGGACCGTCAATGTTTTGGACAATAGCCGGTACCCTGCGGTCCAGTGTTTCACACATAGTATAACCGAATGGTTCATAAATACCGGTTATTGAATTTGCGCCAATACTATTCCAATAAAATCGGGCTGTTTCTTTGTTTGAACTAAATGGAATAATGACCAATTTCTTTGGATGCTTCCTGCCTAAATCTTCCCAAAAAGGATTGCCCTGCTCACCACCGTAATCCACACCCATGTTAAATACACGCACATCTTTTCGATCTGATTTTTCAACAGCAAAAATTGGCAAGTCAGGCCTTTTTCTGGGAACGTGTCGACCAATATAACCAATATCATCAATGCTATAGTTCGGCCGCCAAGATTCATCATCTAGCTTGGGAGTATAACTATTATATATTACTACCGGATTGGCACCATACTTTTCGTACCCGAAGGAGGTATAATATTTTTTTTCTGCTTCTGAGATAAGGACAACCACATCAGAATATTGAAAGGTAATTTCCTGCTCAAAATAATTGCTCGTTATCGGCCCGCCCAGATTGGTGATGTGTTCCATCCGAATGAGTGAATGACAAACAGAAATCATTAATTTATCTGGATAAGTTTCTTTAATCGTTCGCGTTGTATCGAAAGCAACCCACAGGTTATTGATACATGCGTCTAAATCTGCAAATGCATTTTTAACATCGTCTGGACCATGAATGATTCTAATCCCAGGATATCGCTTGGCAAAATCCGAGGGCGGCTCGTCCAATTGGGCGAGGAATATTGGTATTATTTCAACATCATCATTATCCTGAAACATATCCAGAAAATTTAGAATCCATGTAGCAACCCCGCCATAAACGATCGGTGGAATTTCGTTTGTTAGTAATCCAACTTTCATTTTTTTCTTTCTTTAACGCAATTATTATTTTAGTAACATCATCTTAGTTGTTTGTGTTTTTTCAACCGAATATAAGTAGACAAAATAAATACCACTGGGTTGATTTACCCCATTCCATTTCATTCGATATTCACCGGGGCCCAAATTTTTATTCACTAAAGATTCCACCAAACGGCCTTTTACATCATAAATATTTAATTCAATTGGAGCCCCATTTAACTGTCCCACTGAAAAATGGATTGTAGTAAATGGATTAAAGGGATTTGGGTAATTCGGCATGAGTCGAATCTGCTCCGGGATGATTAATTCATCTTTTGTTGAAAGAAAAGTCATATTCATTTCTGGATAATCCACTGCAAAATCCGTCAATATAATGAAGGTGCCCGGGGGTACACTAATTTTTACATTTAGAGAATCAAAAGAAATTGTGTCCCCAAGAAACACATGATGCCAGGGTCCTTTGTGCGGTAATACAATGGAGACTTCTTTGGGGACCACATCAAAATTCCCCGCCACAAATGCATGCTTTCCTTCATAATCATATTGGATCTTTTTCACCGAACCATTTAACCATGTTTTCAGGTTAGAATTCTTATGATTAAAAATGGTGTGTGCTTTTCTCAATCCAATTAAATAGGACCATGTATCAAATAAATTTTTGCGTTGAATATCTTGGAGATAATCCCATTTGATGGGTTTTTCACCAAGGCGTCCCCCATCATTGATGGAAATATCATAGCCCAGTTCTCCAAACTGCCAGATCATTTTTGGCCCAGGAATTAAGAAAAATAAGGCACCTGCTGTTTTCATCCTTTCCAATGCCACATGGGTTTTCTTTACATCATAATTACCGGATTTATTCCCATACGATTTGGCCTTAACCATAATCCGTTCTTCGTCATGGCTTTCCATATAGGTTACCATATTGGGTTGAGACCATCCGCGGTTTTTAAAGTATGTCCATGATAATTTTGAGTTGTCACCTCCATGATATCCCATAACTGCTTCACCATAATTATGGTTTGCATTGGCCCACATGAGCATTCCGTATTCAGCCAATTCTTTTTCTTCTTTTTCCACTGCTAAATGTTCCAAGATGACAATACCACTCGAGTTCACGGACCAAACTTGATCTGCCATTCTTTTAAGTAACCTAACCCGATCGGCATCATAATTACTGCCCCATGAATCATCAAGACCTTTATGATTATTTCCAATCCCTTTGGTAAAATCAAACCGAAATCCGTCTATTTTAAATTCGGTCATCCAATAACTGATCATACGATCCATTACATCCTGAGTGGCCTTACTCTCATGGTTCCAGTCAAACCCCCAGTGAGCATCCTTGTTCGCAAAATTATGTTCTCGATTAAACCATGGATTTTGATCTGTGGGTTTGCCAAATCCAACATCATTATACAAGCGAAGAAAGGGCGATTGTCCGTATGAATGATTGATAACTATATCCATAATAACCGCAATTCCCCGAGCATGTGCTGAATCAACGAATACTTTCAGATCATTTTTTGGGCCGTAATATTTATCCGGCGCGAACAAAAAGGATGGGTTATAACCCCAACTGCTGTTCCCTTCAAATTCATTGATAGGCATGAGTTCAATGGCATTGATCCCAAGCCGCTCAAAATAATCCAAAGAATCGGTCAGCGTTTTATAATCATGTGACGAAATAAAATCCCGGATCAATGTTTCGTAAATAATCAATTCTTCCTTTTTGGGCGCCACAAATCCTGTTGTTTTCCAATCATAAGCTGTTTGCCCGGGCTGGAGTACAGACACCGGATATTGGGTCTTATCCTTTGGATAGGCTTTCAAATTTGAATATACACTTTCGGCGATATGGTGATCATTCCAAGGATCTAATATTTTATCCGTGTATGGATCGGCGATCCTTAATTTACCATCCACAAAATACTGGTAGGCATATTCCTTTCCCGATTCCAATCCGTTGATGTTGAGCCACCACCGCGTACTATCTGAATCAACCACATGACGATTCATAAAGTAATCGGTATCCACCTGCCAATCGTTGAAATCACCGATAACATATACATTATTTTTATGGGGTGCGAATAAGGAAAGCGTTACCGATGTGCCGTCAGAATTATAATTCACGCCATCAATAATGCCGGCCGGCGCGGCTTCATCCGTCACCGCCGGATTATAGACCAGATTAAAAGTGGCCGTATCGGACCTTCCCAAGGCATCTAAGGCGATGGCAAAAATTATTTTCTTTCCAGGGTTAGTTAATGCCACGGAATATTGAATTGTATCATTGGTGGATGTGGCTACTTCGCTCCCATTTACCAAAATTTTCATAGCTGTTAGTGTACTTCCGATGGAATTCCCGATCGCTGTCACCTGGACCGTCGTATCCACCGATGTCATAAAAGGATTGAGTCTGGATACATTGGGCTCAAGAACAACCACCTGAGTTCCGCTTTCATACAATTCAACAAAAATATCAGCTCCGCCTTTGGCCTTTCCTTCCTTTTGAGAATCACCACTGCGAAAAACAAAAGCAAGCTTTAATATTTTTTCCGATGAGGGTACGCTATAATAAGACTGAATATTATCAATCTTTAATTCATATTGATCTGTGGCAATCCTTGTGAGTTTTGTATCAGAAGTATTTTGACCCCAATTGGTCTTTAAATATTTCCAATCAGATGGGCGCACACTTTTATCTGTTATCACTCCTGTATGCGCATAAACGTCGCCGTTATACCCTTTTAATCCACCCGTCCCTCGATCTGCATAAAAAGTGATTGTTATGGGTTGATCTACTTTGGGAAAAGACAGTGACCATTCAACAACATATTTACTTTGGCCGATTATAAGTTCAAGGGTAAACAGCCAAACCAGCCATTTTAACCCAATGAATCTCGTCCGATTATTTTTGGATAGCATCGGTAGATAAATGCTTATACCAGGTAAAATAAAGAGAAATAGATAGCACCAAAAAAATGACACCTAACACCAAAACATTGGTCCAAGCTTTAAACATGATACTCATCATTAATAAGAAAAATGAAACTTGCCAGGGAACGGCCAATACAGTTGAAAAAATATCCCGTCGATTTTCTTTATCTACCGCCTGAATTTCTGCTGGGTTTAGTTGTGATTTGAATCGACCCCAAGACCCAAACGGCCGGGTTTTATTATAAAATGATTGAAGGGTACTTTCATCCGTGGGTTTTGTAAACATTGTTCCTATAATCGTACCGATAAGCGAAACAGTCATGGATAAACCAAACATGGTATACTCAGTTACACCCGCTGGCGCTATCGCCTTAAATGCAATTGCAGAAATCATGCCCGATAAAGTGCCAATAGCAAATCCCCAGCCATTCATTCGCGACCAATACCATCTTAATAACATGGGTAAGAGGAGTCCAGATCCAATGCTCATGGTAATCCATCCCCAGATATCATTAATATTTTTAAAAACAAACATAAGCCCTAACCCAGCTAAAACAATAAATACAGAAGCCATATAACTATGGGCCATAAGTTTCTTTTCGCTCGCTTGCGGGTTAATATATAATTGATATATATCTTTTACCCAATAGGCGGCACCTGCATTAACCGTCGAATCAAATGTGGACATTCCCGCAGCCATTAATCCGGCAATGAGAAATCCTTTAATACCAATTGGTAGCGTTTCAACAACGGCGGGAAGTACTAATTCCGGATCAACAATTTTTGTTCCTAAAGAAACACCAATGATCGCAATGGATCCAATAAATATCCAACGAAAAGAAAGTAAAAACACCCAAAATGCACTTAGAAGTCCCGCTTCCCTGTCATCCTTCGCCGCAAAAAATCTCTGAAGCATATAATTCCCAGTACCGCCTGACCCCTCTAAAACAACTTTCATGAGATAAAACATGATCGCCACACCGAAAAGATTATAAATGGAATATTGGGAAGCACCATCAATATTTAGTTCTGAAGAAGGTATAATACTCGTCCATTCTTTTAAGGTAGTGGTATACCGTTGAAATCCGCCGTCAAATAATGGCAGGGATATAGTGAATTCTTCTGGAAGATTGATACTATAGGCCAATGAAGCCATATAGGCAATTGCACCAAATATCAGAATACCTTGAAAAACATCAGTCCAGACAACCCCATACAATCCGGAGGCAACCGTATATACCATTGCAATAGAAATCAATAAAGTAGCTGCCCAAAATTCCGATGGTAGTCCAAGATAATTTCCCATGCCTAAAAACTGGTCCAAAAATTTTCCACCCCCAAGGGCAAAATAAGTAACCATGGCAACGGTCATAATGATTGATGAAATGGCCGCAACCAGTCTGGCGGCTTGACCAGGGCGCCCTTCTCCAAATCTAAGTTTCATCCATTCTGCCAACGTCATGGCACCGGATCTTCTGTTCCATTTCCCCATGTAAATCATAAGGAAAGCCATTATTAAAGTGACCCCACCACGAATTTCGATATAAAATCCTTTGGCCCCGAGGGCATAGATCAAGGCGGCAATGATCATGGTGCCACTTATATCTAAATTGGATGACATCCCTGATGAAGCCAATGCCCACCAGGGCAATTTCTTTTCACCTAAAAAATATGAATCAATATTTCGCCCAGCTTTACGCTGCATCCTTAATCCAATCAGGACAATTGTCGTTAAATAAACAAGGATAATACCATAATCAATTGTGCTCATTTAATTCTCATATTTTTTATTTTGAATAATATTTATTAACATATTCATCCACCATTCGATGGCCTGTAAAGTTAACACCAGTTTTGATTGCCTCTTTCATAATGGAAATCCATTTTTGATTATTTTCATAAAAAGTCGGGATAACTTCGTGTTCTAAAATCGAATATAAATGGTCCGCATCTTTTTCGTCATCAGGATTGTCAGGGGCCCCAACGGCCCAGCCATTCAATCCATCGCGGCAGCCTTCTGCCCACCACCCATCCAATACAGACAGGTTTGGTACGCCATTAAGTGTTGCCTTCATCCCGCTTGTACCACTTGCTTCATTCGGTCTTAATGGCGTATTCAGCCAGATATCAACACCAGATGTGATCATTCGTCCAAGCCACATATTATAATTTTCGAGAAAAATAATTTTTATTTCTCCGAACATTTTGTTCCCCTGGAAAACAATTTTGCGAATGATTTCCTTTCCTTCGGGATCATTTGGATGTGCTTTCCCGGCAAATATCACCTGTATATTATTTTTTCCAATCGCTATTAATCGATCCGGGTTCTGAAATAGAAGTTGTGCACGTTTATAACTAGCTGCACGACGAGCAAATCCGATAGTTAATGTCTCTTGATCTAACGCTTTCTGAACTTGAGAATTTGCATAGCCTAATAAATGTTTTTTCCGGATGACATGGGCCTCCCAAATCTGCTCATGGGGTATATCATCTACATTTAGTAAAACTTCTGGATTTTTTCGCCAACCGGGCAATTGCTTATCAAACAATTGTTTAAAAGAACTTCCCATCCAATATGAATGATGAACACCATTGGTAATGTGGCCGATATGGCTCCATGGAAATTGTTCCCTGGCTACCTGTCCGTGAAGTTTTGAAACACCATTGGCAGATCGGCTAAAGTATAGTCCTAATTCTGTCATATGAAATCGGCCATTTTGAACGAGAGAGGGCAATTGGAGATCTTCAGGAATCAATCCGTGAAGCAATTTTTTCAAACGGGATTCTGCAAAATGATCATGGCCGGCCGGTACAGGTGTATGCGTGGTAAAATGACAGCGTTTTTTCACCTCATCTACATTACCTTTGTACTTTTCCAGCAAACTCAATACCAAGAATGCACAATGACCTTCATTCATATGATAAGTTTGAATCTGATCGTAGCCCAATTCCTCTAATAATTTTATACCACCAAACCCAAGAATAGCTTCCTGAAGAATGCGGTGATCCTTTTCACCGGAGTACAGCCTCAGACTAATATTTCGATCATCTGCGAAATTATCATCAAAGTCCGTATCCAAAAAATAAATGGGGATAATTTTACCCGTTTGCCCAACATAATCAAATTGATACACTTGAACCCAAACATTTCTTTCTCTTAAGCGCAGTGTAAATTTTACGTCTAACTTTTTGAGTAAGGGGTGAGGATCAAATCGTGGATAAGTTTCCGTTTGAACACCTTTTTCATCAATGCGCTGTTTAAAATACCCTTCCCGGTATAACAATGTAATGGCGCACATATCCAGACCCAGGTCGCCGGCAGCCTTTATATGATCCCCTGCTAAAACACCCAATCCGCCGCTATAGGTTGGCAAACTGGATGAAATTCCAATCTCTGCACAGAAATAAGCAATTTTCATTATAAATTAAATTCTTCCGCTATTTTCAGTTAATAATCTCATTTTTTCCATAATCTCTGGAAGCAAAAGATCTTCTGAATAACGCCATTCCCAATTGTTTCCCACAGTTCCTGGGATATTCATTCGGGATTCCGTGCCCAATCCTAAAATATCCTGCAATGGAATGATGGCCATCCTGGCTTCTGAATCCAAAGCCAATTTAATAAAATCCCAATGAATATTGGATCCATCAGAATTGAAAAATGCCAGTGCCCTATCCCTTTCTGGTTTTAATTCCAGCTCAGATTGAACGGGGTGCCCATTTGAATTCATACTGTTAAACCTACCGACAATTGTATCATTATCATGCGTTCCTGTATAAACGACCATATTCTCTGAGACGGGGCTCGGTTTTTCTTTATCTTTAAATGTCATCTGGAGGATGATCATTCCAGGAATATTGAATTTTTTCATGATGGGAGCAGCTTTTATGTTTGCTTCTCCTATATTTTCTGCAATAATGGGGCAATCACCAAGTACAGTATTGACTGCATCAAAAAATGGTTCTCCGGGACCTTCGATCCACTTACCTCTCATACCGTTTGAATCATCCTTAATTACTTCCCAAAATTTTGCAAATCCATTAAAATGGTCAATCCGGATAATATTCACAAAATCGAATAAATATTTAAGTCGGGCAATCCACCATTCATAACCTGAATCTTTGTGTTGGGCCCAATTATAAATAGGATGGCCCCAGGTCTGCCCTTCATTAAAAAAATCATCCGGGGGACAACCAGACTGAACCACCATGCGTCCATCGCCGTCCAGTTTGAATAAATTACGATTGGACCATACATCGGCACTATTGTAAGAGATATAAATGGGTATATCTCCGATGATCCTAATTCCTTGTTTATTAGCATATTCTTTTAATCCTCGCCATTGCATGTAAAAGAAATATTGAAGGATTTTAATATTTTCTATTTTGCGATAATAATCTAAGCGAATTTGCTCCAATGTTTGTGCATCACGCATGGCAAATGCTTCAGACCAATCTGACCACTGTTTTCCATTTTCTACATCACGAAGGATAATAAATAAAGTATAATCATCGAGCCAGTAATTATTGGCATTACAAAAAGCGCTAAATGATCTTATTTCCTTTCCTGATGCTTTAGCTCGGAATTGTTCAGCTGCTTTTTGTAATAATGGAATTTTAAAAGATTGAACTGCTTTAAAATCCACTTTTTCGGTAGAGAAATCAAGGAATGGATTTAAATCTTCCTGTTTAATATATCCCGCTTCACAAAGGTAGTCTAAACTGATCAACAATGGATTATTGCAAAAAGCAGAAATTGTGCTGTAGGGCGAATAAAAATTGTCCGGCTGACCAGTGGGTAGAATTTGCCACAACTTCTGTCCCATCTGTTTAAGTTGATCAATAAATTGAAAGGCTGATTGCCCCAAATCACCAATTCCGTGAGGGCCCGGCAATGAGGTTAAGTGCAGCAACACACCACTTTCTCTGGAGAAATGATTCATTATGTTAAAAGATGATTTATTTTAATTGCGCTTCTTCGATCAATTGGTCCAAATCGAAGTTATCTTTTTTCATGATCATCTCAACCAATTCACTCACATCTATTTTAAGTCGCTGGCCAGCTAGGGTAATATCGAGAATGTTATAATCCATGGCAATTTTTGTCAATGCTTCGTTAGAGGTCCAAATCGCGCGACTTCCATTTTCTTTAGCGCTACCCATAATAGAAGTAAGGTGATCCACGACTAAGACAATCTTTGGCTGCCAAATATCAGCAATTTTTTCTTCAGCAATATTATATGAAATTGTATTCCCGAAATTCTTATTCAATTTGCAAAAACTGAACAGGATCACTTTTACACCCCGTTTTTCCGCATCAGCCAATTCCTTCTCAAGCTGTTTTACTTCTTTCGCCCAAGAGTTCATCAAAACCATTTCATTGGCCTTGTTAATTGCTTCCTTCAACTTGATAATCAAATTATTATAGCCATGGATATGCCAAAAGTCGAATGCTTCTATATCCAATTCTAAATCATCAAGAGCAGATTCAAGTCCATTGATATTTTCGGAATGGTTACTGTTTAAATGATCGATTAACTGTGAAGGAGCCAGCGGAATATATTTTTTGGGTTTATCACCCTCAGAATTAACGAGGCCCATAGATTCCAGCCTGTTCAACGTGGCATAAATAGCAGAACGGGGAATGGTCGATTGTGCACTGATTTCATAACCTGTTGCAGGATTCTTTTTAAGTAATGACACATAGGCTTTACAAGCATTCAGGGACAAACCAAACTGCTGTAAAAGGGTGATTAATTTTTCTTGAAAATCAACCATCGGGTTAAATTCCTATTAATTAATATGGGGGATTTCATTCACAAATCTATTGAGTAACTCATAAGAATATAACTAACTTTCCACTAGTAACTCAAGACTGAGTGTCTATTTTTAAACATTATTCTTGGATCTGTAATGTACAAACCCTTTTTGATCACCATAATTTCATCCTTTGCTCTGGCAGGGAATCCAAATTGGCATCATCTTGCTGTTTGGTACCAGATTTTTCCAGACCGATTTTACAATGGTGATCAATCAAACGACCCCACTATGGAAAGCCTGATAGGTGTTTGGCCGTGGGATAAGCAATCCGAATGGGCTGTTTCGCCCTGGACTTCTGACTGGTACGAACTCCAGCCATGGGAGATTAAAAACGATCAGGACTACCGCTACCAATTTCAACTGCGGCGGTACGGCGGAGATATACAAGGCATAATTCAAAAGTTAGACTATCTTCAACAATTGGGCATAAATGCAATATACTTAAACCCTGTATTTGATTCCCCCTCTTCCCATAAATACGGGGCAGCTTATTATCATCATATAGATCGGCACTTTGGTCCTGATCCAAAAGGGGATGCACAAATCATTGCCTCTGAAAATCCCAACGATCCATCCTCCTGGATTTGGACTTCTGCTGATAAATTATTCCTCAAACTGGTGCAGGAAGTCCACAAACGTGATATGCACATTATTATAGATGGTGTATTCAACCATGTGGGCATGACCTTTTGGGCTTTCCAGGATGTTGTTAAAAATCACGAAAAAAGCCCTTATGTTGACTGGTTTGTTGTGGAAGGAAGGGATAAACAAGATTTATCTCACAATAAAGATTTTGTAGATCTTCCTCCTCTTTACTCCGATACTTACGGCGACTTACGTTATAAAGGATGGGTGACAGATTTACCATCATTCAGGCAGGATAGCCTTGGTCCCGTTGAACCGGTTCGTAACCACCTTCATGGTGTGGTAAAACGCTGGATGGATCCCAATAACGATGGTGATCCTTCCGATGGAATTGATGGGTGGCGATTGGATGTGGCCGAAAGAGTACAAATTGGATTTTGGACTTTGTTTGGTGGCTGGGTAAGGGACATAAATCCAGACGCATATTTGACGGGAGAAGTCTGGTGGGAGGATTGGCCGAAAAACAAAATGTACAACGCCCTCCCCTGGATGGTGAAGAACCGCTTTACGGCTGTGATGAATTACCGCTTCGGTGATGCTATGTATAAATTTTTTATTGATGAACAAGATCAGATTTCACCAAACCAACTTGATGCATTATTAAACGGTTTTATATCTGAATATGGTCACGAGAGATCTTTAACGCTCCAAAATATGTTTGACAGCCACGATACGGAACGGCTTGCATCGGCAGTTGTGAATCCGGATCGCTGGATTGACCACGAAAACAACACCTGGTATCAGCCTCTCTTTGATATTCGCAAACCCAATGAGAATGAATGGCAGACACTAAAAACCATGGTCACATTTCAATACATTTTCCCAGGTACACCTTTTATATATTATGGTGACGAAGTTGGCATGTGGGGTGCCGATGATCCCGATTGCAGAAAGCCGATGATTTGGGAGGAGTTTAATTATAATAATGAAAAGGCCCACCAATGCGACCGTCGGAATGACTGCGATGGACAGAGGCCTAGTGATCCAGTTGAAATAAATACTGAACTTTTTAACCATTACAAACAGCTGAATAAACTCAAATCTCAATATAATGTACTTAATTACGGCGATTATAAAACGGTGTATACCGACCAAAATGGTTTATATATTTTCTCTCGCTCTTATGATGATCAAACGATTTTAGCCATCTTTAATGGGGCGAAACATTCTACAGGAATACCTTCCTCTATTTGGGGGAAAACCAAGACAGATTGGACGTCTTTGATTGGTAAAGCCAACCAAAATAACATTAAGGGAAAATCAGGATATATTTTTATCCATGAAAATTAAAACCTGGATCCTATCAATTTTATTAACCTGCGGCTACCTTTATGGGGGCGTTACAGGAAAAGTCGCCGGTGTAATCACTAATCAAAAAACGGGTAACCCATTAATCGGATGTAACATCATTCTTCAGGGAACTTCTCTGGGTGCAGCAACTGACTTGGATGGTGCCTATTTTATATTAAATATTCCTCCGGGAACATACACAGTTAAAACACTCATGATTGGTTATGCATCCTCTAATATTACCAATGTAATTGTTCGATCTGATTTTACCACAACAATTAATGTTTCTATGAAAGAAGAGGTTATTGAGGGTGAAGAAGTCACCGTTGTTGCAGAACGACCCTTGATTACAAAAGACCTCACAGCATCTACCTCGATTGTGGATGGTGATATGATTAACCAGCTTCCTGTCACTGAAATATCGGAAATCCTTGAACTCCAGGCAGGGTTTGTGGACGGACATTTAAGGGGTGGACGATCGGGTGAAGTTGCTTATTGGATCGATGGTGTACCAATGACAGATGTTTTTGATGGTGGAACAATTGTGGATGTGAACAAAAATACCGTTTCAGAAATGCAGGTCATCTCCGGTGCTTTCAACGCGGAATATGGACAGGCCATGAGCGGAATTGTAAATATAGTTACGAAAGATGGTTCTGACAATTTCAAGGGAAGTGCCACGCTTTATGGCGGTGATTTTCTAACAGGGAAATCGGGCCTATTTCTGAATGCCAACAAATTCAATCCAATGACCACTAATAATATTGATATTAATATTGAAGGACCAATCATTACAGAAAAACTATTTTTCAATCTGACAGGGAGAACGATTTACTACCAAGGGATTCATGAAGGACAGCGAAGATTCAATCCTCACAATGTTTCATACCGCGACAATACAGATGAATTCCAGTTGTCTCGATTCAACATAGAAAATGGTGATACCCTTTATCCCGGCAAGGGGGATAATGCTTATGTACCCATGAACTGGAATAAAAAATTGTATCTCCAAGGGAAGTTGATTTACAAGTTTTCGCCCTTCACAAAATTAAAATATACACTGATCAATGATGATGTAACATACCAAGACTATGACCGGATGTATCGGTACAATCCTGATGGAAATCTAACTCGGTTTCGATTAGGAAAAACCCATTTATTAAATCTAAACCATAGTTTTTCGGGAAAAACTTTTGTTTCTGTTGGTTTCACTCGGTTCAATAAATCATATAATCATCAAACCTATGCCAAGGATCAATGGGATAAATATGTCCACCCAAAATTACTCAATACACAGCCTTATAGTTTTCTAACTGGCGGGACAAACCCATCTGTTTTTTCAAGACAAACAAGTACCACAACTTTAAAAATTGATTTAACCAGTCAAATGAATAAACAACATCAAGTTAAAACTGGGATTGACTTTCGATCTCACCAGCTCTCTTACGTAGATTATTCACTCCGGCCGCCAGATGAAAAAGCGAGTTTTAACGAATTGATTGATGATCCCTTTTTAATCAATCCACAACGACTGCCTGATTCAACCATTTACTCAAGTTCCTACCAGTTTAATCCATTTGAAGCGGGTGCATATCTTCAGGATAAAATTGAATTTAATGAACTGATTATCAATGTTGGTTTTCGTGTGGATTACTTTAATCCAAAAGGGGAAATCCTAAGTGATCCTACCGATCCATCTATCAATAATCCTATCCGCCCCGAGAATATATATACAGATTTAAATGAAAATGGGGTAAGAGATGTTGGAGAACCAAGCGTTACCCTATCAGATCGAAAAGCCTACTGGTTTAAACAAACATCACCAAAATGGAAAATCAGTCCCCGGTTTGGCGCCTCCTTTCCCTTTTCAACAACAGGTGTTGTTCATTTTTCTTATGGGCATTTCTTCCAGGTACCTCGATTTCAATTGTTGTATATGAATCCTGATTTTGATTTGGGACAAGGTACCGGGAATATTGGTGTCATCGGGAATTCTGATTTACGCCCGGAAAAAACTGTACAAGGTGAATTGGGAATCCAGTTATCCATCACTTCAAATATAGTAATGGATTTAACAGCATATTTTCGAGATATTAGAGATTTAACGGGAACACGCTCAAAAGAGATAGATTTATTTGGTGGTTCCGCTTCATATAATAAACTGGTTAATTCAGATTTTGCCTATGTGAGAGGAGTGATCATGTCAATAAGTATGCGTGAGACTAATGGGCTTTCGGGTAACTTGGATTATACTTTTCAAATTGCAAAAGGGTCTGCATCGGATCCCCAGCAGGCCAGAAATGCCATAGCCGGCGGCTCCCTCCCTGAGATTCAACTAATTCCATTAAATTGGGATCAGCGCCATACGGTTAATTTATCCGCTGCCTATAACCGAAAAAATTGGGGTATGTCTGCCATCGCCCAAATTGGGTCCGGATTACCCTACACTCCATTGAGTACTGAGGATATTTCATCCTTGGTGCAGAATTCGGGTAAAAAGCCAATTACATGGAATGTAGATTTTAAAGGATTCTACACCCCCTTCAAAAATGCCACACTATTTATAAGGGTGAAAAATGTTTTTGATTACCTGAATCAACATGGTGTCTATGATGATTCCGGCAAGGCCGATTTCACCCGTTGGGAAAATATTGCTAAAAGTCAAAATACCAATGAAGCTGTGAATACGATTCATTCGTGGTTCAATAATGAAACTTTTTATTCCACGCCGAGAAGAATTGAATTTGGGGTTACCTATGGGTTCTAAGTTTTTACTTTATTTATCACTATCCATTTTTTCATGGATGTACGCCCAGGAAGCATCCGGGCGTCAATTTCGACGGACAGGAATTCATAATGGAAACCTGGTCCGAACTGTTTATGGCAACTGGGGTGTTGTGGGGCAACCTGGGAATAAAGGCCCGCGCGGTGCATGGCTCCATGATAATAATGGTTATATCGGCGATGTCTCACCTATGGTAGGCGCAGAAATCACCACATTAGATACAGCGGGAAATCCTGTCAAATTTCATTCGGTCGTGATCTCTCCTGCAAATCGCCCCACTTCCACCGGGTTTGAAGAATCGCCTGGAGGAAAATCCTGGAGTTTTGAACCCCGTGCCGGGTATTTCAACGAAAACCAGGAAAGTGTAGCAATGAGTACGGATAAGACCACGTGGCCGCCATTCTGGCCCGATAAGCAAAAGGATGGTGACGATCCCGGCTGGCGTGGATCATGGAATGGTTATTTTGGGAAAGATCTGCAAAATATTCAGCAGGAAAGTTTCTTTGTCATGGATGATAACAATGATGAAGAATTCAACTATCCACAATACAATAAATGGAATGTGGCTTTTAAACCCGATTCAACAAACCCAGCGCGGAATGGTCTTGGACTAGAGGTAAAAGTGCGAGGCATGCAATGGCAGCAGTTCCTCGCTCAAGATGTTTTGTTTTGGCTTTACGAGGTCACCAATACAAGTACGGTGGATTACACTAACGTAGTTTTTGGTATGCTGGTTGGGACTTATGTGGGAGTAACCGGCTCTGATGACCGCCCACAGGAATATGACGATGACTGGTCATTTTTTGATGTAGAAAATGACATTACATACACAGGGGACTATGGCAACAATGTAGATCGGAACCCCCGTTGGGTCGGTGATGTAGGCATGGTGGGATATGCCTTTTTAGAAAGTCCCGGAAACCCATATGACGGCATCGATAACGATGGTGATTTTAATCTAATCCCAAGCGCCTCTGCGCCCCTTTTTGACGTAACCAGTTTTGATTCGATCCTCATTCAGCCCGGCCATGAAGTTGTATTGATTGATGAACAATACAACCGTAAAAAATATACTATTCCAAACCGCGATAGTGTAATCGTGAAAACACGTGGCGCTACAATCGTGATCTACCCCGGTAAAACTTATTTAATGGAAGGAAACATTGTTTACGACCTCAAGGGCAGAGAACTTTCCAATGAAAATGCCTTTGACGGTATTGACAATGACCTAGATGGGTTGGTGGATGAAAATTATTTTCTCCATTACAATCAGCGTCGGATCGAGCCGGATGGCACTGTTTTATTTGATACAATTAATCCTCGAGCTTATATCGATTATATTACCGGTTATGGTATTTTAAACACACTCATTGATGAACGCCGTGATGACGGTATTGATAATGATGGTGATTGGAATGCGGAATATGACGATCTTGGTGCAGATGGTATTGCCGAAACGGGTGACAATGGTGAATTGGACGGAAAACCAACATTGGGCGAACCCAACTTTGACCGTACTGATGTGGATGAATCGGATCAAATTGGATTAACCAGTTTTAACTATTTTTCCCCGGCAAACCTTTACCCTGCTAAAGAAGATGAAGAATTATGGGATCAGCTCAAACCCGGATATTTTGATGTGCCTTCATCCATTTCAAATGGGCAACCCATTGCCGGTGAGGATGGCGATTTTATTTATGGCGCTGGGTATTTTCCCCTTAGAGCCGGTCAAACGGAGAGATTCTCCGTGGCTCTGGTCTATGGAAACGACCTGAAAGATCTGGTCAACAATAAAAAGACGGTTCAGGATATTTATAACAGCGATTATCGCTTTCCCCCACCGCCAAAAAAACCCACCATGACGGCTGTTCCCGGAGATGGAAAGGTAACCCTTTATTGGGATCGTGTTGCGGAAGAAAGCCTTGATCCGGTGACTAAAGTTAAAGACTTCCAAGGATATAAAATTTATCGTGCCACTGACCCAAATTTTAATGATGTGAGAAATATCACCGATGCCAACGGTCTGATACAGGGATATAGTACCCTTACCCAATTTGATAAAAAAGACGGTATCAGTGGATATTTCTATCCATCTCCTAACCTGTTTCAAGATACAAAAGGATATACTTATTACCTTGGTAGCGAAACAGGATTGGTTCATTCATTTGTGGATGAAAATGTCCAAAACGGACAAACCTATTATTATGCACTGGTCGCTTACGATCATGGTGATCAAGCGAAAGATATTTTTCCATCGGAGAATTCAAAATTCATTTCCGCCCTGCCCACCGGCGAGATCATTACGGATCAAAATACAGCCATTATCACACCCACTGCAAAATCGGCTGGTTTTACACTTAATGATACGATTCCCCTCAATCATACCGGTCCGGGGACTGGCTCACTTGCTATCAATATCATGGATGAAAAAAGCCTCACTGGCCATCAATACCAAATCAAATTCTTTGATACAGCCACCGATGGCATTGACAATGATCAGGATTGGAATCTTCTCACAGACGACTTAGGCACTGATGGTGTGGCAGGAACCAATGATCCTGATGGAACCGAAAGCAATGGAAAACCGGATTATGGTGAACCGAACTTTGACTGGTTTGATGATGAGGAATATATGCCTGTCACAACCATGTATAGTGTAAAAAATCTAGATCCTTTAACAGAATCGTTTACGCCCAACGACACATTTCGGGTCCAGCTCAGTAAGAAAAATATCATACCTTCTTCGGTTAAATTGGTGAATAGCATCGGGGCAGAAATACCTGCATCAGATTATGAGATTGATTATGAAAGGGGTCGAATCCGGGCTGCAAGCCAAGGTTCTCTTGGAAATGATGATCATGAATTAACCTTTAATTATTATCCCATTTATAAAAATCCCTACATCCATGAATCGGTATGGACGAACCCCAACCAGTTACCTTACGTGCCGGAGCATAAAGATTCGGATATATTTGATGGGTTGTCCATTCAATTCAACAATGACTGGTTCATCACGGCTAAAGAAAAAGAAACCTATTGGTGGACAACTGAGGATGGATCAACCTGGTCCCAAAACCAGGCCGATTCAACACTCCATTTTATAGTGAGTGCTTCGGATCTAGATACAAATTTTGATGGAAAAATTGACTTAAAGGCCATCCGGGTGCCCAATAAATATGCTGTCGTTTTTTCAGATCAATCCGATTTTGGTCAATCCTATCAATCTTTAAATGATCATTCAGCCGGGGCGAAAACCAATTTCAAAGTGATGAATCTTACTGATAATGTAAATGTACCCTTCTATCTTTGGGATTATCCCCTGAGCCACAGGGGGAAGATAAATCCTTTCGATTACATTTATTTTTATGAAAAGGATTCAACTGGGATAGACCGATATACCTGGAATATTACCTTCGCACTAAGGCAAGCCCAAGACCCTAAAACCAAATTGTATTTTGGTACGGGTGACACATTGTTTATTGATTTTTCTAAGCCATTCAGGAATACGGATTCCTTTGTATTCCAAGGTCCTGTGCCTGAGGTTGATGCCCCCTTGGTTAAAAATGAGATGGATGATATTCGTGTTGTCCCTAATCCTTATATCGTGGGACATAAATTTGAGTCTCCCCTGCCCCCGGGGATCACCAGCGGACGGGGTACACGAAAAGTTGAATTTCAGAATTTACCTTCGGATAGCCGCGTTCATATATTTACAACGCGTGGCCAACATCTTCGGACCATTAATCATTCCGGTGATATGCATACTGGCACCATTAAGTGGGATCTGAAAACGAAAGAGAATCTCGATATTGCCTTTGGCGTTTATTACTACATCGTCGAATCAAAAACTGGTGGTAAGAAATCCGGAAAATTAGCGGTTATTAAATGAGAAAGTTTCTTATAGCTGCTCTCTTGATTAGTCAGGTCCCGGCCCAATCTAAAGTTGGGTCTGCGGCGGCATCCTTTCTGGGAATTGGTGTGGGCGCTAGGGCTGTAGGCATGGGTGGCGCTTTTTCTGCTATGGGCGGGGACGCATCAACACTTTATTGGAATCCAGGTGCCTTGGCCAGGCTCAACAGGTCCGAAGTCATTTTATCCAAAGCCGATTGGCTGGTTGGGACCGACCTCCATTTACTATCTTCTGTCATACGGTTAAACACAACCCATTCAGTTGGATTTTATTTATCCCAATTGAATCATGGCCGGGAGGAGATCACTGACCTGGATAACCAAAATGGCACAGGCCAATATTGGACAGCTTCAGATATCGTTTTGGGCTTTGCATATGGCCGAAATCTTTCTGACCGATTCTCTGTTGGCGGTGTGGGAAAATATATTTCACAGCGAATTCATCATTCTTCCGCTTCCACCTTTGCTCTAGATCTGGGAATATTCTATCAAACCAGTTCGGATAAGGTTCGGATCGGCATGTCCATTTCCAATTTTGGCTCTGACATGACTTTGGATGGAAAAGATCTTTATAAGAAAATAGATTTGGACCCAGACAATTCCGGCCACAACGAAGCATTGGTAGCCAAACTCAAAACAGATCCATGGCCCCTACCCTTATTCTTTCGTGTTGGTACAGCGTTGAAAGTGTTTGATCAGGAAAGGTTAAATATAACCGTTACCACTGATGCCTTCATCCCCAGCGATGATGTGGAAATGATCAATATCGGTGTTGAGACAGTCATTTCAGATCGAACTCGAATCCAAGTTGGATATAAAGGATTGGGGAATGCCGATACTGAAGAAAGCTTTACCTTTGGCGCCGGTACGCAATTCTATGCGAGCGGGTTTGATATTCGCATGGACTATGCCATTCAATCCTTCGGGAAATTTGGCACAGTTCCTCATTTAAGTATTGCTTTTCTTTTTTAAAATATTTATTTTTTATTTTACCCAGATTACCCTATATTAGGTGATGCTTATTTAGTAACTCATACTTGCGTTACTAAATGTATTCGTTCAAATAAATAAGATTGGAGAATTTCTTATGAAGAAAACGTTAGGATTAATTAGTCTATTTTGTTGTTTGACTGTATCAGCACAGTCTTATGTTGGCAATGTTCTTGTCAATGCTGGATTCGAGGATACCAGTGCCACAGGAAAGGCAAATTGGCAAGTCTATCCATCAACTTATGCAAGTTTTGCATACGAAGATGAAGGTGTAACAATGTACGGATCCTCAAGACAATATCCATCTTATTGGGGTAGTTGGGGCTTTAAGCTTTGGGGACAATACAATGGCAGCGAAAATGAATCTAGCGTCTACCAAACTTTTACTGACGTCCCTGCTGGTAAGAAGATAGTCGTTCATGGTTTGTCAATGACATACAATGAAGATCGCATTAGAGGAGAGAACAGGGCATTTCTATTTATTAAAACCTTTGATGAAAACTGGGGAAGCTATGCAGGATCGTTTTCAGAAGATATGGATGTGAATAGCCCTGCTGATAAGTGGACGCTTCTTGAAGCCGACCATGTAGTCCCAACGGGCACAAAATATGTTCAGATTGGAATCGGTTATTACCAAAAGAGTAATGATGACCATGGTGGTTTATATTTTGACGACCTTCAAGCATACATTGGCGATACTGAGATCCATTTTGAAGTGAATACTTCTCATATTAAAAATTTAACAGCATACGATAGAGGAATGATGGTTGACCTTCGTGGTGGATCCGTTGGAGAAGGAACAGGTGTAATTGCTAATCCTGCATGGGGACCAGGAACAAACCTTCGATCTGCATATTCCGACGGTGGTGGAAGTGGACCAGCTGATCACGAGTATTGGTTTACAACTGTTGTGCTAGATAATAGCCTATCTTATGATTATAAATTTGGTGCACATATTAAAAATCTTGATGGCACCATTTCAAGCTATTGGGAGAATGATCTTCCTGGCGCTGACTATCAAGGCAATAACAGAATAATCACTCTCAGTGCAGGAAGTACAGAAGAGGATTTGAATCACTATTTAGGACGCGGTCCAGACAATGATACGCCTCCCTATACTGCTACAGATTCCATAGATATCTATTTTAGAGTAAATATGTCTAATAATTTAGATTTCAATCCCGCTACCCAAAAGGTTCACATGGCAGGAGATCTTGAATCTGAAGTAACCGGTGGCGATAACTGGTCCCATGGTATTGAAATGACCAACCTTGGTGATGGATATTGGGGTTATCATTGGAGAGGGAATAGTGAATATTCTGAACCGCTCAACTACAAGTTCACACTTGGAGATTGGTCAGGCACCCATGAGGATGGCCTTACTGGTGATTATATTGTGGATGGGAATAGGCAGCTTACCCTTGAGGAAGATGGCACAGTAGCTTGGGTATGGTATAATAACAATGCACCTTCTCCATTTATAGCCTCTTCCAAAGTACCATCACTTACATTTCATACTAATATAGGTAAAGCAATTGCCAATAATGGTTGGGCTGACGGCGACTTACTATTAGTTAAATGGGGTTATGGAAAAACATCTGATAAAGTTCATGTGGATACTTTGGTTGCTGGAGTGGGTGGTGATTATAAAATTACTATTTCACCAACCGACAGTGTTTCAGTTGATGATGCGATCGGAATGTATTACCAATACTATCGTGTAACAGGTGGTGCAGAATATCGTGAGACCTTCTTTAATTTTGATACTACTTGGACCGATGTGTCTCTACAAGAACGTCGTTGGGCTTCTCTTAAAGGAAAAGGTGGGACTGATGTTTCTTTGGTTGATTATGTGGATTCCAAAACACATGGTCGTCGTTTCCCGATCTTCCGGAATGCGACCAAGATTGATGCCGATGCTGCCGATTCTGATAGCCTTTTGGTTACATGGACAGCAGATCTACGACCTATCTATTACCAGTTACTGTCTTATGGCAGTGATACGGCTGATTCTTTAGCTGGTATTCAAGGTGCTAAAACACTCTATTACAGCGATCGTGACAATATATTCAGTTGGGGTGTTTGGATGAACGGTCCAGCCATTGGTGGATGGAATGCCCGTGGTGCATGGGGCTCAGGCCTCCGTGCAGACAGCCTTGCTAAAATGCATGATGACGGTACCCATGGTGATGCAACAGCTGGCGACTCTGTCTATACAGTTCAGTTTAATTACCAAAAAAATTCTACTGACATTGGTATGGAATTCAAATTTGGTGTAAACGCTGAAGATAATGAGTCTGGATTTGGATTAAATCACATTGAGAATATTGATGTAAATAGTCCAACAGTTGTATCTCAATTTGGATCAATTAATCCAAATCGCTACAATGCATGGAATTTTGACAGAGGACAACCGGGCAATTTAGCTGTTGAAGAATTGGCTGGAATTCCGGAAGTCTTTGCACTTTCAAATAACTATCCAAACCCTTTCAATCCAACAACGAGTATTGAATTTAACATTCCGCTTTCCTCTGAAATATCCCTGACTATCTATAATGTCATGGGTCAAGAGGTGGCGAAAGTCCATAACGGCTTCGCACAACCGGGCGCTTATAAAGCAGTCTGGAATGGGCGAGACAACTTCGGGGAGAAAGCACCTAGCGGTATTTACTTCTACGAATTAAAAGCCGAAAATCACTTCCACAAGGTTAAGAAAATGACCTTGCTCAAATAGGAAGGAACGATACAATAGCGAGAAAAAAGGGGCTCCGGAAACTGAGCCCCTTTTTTATATATTAAACAACAGGGATTGTTATTTCAGCAACACCATCTTTTTTGTTTCGGTAAGTGGTCCCATTACCGCCCGATAAAAATAAATGCCTGGGGCAACAAGATGCCCTGTCTTACCTCTACCATCCCAATGATAACGTCGAATGGGTAAATGCAGGGTTAGAATATGCTCTGGCAGAAACTTTCTTTTTAAGGGGTGGAATGACAACCTTATTCCGTAAGGATTCAGAAGAAGGTCTCACATTTGGAGGTGGAATCAATTACCGTGTGGGCGGTTCCTCTACTCTCCTAAAAGTTGATTATTCTTATTCCGCCTTCGGACGTCTAAAAAATGTTCAAAGACTTTCTCTGGGCCTTCGATTTTAAACTAACTTTCGTACCAATTTATAACACCTGTTAAATCTTCAAAAACCGGTGCTCCTGT